>Ga0182014_10000023_pt1 | contig 142328 bp, 107 predicted proteins | sample 612S2DmetaG_FD_120489 | JGI IMG/M metagenome (GOLD analysis project Ga0182014, IMG submission 120489) | Permafrost microbial communities from Stordalen Mire, Sweden - 612S2D metaG | ecosystem: Environmental > Terrestrial > Soil > Wetlands > Permafrost | place: Sweden: Stordalen | collected... | reverse complement strand
ATTTGACGGGCAACGTGCCCGGAGAAGGCGGCCTCATCACCTTTCCGGAGTCCAGTTGGCTGGCCTCGATCGTGTTGCCCCACCAGCCACATTTCATTGCTCAGCCAAAGGGAGTTCAGGTTTTCTGGGGCTATGGACTGTTCGTAGATATACCGGGCAATTTCGTGAAGAAGCCCATGTCGGCATGTACTGGACGGGAAATCATGACCGAGGTGATCGGCCATTTGCGCCTCCAGGAGCATGGCGCCAGGATTCTTGATGCCTGCACCTGCATTCCCTGCATGATGCCCTTCATCACCAGCCAGTTCCTTCCTCGCAGCAAGGGCGATCGCCCTCAGGTTATACCGGAGGATTCGAAGAACCTGGCCTTCGTCGGGCAGTATTGCGAACTTCCAGACGACGTGGTGTTCACGGTTGAGTACTCCATTCGCTCTGCGCAGACGGCGGTCTACTCATTGCTTGGCCTGGACCGCAAGGCGCCGCCCGTATATAGGGGGCAATTCAATCCCCGCGTTTTGTCGGAGGCTTTTTTAGCCCTGCACGAAATCGGCGTCTAGGTCCAAGGATTGATTGGCAAACGATCGGACGGTTAATCCGGTGCGCTGCCGAGACGGACATTACGGCCTTTCCATCCATTCGCCCAGGAGTCTAGCGCTTCACGTGAGACACCTGTTGTTGAATGTCGACAACCTGGAGATCCAAGCACGTAGAAAAGGAAGCACATGACACAACGACTGATGAAGGCGGTTCTACTGCACGGCTACGGAGATGTTAGCCGACTTTCGTACGAAGATACACAGATGCCCGTGCCGGAAGCTGGCGAAGTGCTGGTGAAAACCGTAGCGGTGAGCATCAATCCAATCGACTGGAAACTGCGTCGCGGTGACCTCAAGGAGATGATGCCGCTCGAATTCCCGGCGATTCTCGGCCGCGACCTTTCGGGTGAGGTGGCGGCGCTTGGAGAAGGTGTGCGCAGCCTGAAGGTAGGCGAGCGCGTCTTCGGCTTGGTGAATCGCTCTTATGCCGAGTACGTGGTGTGCAAGCCCGAGGATCTCGCCAAAATACCGGAAACGCCTGACGCCATTGATGCCGCGGCGTTGCCTCTCGTCTTGTTGACCGGTGCCCAGGTGATTGAAGTTGGTATTCGACCAAAGCCAGGAGAAGCTCCTTGAGCAGGAGAATCCAGCGTATAGCAAGTGTGCCAATTGAAGTTTTTCTCAACGGAGGGGTTGACCCAAGAGCGCTGTCTCAAGGGACGTCAGTTCCCACAATTGAGTGACCCAATCCCACGGGTTCTATGGTGGATTGGAAAGTGCTGCCGCGCCGGGAGTTGCCGCAAAGGATCAAAGCATTTCATTTGCGGCAAACACGGCGCGGCAGTGCGGCTCACATCAGGCCAAAGCCACGTGGTCGACCCACTCAATTGGCTTGTGAGAGCCGAGCTTGAGATGGATGGTCACGGGCTTTCCTTCGGGCAGGTGCAGATCGCAGTTAGCGGTGCCCCGTTTGAGCGGGGCAGCCAGCACGCCCGCGGGTGCGGCGATCTCTTCGATGCCGTAGCGGGCGATCAGAGTAACGTCCTGCTTGCGGAGCGAGGTCACTGTGATCTCGACAGTGCGGGCATTCATGTCCCAGGCGAGCTTGTCGATGCGGGCAAAGGTGCGGGCCAACATTCCACTGATGGAACCCTTGACGAGTGTCTCCGGCAGAGCGGGAAGCACTTCAATCACGCCGGGCCGCGAATACGCCAGCATCTCCATGACGATGGCGGGGATTCCGCCGTGCGCGTCCGGCACAGGCACGGCATACGGCTCGCGCGAACAGCGCAGCGCGGTGCTGACGTAGCCCTGCTCGATCAGTTGTCGCAGTTGAACGTCGACGATGACGTTGTCTTTGAGCCGCGCCCCGACCAAAGCGCGATGGCAGCGGGCATACGCAGGCAAGGTTTCGCCGGCGACCGAGGTGGCCAGCGTATCGAACGTGCGCCTGCGGCCGGCGATCTCCGCGGCTCGAGCCAGTTGGGGCGTGCGGTCCGGATCGATTTCATCGCCGGGCCATGCGCCGTAGAGATGAGAAACATGCCGATGGTTGTAATGCTCCTGGAGCGTGGGCCAGGCCCATTCTTTCAGGGTGCCGTCCGGTTCGATAAGGTAGGGCGGCATCTTGGCAAGCATCGCGTTCCACTTCGAGACGCTATCGGCGTTGACGCCCAGAATCTCAGAGGCCTGGATCAAGTTGGTCAGGACTTCGCGACAGACCGCGATGTCCATGGTGGCATTGATCAGCGACGGGCCTTTCGGGTCAGTGTTCGCGGGAATGTTCTCGGGCGAGATGGAAGGGGCGAAGATGTAGTTCCCATTCCTGTCGGTCGCGGTCAGGAAATCCTCGTAAAACAGGGCCAGGTCCTTATAGGCCGGCAGCACGCGCTTGCGCAGAAACTCCTGGTCTCCGGTGACGAGGTAATGCTCCCAGAACCGGCGCGCGCACCAGCCACCGGCGGAGATCCAGTAGGGCCAGATTCCGATTCCGGAGCTGGCGGTGTAATGGAAGTTGGCGCCGACGCCCTTGTCTGGAAAGAGGGGATACAAAGCGCCGCGAAATCCGAAGATGTTTTTGGCGTTGGTCCGGCAATCGGGAGCCAGGCTCTCCATCCAGTTGAAGTAGGCCTCCATGCCTTCGCGCAAGTCGCCCTGCACGGCACCCGCTGTTTGCAGGTCGATGGTGGCATTGACCTGGGCTGCGACGCCGGGATATTTGCCGCTGTTGAGGATGAACCAATGGCGGCCCATTTCGAAGACCTTCTCGAGCAACGCGGGCGAGTAGTCGCGCCGCGAGCGCTGGTCGGTGAGAAGCTCCTCGGTCGACATTCCATATTGCGAGGCGCCGCCGAAATCGACGGTGACGCGGTTGAGGGCCTCGGATTGAACCTTGCGGTGCCGATCGAGCAAGGCCGCATAGTCAGCGTTGATTCCGGCGAGTCCTTCGAGCGCCTGGCGCAGCGATTCAGCTTTGTCGTCGCTGAAGTCGGGGTAGTACTCGATGCGCGTGAGCAGCAGCACGGACGCCGCATTCTCGATGACCAGCGCGTCGCCATCCATGCGGGCCGATCCGCCGTTGCGCACCACGCGAACCACACCGGCGTAGCCGCTGTTATCGACTGAGGAATCGAGGATGCACTTGTAGATGAGCCGCTGCTCGTTCGAGTCCTGGCGAACATTGCCGGCTTCGACACCCTTCTGCGGCGGCACCTGGTAGATTGCCGATGGGGCGAAGGCTGCCCGGTCGGGGGCCGTCGCGTTAATTCCGGCGCGGCTGCCCCAGTCCATTCCGGAGGCCATGGTCCAATCTGCGGACTTCTGCAAGGAGATCCGCACATTGAGTGGTTGTCCCACCGGGGCGGTGAGCCACTGAACCACAACGTCGTCAGGCCGGGAGGTGAAGGTTCGACGAACCCAGTCGCCGTGCTCGTCGGACCAATACACATTCGCCTCGCCAGTCTCGAAATCGAGGGTGCGGAGATAGTTCTTCACCGAGTTGGTTTTCGGGAGGTCGAGGTGCATGAGGAAGGCGGGGACGGTGAGGTGGGGCTGGGTGTCCTGCTTGATGGGGCCGGCGTTCATGCGATCGAGAGCGAGGGTCATGGCTTCGCGGTCTTTTCCGTCGAGCACCATTTGCCGCACTTGCGAAAAGATGTCCGCGACCTGGGGAGCCTCGAGAGGCTTCTTCCACGGCATGAGCAGGTTTTCGTGGTGAAAGAGAATCTGCTCCGCGTAGGGATCGCCCATCAATTCGATGCTCGTCGATCCGTTGCCGGAGGTGAGACTCTCGCTGACTAACGCGCCGGGCGCGATACTGCAGAAGCCACGCTGCGGCACGATCCTGCGCTTCACGCGCTCCGCCAGGGGCATGGGCGCGATCGGATAGGATCGCGCGGGCGCGGGCGGCCTGGGCAGGAACCGATCCGCTTGCACGCGGTGAAGATACTCGGCCGGACGATTGTCGTTGGGCGGGGCTCCTGTTTGTTCGGACGTCGATTGGGGATTGCTTTCGGCCGCGGCGAGCATGGGCTCGATGGTTAGAGTCCCCGCCAGTCCGGCAGCGGCCGCGCTTTTCTTTAGAAAATCTCTGCGCTTCATAATTTCCTTTCGTGGTCTGTTGTTCCAGGGAACATCTGATTAACTTCTACTCCACGCCGTTCGTTCCCTCAGGGGCTAAAGCCCCCATCCGTATTGGAGTGTTTACGGCACGGCTGAAGCCGTGCCCCTTCAAAACAGCGACTTGATCATGGCTTCCATGCGGGTATCAAGCGACCCAATTCACCCACTCCAGCGGGTTGCGCCGGCCGAGCTTCAAATGAACCTCCACTGGTTTCCCTTGCGGCAGGTGCAGGTCGCAGGCGGCCTTGTCTTGCAGCGGCTTCGCGGCCACAGTCCCTGGAGAAGCGGAGATCGCTTCGATGCCTTGCCGGGCAATCAACGTGACATCCTGCTTTCTTGCCGAGGTAATCGTCAGGTCCACAGTTCCCGCGTTCATGTCCCATGCCAGCTTGTCGAGCCGCGCAAAGGTGCGCAGCAGCATCCCGTTCATCGAGCCTTTCACCAGCGACGGAGGAAGGGCCGGGAGCACCTCGATGACACCGGGGCGCGAGTAGGCCAGCATCTCCATCATGATGATCGGAATTCCGCCTTGCGCATCGGGCATGGGCCCGGCATAGGGGTCGTGCGAACAGCGAAGCGTCTGGCCGACGTTGCCCTCTTCAATGAGCTGGCGCAGTTCGGTGTCTACCAGGTAGCTGTCTTTGAGCCGCGCCCCCACCAAAGCGCGATGGCAGCGGCCATGAGCGGCGAGCCGCTCCGGTACCCGGTGACGGTCCGCGATGAGCGCGGCCTTGGCCAGTTGCGGCCTGCGGTCCGGATCGATTTCGTCGCCTGGCCATGCGCCGTAGAGATGAGAGATGTGGCGATGATCGTACCGCTCCGCCAGCGAGGGCCAGGACCACTCCTTCATGGCGCCGTCCGGTTCCAGCAGGTAGGGCGGCAACTTATCCAGCATTGCTTTCCATTTCTGCACGCTGCCGGCTTCGATGCCCAGTAGCTCGCAGGCCTCCACAAGATTGGACAGGACTTCCCGGCACACTGCAATGTCCATGCTGGCGTTCGTTACCGCCATGCACCCAGGGTTCAGGTTGAGGGGATTGTTCTCCGGCGAGAACGAAGGGACGAAGATGAAATTGCCGTCTCTGTCAGTGACGGTGAGGAAGTCCTCGTAAAACAGCGCCAGATCTTTGTAAGCCGGCACCACGCGGTTGCGGAGGAAATCGACGTCGCCGGTGACAAGATAGTGATCCCAGAATGGACGCACGCACCAGCCGCCGGCGGAAAGCCAGTAGGGATGCGGCCACATCTCTCCGGTCGAACCGGCGTAGTCGAAGTGAAGATCTGCGCCGGACTCTTTGGTCGGGGTGAGGGCATAATGTGCGCCGCGCATCCCGAAGATGTTTTTTGCGTTGGTGCGGTAGTCCAGGGCCAGGCTCTCCATCCAATTGAAGTAGGCCTCCATGCCTTCGCGAAGATCGGCCTGCGGGCCGGGAGCGATCTGCAGGTTGATATTGGCATTGGTCTCGGCCGCCATGCTGCAATATTTGCCGCTGGTGAGGATGAACCAATAGCGGCACATGTCGAATAGCTTCTCGAGGAAAGCGCCCGAATAGCCGGGGCTCGAGCGCTGATCGGCCAGCAGTTCCTCTGAGGACCAGGCATATTTCGAAGCGCCACCGAAATCCGGGGTGACGCGGCCGAGCATCTCCGACTGGACCTTGCGCGCCCGCACGAGCAGCGCCTCATAGTCCGGGGCGAGTGCTTCCACGGCCTGCCGCAGAGCTTCCACCTTGGCCTCGCTATAGTCGGCGAACCATTCGATGCCGGTAAGGAGCATTACCGACGCCGCGTTCTCGACCACCAGGGTGTCGCCGTCCATGCGGGCCGTGCCGCCGTCGCGAACCACGCGGGTGACGCCGGCGTAGCCGCTGTTGTTCACCGAGGGGTCAAAAATGCCTTTGTAAATCAGGCGCTGTTCGTTGAATTCCTGGTGGAATTCGCCTTGTGCGCCGGCTCCTGGGCGCGCACTCGCGCCAACGCCCATGGATCCTGCCGTTCCGCCGAGCGCGCTTGCACCCAAAGGGGCCGCCAGCCCGCCGCCCCCGAAGCCGCCCATGCCGCCGAACATTCCACCTGCGGATTTGCGCAGCGCGATGCGTACATTGACCGCCTGTCCTTTCGGGGCGGTGAGCAATTGCACCACAACTTTGTCAGGCCGGGATGTGAAGGTGCGGCGAACCCATTCGCCGCGCTCGTCTGTCCAGTGAACTTTCACCTCGGTACTTTCGAAATCAACGGTGCGCAGATAGTCCTTGACCGCGGCGGATTTCGGCGAATCCAGACGGATCGAGAAGGCCGGGCCTCCGCCGAAGCCGCCTCCCATCGCGGGGACCGAGCCCTTGTGCCATTCGTCGTGAGCCAACTTCGCGGCTTCAAAATACTTTCCCTCCAGCATCATTTGCCGCACCTCGGGGAAAACACCTGCGATGTTGGGCGCCTGGACGGGCTTATGCGGCGTAGACACGCTTTCGTGGCGGAAGACAATCTGCTCAGAGTATGGATCGCAGGGCACGTCGATATTGATCGGTCCATTGCCGGAGATGAGAAGAGCGTCGCTGCCGGGCACGATGCTGCAGAAGCCACGCCGCGGCACAATGCTACGCCGCATCCGCTCTTCCAGCGGCATGGGCACGATCTTCACACCGGACATGTAGGTGTCGGTGTGCGCCGGCATTTTGGGCAGAGATTTGTCTTCGCGCGCACGACGAAGATACTCGGCGGAACGAATCTCCTCAGGCGCCTTGGCTATCTGTTGAGAAGTCTTGGATGACTTGGTGGAACCGGTTTCGCTCGCCACCAGCGGCTTGAGCAATCCGGGAGAACTCGCCAATCCAGCGGCAAGCGTGCCTTTGACTAAGAAATCCCTGCGTTTCATGCTTCCCTCTCTCCATTCACTTCCCGACAAGAGCTTCAGAAATCGTTTTCCGCAGTCCTGGAATCACACAATTCGCCATCCATGCTCGGTGCGATCAGGCAATTCCGGCACTCTCCACTTGTCCCAGGAACAGTGGAAAACATTCTAATCCATCCGGGAGCAAACCACTTGAGAGCGGTCGGAGTCCACCATAAAGGCAACAAGTGCATCACCGGCTCGATTTGGGTCGTCTCGCGAAGACGATTCACCCGGACGCAGAGGAGCACATGCAGACTGCGGCGATGGAACCCGCCCACGCTGCCTGCCAGTTCGAAAACTGCGCTTCACTGCTTTGTTTGAATCAGAACGGCGCTCAGTGCTGGAGCGTAGCAGCTGAATTGTGACCCACTGGCGCCAAGCGAGAAGGGTGCGGCTGGACTGAAGTCGCCGGTGGGAGCAATGGAGGCACCTTGAATGGTGACTCCGGAGGTCGCAGCGAGGGCCGGCCCCGCGGCGCCGGAGGAGAGTTGACTCAGAGTCATCAACGCAGCGGACCGGACCGTTTGAGGCAGGGAAATCGTCAACTGAAGGTTCTGGGTTGCATTCTTGTTGACGATCACCAGGTTCAAATCGCCTGTGGCGCTCTTTACGGCGTACGCCGTGGCGTTGGCTGCGGCTGCCGACAGACTTGTTTCGCAGAGCGCGCCCTGACCCGCAAGCGTGAACAATGTCAATCCGTAGAATTCCGGCCTTGCTTCGACTACGGCGCCACTCTTATCGGCGATAGGGGTGTAGCTTCCACTGCCGCCCCCGTGGAGATTCACGCCCGCGGCTCCACCCTGCGCACAATTGAAGAGATAGTCAAGGACCCAGAGGGCAGATGCATAGGAATCGCTCACGCCAACGGCCCCGCCATTGTAATAGGAGTTACACTCTCCGATGCGGAATGGGATGCCAATCGATTGACCGGCCGTGTTGAGCACTCCAAGGCTACTCTGCAGGTTGGAATCGGGCGAGAGGAGCTTGGCCGCAGTGGCCGTCGAGGAGCCCCCGTCACCGCGGTAGTAGTGCTGCGTCAGCATGGAAAGGCCCTTGCGGGCAACAGATTGACCGAACGGCACTGTCCAGGCAGCCACGCTGCCGGCGGAGGCGGGGCCCGCAAGGGGAACACCTGGAACGGCCGCGACGATGGCGCTCCGAAACCGGTTCCACAGGGATTCAAACTGAGCAAGCGACCAGTTGTTCGCAAAATAACTTCCGAGGCCGCCGTACCCGTCGCACTCATTGCCGATTTCGATGCCAACCAGTGACGAACCTAATTGTTTGGCCACATAGGCAACCTCAGCAGCGGCGAGATCGGGTGTTGTCGCTCCCGTTGCCGCTCCCCCCAGGTTGATGCCATAGATGCATTGCCAATCCGCATTCTTCAAAAATGCGGCGAGCGAATCAACGTCCGCCGGTGCGATTTGATTTGCCGTCTGGCCCTGGCCTTTTGGGGTCCAGACGCATTGATCCACCGAATTCCCCCCGATACGCAGGACACTGGGGCCCAGCAGTTCGAACAAGCCAGCCAGATCCGTGTTGGTTGCGGCAAAGAGCGGGGCACACATGGCGGATTTCTCGTAGGAGAGTCCAGCAAACCCCGGACCGATCTTCCCGACGCTCGTGGCCGTCACATTGAGGAACGCCTGTGTAGTTGGACCGGATGGAGTGGGCTGTGAACTCGCGGCCTGTTGCACGCTGACAGAGCTCGCCGAGATCATCTGTGCTTTGTTGCAGCCTGCGAAAACAACAGACGCTGAAAACGCCGCGATTCCCTTGATGAGTTGGCGGCGGGAGGGGCCAGTGGAGGGAGTTGTTTTGAGCATGGCGCCGATCGGAGCGATGGTTTCGCTACATTCGAGTAGATCGGTAGATCAAGTCTCATCACAAGCCCAAATGGTACTCATTAAGTCCGTTATCTTGTAACTAGTTAGCGTGTTACTGAAAGGGGGAAGAACGCAAGAGAATCGTGTTGGGCTTGCCGTCGAGCCGCGGTGCATTGATGAGGCTCGACTGTTCCGATCGATGGGGGCGTGAAGAGTGGACGCCGGCTGCTTGCCAAGGGTGTCTTACGTCGAATCGATCGGAGAACTGCAATGGGCCTTGGGGATGACCGGGTGGAAGTCGCAGGAGACACAGCGGATACAGGAGCTGCAAATGCGATTTCAGAATTGGATCCGCATTTGAATTACGGCCCCAGCGCTTTTGAAAGTTGGCGCGTTCGAAGAAATCCATTAAGGATGCATAAGCTGCAAGCAGTTCCGTGACACGTTGGTGGTACTGGACAGTACCTATCGTGGTACTGACTGGCACCAATCAGTGCCCTAAGCTGTGGGTACTGTTGTGCTGTTCTGGATCGTCAACCAGGTTACCAGGGATTCCGATTCCCAGTTTCTGGTTCGTCTGGAGAATGAAAATCTTATCCGTCAGGACTTCTTGCCATGGTCTCAAACGCAGAGCGGTTGCCAGATGTGCCTGTCCTGGATGCGAAAAGCAGTCGCGCAGCAAGCGATGCTCCCAGGGCGTCTCAAGGTATCTCTCGCGACAAAAATCCCCGGTTCCGGCAGCGAATGCGGCCCCGCGATGGCTCGCTCACGCCTCGCCCATTCTTGTTTTCATCGTCGGCCTCGTGGATTGCTCTTGATTTTGCCCTGGTCCTGGCAATAGCAGCTCTGACGCAAGCGGGTAGATGGAAAGACCTTCTGTGCATTCAATCTGGCTACTTATGCGCGCTTGCCGGGCTCCCCTTCGCTCTCCTGGTTCCGGTGTTAGCGCATTTTCTCGGGTTGTACCAAAAGAAATCGACTTCGTCCCTCTTCATCGATGCGATTCGGATAGGTCAAGCCGTCGTTCTGGCTGGGCTCGGGCTCTATGGTCTACAAAAACTTTGGGGAATTACGGCTCTCTCGAACGATGTGATAGGCCGTGAAGCCGTCCTTGCCGGAGCGGCGATGTTCCTCGGCCGCACACTCTGGCGGAGTAGAAGAGAACACCTCTACCGGCGCGATATCGCACTGCAGAACTTTCTTATCGTAGGTGTCGACGAGATTGGCCAGGATGTGCGTTCTTATCTCACGTCGCTGCGAAGCAGCGGTTACCGGTTTCAGGGGTTCGTATCAATGTGCGAGCCAACCGATAATCTGCTGGCCGTCAACGAAGATGAAATCGCAGGTGAGATTCAGAATGTAGTTGATACGGCACGCAGCAGATTTGTCGATGAGATCATCTTTTCCAGACGTCCGGCTACGCCCGGCGTCCTGAGCCGGATCTTGCGCCAGGCGCAAGCGCAGGGCATTTCGGTTCGGCTCATACCAAGCCTTACGGAAACGTTGATCGACCGGGCCGATGTTCAGTATATCGGCGATCTCCCGACCATCGCGGTCTATCTGGCGGAACAGCGCAGGTTTTCCCTATTTGTGAAGCGCGCGATCGACGTAGTCTTTGCAACGCTCGCTTCGGTTGCGCTTTTACCGGTTTTCGCGGCATTAGCCATCGTGATCAAGCTGCAATCGCCCGGGCCGGCCTTTTACGTAAGCAAAAGGATCGGTCAAAAGCGCAGGGTCTTCAACTGTATCAAGTTCCGTACGATGGTCGACAATGCCGCCGCAATGCAGGAACAACTGTCCTGCATGAACGAACGAGACAAAGTCGCTTTCAAGATCTCGAAAGACCCTCGCGTGACGGCCTTCGGCGCCTTTCTTCGCAAGTACTCTCTCGATGAGCTTCCGCAGTTGTGGAATGTCATTCGCGGAGACATGAGTCTGGTTGGACCGCGGCCGCCGCTCGATTCCGAGGTCGCGCAATACGATCCTGAACACCTGCGCCGCCTTGATGCAGTACCGGGAATCACTGGTCTTTGGCAGGTTGAAGCCCGTCAGGATCCATCTTTTGACAAGTTCGTTGCTCTCGATAGTAGTTATATCAATCACTGGTCTCTTGGATTGGACCTGAGAATCTTGCTGCGCACGATATCTGCAGTGATTCACGGGACAGGTAGTTGACTGACTTGCATAGGCGCGCTTTGATTCGGGAAATCCAAGAAGGGCACAGAAGAGGATTGCGGTGACGATGTCGACCAAATTTTGCGGCATGGATGGCCCGCTGAGTGTTATCGACGGCTCCACAGCTGCTGCTGAATGGTCGGCCCCGCAGCGGCTCGACATCGGCTCCATCGCCGTTGACCAGTACTCCGAGACTGCCTTAGTCGATGAAGTCCTGCACCACGCCCTCTTTGGCCGTACAGCACGCCAATTGGTCACCGCCAATGCACAGTTCTACGTTCTTGCCCAGAAATCCCGGCGCTTTCGTGAATGCCTTCACGATGCCGACTACATATGCGCAGACGGAATGCCGATAGTATGGGCATGCAACTCACTGTATGGCGGCCGCGTTCGACGAATTGCAGGCGTTGCTTTGATCGAGGAATTGTGCCAGCGCGGCGCTGCGCACAAACTGCGCGTCTTTCTGCTGGGAGGCAAGCCGGGAGCGGCGACAGCCACTGCTGGAATCCTGAAGAAGCGCCGCCCAGGCATCCAGATTGCGGGGGTCTGCTGCCCGGAGTACGGATTCGAAAGGCGCGAAGATTCGCTTCAAAAGGTGCTCGATCAAATCGCGGCCGCAAAGCCGAACGTCCTCTTCGTTGGCCTGGGTGCTCCAAAGCAGGAGTTTCTCATTCACCATCACATCCGCCCTTTGCGGGTACCGCTTGCAATTGGCATCGGAGGGAGTTTCGAAATCCTTTCCGGAAGGCTGAAGCGTGCTCCCATCTGGATGCAAAAGAGCGGTCTGGAGTGGGCTTATCGTCTGTCACAGGAGCCGTCGAGGTTATGGCAACGCTATCTGATCGGCAACGCAGAGTTTCTGTGGCACATCGTGAAGGCAAGATTGGCCGGCGCCCCCCAAACAGAAGACGAAATTCTGTTCGGCCCTCCAAAGGCACCGGCGCAACACGTGATCGCCGGTGATTGCAACAATGAACGGCCGGATTGAATCCGGATCTGCAATGCAAAGTGTGTGACCACAATTCTTTCAGATGAACTAGTCGAATTGCTAGGCGATGAGAAACCAAGTAACTCAAAACAATATGCAGGGGTTCATATGAAGCGACTTTCTATTTTGGAGAAGACGATCTTCTATCTGCCTTTATTCGCACTCTGCGCCGGTCCGCTGGCATTGGGGCAGGTGGCGGCAAGTGCGGTATCGGGTTCGGCGCTCAATGTATTCGTTTCATTCGGAGGACAGAGAACCCACGTCATCGACTACACTTACAATTCCCTGGGGGTCGACGGTGGACTGTATGTGCAGCGCTCACCACTGATCGGTATCGAGGTTCGAGCCGCGTCGTATCCCATGTATGCGCGTTATTCGCAATCGCCGCTTACCGCCGGGTATCGCGCGGAAATGCAGGTGCGGCGTCAATTCCTGGTAGCCGGCTACTTTGGCGGAGGTATGTCCTTGGCACAGGATGCCGGGCCACACTACGTTGCCACACCCGCGCAATGGGAGCCGTGCTGGCAGGCAAGCCAGGCTGTGGCCATCAATATGGGTTCGTGGAAGTGGAAAGCTTACGAGGCGACATTTACCGACACCTATACCTCCCGAAGAAGCCTGCCTGCATTTTCGTTAACTACCGGCGTTTTTTATTCATTCTCCAGGAATCGAAGGTAACTGTATGCAGACGCATCCATTTTGGCAAGATATCTTCCGCCGTCAAGCCGGAGGCCAATTTTGAATACATATGTCCAATCTGGCTTCGGGGCAATGGGTCGCCGGCGTAATCAAGAGCTGACCCTCGGCGATCTCTGGGCTCTTTGTATGCGCCGGAAGGTCGTCATTCTGTTACCTCTTTTCGCGATGCTGGCGGTAGCTATCGTAATCTGCGCCTTCAGCGAGCGGCGCTATGAGGCGATCGGACAACTTCAGGTTCAGAAGGAGTCCATGGATGGACTCGGTTTGTCCAGCATGATTGGAGCAGGTACCGGCGCCACCGACGCACTCGATTCAAACATCACGATTCAGACAGAAGCTTCGATCCTTGAGTCGGACACGTTGGCGTTGCGGGTTATCAAAGACCTGAAGCTGGACACTACGCCGGATTTCCAGCCGCGTTTCAAGGTGCTGGGGTGGGTCTCGGGACTATTATCCCCCGCGGGACTGAGCGATCCTGCAAACGGATCGCTGGAAGACTCGCCGAAACGGCGCTCGCACGCGCTGGCGGTCTTCTCTCGAAACCTGAAGATCAAGATGGTGGCCGGCACTCGGCTTATTAACATCTCTTATACAAATCCCGACCCAAAACTGGCGGCGGAGGTCGTCAATCATCTGATTCTTGCTCTTGAAGATTTCAGCTTTCAGACCAGGTATATCGCTACATCCCAGGCTTCTGAATGGCTGGGCGGTCAGCTATCGGACCTGCGAAAAGAGAGTGAGGATCTCCAGGCTAAAGTAGCTCAACTGCAAAAAGACTCGGGGGTCTTCACGCTTGGGGAAGGCATAGATGGCGAGGGAAGATCGCAGGCAGGAGCGGGAATCTACAGCAGTGTGCTGGATCGCTTACAGCAGGCCACAGCCTCGCTGACCCAGGCAGAATCCAATCGCATACTCAAGCGCGCCGTCTATGAAGCTGCCAAATCCGGCAACCCGGAGCTGATCTCGGGGCTTGCGGGGAGTTCCGGTCCTTCCGGAATGTCGGCCGGGCTTGCAAATTCGCTGACGCTCATTCAGAATCTCCGCCTCCAGCAGGCAACCCTGCAGGGACAACTCGATCAGCTTTCGGCGAAGTTCGGTCCGGCTTACCCCAAAATCGACGAAATCCGCAGCAATGTTGCCGCGCTCGATAGAGCAATCCACGACGAGAGCGTACGCATTGAGCAGCGCGCCAATAACGACTACATGGTTGCGCAGCAGGTTGAAAACGGGGCCCGCGGAATATTCAATCAGGAGAAGCAGGACGCCGACAGGCTCAACGACAAAGCCATCGAATACATGATCGTTCGGCAAGAAGCCGCACAGAGCCGCGGACTGTACGAGACCCTGCTCGGCCATCTCAAAGAAGCTGGAGTCCTCGAGGGATTGCGGTCATCCAATGTGAGCGTAGTGGATCCGGCGCGGGTACCGTCGAAGCCGTCCAAGCCGAATGTGCCGCTCTATCTTGCGCTCTCACTCGGAGGTGGATTGTTCCTTGGGTGCTGCGGCGCCATTGTCGTGGACATTCGCGATAACAAGATTCGCGATCTCAAAGAGCTTGAAGCGGAGATCGGAATACAGGCGATCGGCGTTCTTCCCGTGTTTCACTCAGGCCGCCGTAAGTTGCCGGCAAAGGCAGAAGCTGGCAATTCGCTAACAGCAGCAGCCAGACCGCGGTTGTTAGCCCTCGATGAACCACAATGCTCGTACATCGAGGCACTGCGTGCATTGCGCACCTCGCTTCTGCTCTCTCGCGGAGGATCCCCACCCCAGGCAGTTCTGATCACGAGTTCAATTGCAAGCGAAGGAAAGACAACGCTTAGCGTCAATTTGGCCATTCTGCTGGCGCAGCAAGGCAAAAAGGTCCTGCTTATCGACGCGGACCTGCGCCGGCCGATGCTCAACAAGGTTCTGCAGATGAGTCCGGGGCCCGGTCTCAGTTCACTACTGGCTGGCCACATCGAGTACGATGCCTCGAGTGTGTTTGTGGACTTCGAACGCGTGCCAGGATTACGCGTCCTCCGTTCGGGCTCGGTGCCTCCATATCCATCTGAACTGTTGGGATCCAATCAAATGCGTGCTCATTTGGAGCAATGGAGAAAGGACTTCGACTTCATCCTCTTCGATAGTGCCCCCATTCTCCCCGTGACGGATTCTGTAATTCTCGGCGATCTTATGGACGCCAAGTTGCTCGTGGCACGATTCGGCAGGACTGAACGGCAGTCGGTGGAGCGGAGCTATTCACTTCTTTGCGGCGGTAACGATGCCGATAAGAGAGTCAGCATTGTTGTGAACGCAGTGGAGCAAAACAACGATTCCTACTATGCCTATTACGGATATTCGGAGTCTGTGTATCACCATTCCCTTGAAGCGGGCGCCAGATGAAAAGATTCTCGTCCAACTCGTTCCTACGAATGGCAAAGGCAATATCGTACGATTGCTCGATGCTTCTGTTGGTTGGCTTATTGCTAGGCGGTACTCGGCTGACTGCTTCGGAGAGCCTGCTCATTGGTCCGGGCGATCAGCTGCGCATCCAGGTTGCGGATACACCGGAGATGGATCAGCATCCCCGGGTCACAGATGCCGGCGAGATACCGATCGAGGCCGCTGGAAATGTGAAGGTCGCCGGACTGACGCCGGCCGATGCCGCGACCGCGATACAGAATCAGCTCATTTCCGCGCACTATATGCGGCATCCTATCGTACTGGTCACGATCGAGCAATTTGCAACGCAGACGGTGTCCGTTCTTGGGGAAGTGAAGGCGCCCGGGGCCTACCCCATAGCCACAACTCGATCCATTCTCGATGTGCTCGCGCTCGCGGGCGGCCTCAGTGCCGTAGCCGATCGCGACATCGTCATTGAGCGCCATGGCGATCCTGCAAATCGCGTTCACTACAACTACTCCAACAATCCGGATACGGCCGTAGATCGCCAGGTCCTAGTCAGTCCGGGCGACACGGTCCTTGTGCCGAAAGCGGGAATCGTCTATGTATTGGGCGACGTCAATCGTCCCGGCGGCTACGTTATGACGAACAACGAATCCAAGATGACAGTCTTGGAGGCTCTCGCCCTCGCGGGTGGCGTCTCAAAGACGGCCAAACAAAGCGGGGCGCGCTTGATCCGAAAAGATAGCACCGGATCGTATTCCGACCAACGGATTTCCGTTGGCGATCTGCAGCAAGGCAAGACTCCGGATATCGCCATGCAGCCGGGAGACGTCGTTTATGTGCCGTTCAGCTTTGGAAGAAACCTGGCAGTCTTTGGCGCGGGCAGCATCGCAGCCTCGGCAACGTCTGCCGCAATCTATGCACTGCCGTGATGTGCAAGCTGGCTATGCGTTCCGAATAAATGGGGAGTATCGAGGGGGCGCGGTTGTGAAACCCATAGTCAGCGTAGTTATACCCACACGAGGGCGGCCGGCGCTCGTGGTCCGCGCGGTCAACAGCGCGCTCGCACAGACGCTCGCTGAAATCGAGGTTATCGTCGTCATTGACGGTCCGGATGGCGCAACCAACGAAGCTCTGTCAACGATAGAGGATCCTCGCATCAACGTGATCTCTCTTTCATATCCGGCGGGAGGCTCAGAGGCCAGGAATATTGGAGTCAGGAAGAGCCGCGGCGAGTTCATCGCATTGCTGGATGACGACGATGAGTGGAGCCCCAGCAAACTTTCGCAACAACTCGAACTCGCGCGGAAGTCGATTGCACGCTATCCGGTTGTAACCTGCCGCCTGATTGCCCGGTACCCAACGATCGACGAGATTTGGCCTGTGCGCCAAATGAAACCAAACGAATCGATGTGCGACTACCTGCTGTGCAGAGAAGCATCCATTCGCCAGGGAGAAGGCTTCATTCAGTCGTCCACACTGTTTGTTCCGCGGACGCTCATGCTTCAAGTGGAATTCGAGTCCGGTCTTTCCAGGCACCAAGACTGGGATTGGCTTATCCGGGCCTCGGTTTATCCCGGAGTGGAATTCCTCTGGGTCTGGGATTCCCTGGTAATCTACCACGTCGATGTTGAAGGCAAGTCCGTAAGCTCCGACCGCTCTCTGCGGGCATCGATGAATTGGATCGACGGCAACCGGCTCGTGAGTCCCAGGGCGAGGGCCTATTTCTATGCGACGCAGATCGCTGCCAGGTGCAAATCACCTGCCACTTTCCGGTCGGTCATCCGCAATACCGTGTGTCATCCTCGCGCATTGTTCATTGCAATGGGCCTTGCTCTGACACCGCGCATTCTGGTTCAGTCTTCTCGGAGAAGGAGCATTTTGACCCATGCTTAAGGTCTCGCTCGTTGTGGCCACACTTGGCGAACGGCCGGAGGACCTGACGGCCCTGCTCCACTCTTTGATGCCGCAAGTCGGGTTCATCAGCGAGGTCATCATTGTCGACCAGCATCCGGATCTCGATCGAGTCCCCGCTCTTCTCAGCCGATTTCGCGACGCTCTCCCGATTCTCCATACCCGGAGCGAACGCGGCCTGTCTCGCGCCAGGAACCATGGACTGTCTTTCGCAAGGGGTCATCTCGTAGCGTTTCCAGATGACGACTGCCTTTATCCGGAAGGTTTGCTTGAGTGGGTTGTCGATTGGTTTGAATCCAACTTCGAATACGATATTCTGGCGGTTGGCGCGCAAGACAGCGAGGGCGTGCCGAGCGGAAACCGGTGGCCGCAAGATTCTTGCGACATTAAGCCGATCAATGCCTTCCGCACCACGTTCTCTCCTTCGCTTTTTCTGTTTACCGATCTGGCAAGTTCTTCCCAATTCAATCTTCAGCTAGGCGTTGGATCCGGGACCCCCTACGGAAGCGGCGAGGAAACCGACTATGTGCTGAGGCTGTTGCGCATGAATGCCCGGGGGCGCTTCGATCGAACGCGTCACGTGATCCATCCGCGACGCGACATGCTGAGCGGCAGCGCATCGTTACCACGCGCTCAAGCCTATGGCTTTGGAATGGGACACGTGCTGCGCATTAACTCCATGCGCGGACTTTGGCTGAGCTTCCTCGCCTACAATTACGCGCGAGCCGGCCTGGTTCTTTCGCGTGGAAATGTGGAGGGCGCGCAGCTTTGTCTGGCTCAGTCTCGAGGACTATGGAAGGGCTTCCGTGCCCCGATGCCGGCTGAACCGTCCGCCCCGGTTGTGCCGGCGGGCGGACTACCGGGTCTGCATTCCATCACAGAGTTTTCACAAATCAATTCCGGTGGTGCGCTGAGCTCATGATGACAGCAAGCCATACGGGGACATCTGCCTGGGAAGGCGCCCGAAGCGGCGCATGGGTAGAGGCGCACGAAGACTCGATCTGGGCAAAAGTCAGCACATGGCTCGCAGTGTTCTTGACCCTTTTCATCACGGTCGGTGGCGGGATTAAGCTGCATTATGCCCCCACCGCTTTCGGCCTTACAGCAATGGCGGGGAACTCGACCAAGCAACTCGCAATCAAGCTCGCCGGCTTGCTTGCGATGTTGTTGCTGATGTCTACGCGTTCCAGGGCAATCTTGAGAGTCTGCCTAAACGCGCGTTTGTTTCTGGTCCTGCCCGTTCTTGCCTTCGCTTCTGTTCTCTGGTCGCAATCTCCAAGCCAGACGTTGACACAGGCCTCAGCCCTTACGCTGACGACTCTTTTTGCGATTTATCTCTACGTGCGCTACCCTGGCGATCAGCTAGTTTCGGTTATGGCGGTTGCAGCCGCGATTTCGCTCCTGGGGTGCGCTCTCGCCGTCACTTTCTTCCCGGACATCGGCATCGACGCGTACCAGCAAGACGCCTGGCGCGGAGTCTTCAGTCAAAAAAATAACTGCGCTGTGATCAGCGTCTGCTTCCTCGTCGTCGGACTTCACTATCGCGCTCGTCATCTCCCCGGATTAATCCTGCGCGGGACTATCCTCTCTCTCGCCTTGTTATTCATTGTGATGAGCGGCTCACGGACCGGCTGGCTAACCTGTGCCTTCGCGATTGGAGTTACGTACGGTCTGCGACTCATTCGGCATATGCCGCAACGAGATCGTCTTCTCTTTCTCATGATGCTCACCATACCCGCCGGTATAGTCATTATGCTGGCAACTGCGCACTTCGATGAATTTCTGGGTCTGATCGGCAAGGACCAAACATTGAGTCAACGCACGGTAATATGGCTTACCGTAATATTACCTATTGCAAAGCATCCGATCGTTGGTTATGGATACGCCGCTTTTTGGCAGGGGTTGGCAGGCGAATCGGCAAACACCATACTTGTCACTGGCTGGGCGGAGAATCAGGCTCAGAGCGGCTTTCTCGACGTGCTGCTTCAGCTCGGTTTGCTCGGGTTTGTCCCGCTTGTCCTGGTGCTTGGACGTGCGCTCACTCAGGCGGCGCGCGCCATCAATCCTCTGAGCACGGCCCCAGTGCAAATGGCAACAGTACTGCTGCTTGTCCTAATCGTCGAGAACGTCGGTGAAACCGGATTTCTGGTGCCGATTCATCTCCTCTGGTTTTATACGCTGCTGACACTGCTGATTCTCGACGGCTCGAGGAATCGTGAGGAGGCCGTCTAGTGTCTCGCGTGTCGATAATTATCCCAGCCTGGAACGCTGAAGAGACTATCCTTCGCGCTCTTGACTCCGCGCAGTCACAGACCATCAATGACGTTGAGATCATCGTGATCGACGATGGCTCTACAGACTCTACTGCGGATCTGGTCAAGAGCCGTGCCCTGTTCGATCCGCGCATTCAATTGCATCGGATCGAGAAGAACTCTGGACCGGCTGCGGCACGAAATGTCGGTATTTCGCGGGCAACGGGCGATTGGCTGGCTTTGCTCGACGCGGATGACACGATGTCTGCGGACCGCCTGGAGCAGCTACTCAAGGCGTCAACAGCCGAGGATGTGCTTGTCGCCGATAATCTGGCACTTTACGATCGACATGCTGGCAGGACGGTCGGGCTCGGGATCAATCCAGATCTCCTGGGTTCGGGACTGCGACTGGACTGTGAAGGCTTCGTAGCACGGTGTAAGTCCAACCTACCCGAGGCTATGGATTTTGGCCTCCTGCAGCCGCTCATCCGTACCGCGCACATTCGGATGCATGGCATTTCCTATGACGAGCGCATGCGCTATGGAGAAGATTTTCGCTTTACTCTCGACATTTTACTGGCGGGCGGCACCCTGCTCGTCCTTCCGCAGGCCTACTACCAATACACCGAACGTTTTGGTTCCATCTCGAAGAAGGCATCGGGACTCAGCAAGACCATCGCAAGATACGATCTGCTTGAATCGCAGACCAGAGAGCTTGCCCGAGAGCCGCGTTGCGCGCGAGTCGCCAACCAACTCATTCAGCGGGCCGATGCGATTCGGAGACATGCGAAGATCATTTTATTCCGCCGGCGTTCGGCCTTCTTGAAGCTCGCCATGCTGCCGGTCACTCTCGCCGATCCGGACATGCGGTCCCATCTCGAGTCGCGAGTTCGCGCCCGGCTTGGGAATTTGCGTTTTTCAAAGTGGATGAACGGTACTCTGCTCAAAGACTCCTCGAATTTGTGTCTCGGGCAAGTAATAAAGCTCGCCCTCCAGGGAGTCTACTTTCTCTGCATCGCTCGATCGCTGGGGCCGGCGCAATATGGCGCGTTTGCCGCAGTTACAGCAATGGCCAGTATCGTTTCGCCATTTGTGGGTCTGGGTTGCGGCAACCTCTTTCTCAAGAATGTCCGCACCGGCAAACGGGACGCGCCTTTATGCTGGGGGAATGGACTCGTCGCCACGTTGGTCACCGGCGTACTGGCTAGCACGGCGCTCTGCAGCCTCGCTCGACTGTGGTCGTCCGGCATTCCGGTTTCGCTGATCGCCGCAGTCTGTGCCTCTGACCTGATCTTCGCCCGCATCATCGACCTTGCGTCGTTCGGCTTCGCGGCATCGGGCAAGATGAGCAAAACCGCGGTACAGAATACGACGATGAGTGTTCTCCGGGTCATTGCGATTCTGTTTCTGATTTTCGGCTTCCGCCAGGTCACGGTCGCTCTATGGGCCTGGGCTTATCTGCTCACCGCCATCGTTGGCGGCCTGTTCGCTCTTCAACAGGGAATCGCACTTTGGGGACTTCCACGATTTTCCCTGGGCGCGCTGTGGGAAGACGCGCGCGAAGGCAGCTTCTTCTCGATCAGCACATCGGCGCAGACCGTATACAACGACATCGACAAGACGATGCTCGCGCGGCTCTCCACTCTATCGGCCACCGGCGTCTACGCCGCCGCCTATCGAATCATCGATGTGAGCCTGACGCCCGTGCGCTCCCTCGTCTCGGCGTCCTATCCCGAGTTCTTTCGCATTGGCGCAGACGGTATGGACGCCAGCTACGGCTACGCCAGGCGTCTCATCCGCAAGGCCATCGTCTTCGGCTCGGTTGATTTTGTCGGACTTATCCTCATCGCTCCTCTCCTGCCCCTCATCCTCGGATCCAAATATTCCGGCGTCGCGCCCGCTATCCAGTTGCTTGCACTCATTCCTGTCATGCGTTGCGTTCACTGGTTCCTTGCCAACGCTCTATCCGGAGCCAACGCACAGATCTTGCGAACCGTCATTCAGGTCGGAGTGGCGCTGCTCAATATCGGCTTGAACTTCCTCATTCTGCCTCGATGGTCGTGGGTTGGTGCAGCATGGACTAGCCTGGCCTCGGACGCCGCTCTGACGATCGCAGTTTATGCCGCCGTACAGTGGAAGCTTCCGGCCAGAATCACGCGGGAGGTCGCGCATGCAACTGAATAGAAGACAGTCCGCTACCGAGGTTCAGCGCGCTTACTAAGGGGACAATATGCGTACTGCGCTCATATTTCGCGAACGCCTTCTCGCTCCCAGCGAGACCTTCATCCTGGAGCAGGCAAAGCGCCTGCGCCGCTACCGTCCCATCCTTGTCGGCTTGCGCCACACGCGCCCCAGCCTCCACTATCCGCAACCGGAGATCCTGTTTCGCGATGGCGACCAATTCCTCGACAGACTCGCGGCCAGCCTCTATCGCAAGTTCCCCATGGCGACCGGTTTCTTCCACCGTTTGCGCGCCGCCAACCCTTCCATCGTTCATGCCCATTTCGCCATCGATGCCATTCAGGCGCTGCCTATCGCCAATCTGCTCGACATACCGCTAGTGGTTTCTCTACATGGTTCCGATGTAACCTCGACCGACCGTGCTCTCGCAGTCAGCCGTGCCGGCCGGCACTTTCTGCAACACCGGGAACGGCTATTCCGCGAGGCCTCGGCATTCATCTGCGTCTCCAGCTTCATTCGCGACGCGGCTCTGCAGGCCGGGTTTCCCGAGTCGAAGCTGCATGTGCACTATACCGGAATCGATTGTGAGCAGTTTGGTCCCTCCGATATCCAGCGCGACCCCAATCTGATCTTGTTTGTCGGCAGGCTCGTCGAAGTGAAGGGATGTGAATGCCTCATTCGAGCCATGGCGATCGTGCAGCAGCACTATCCCGAAGCTCGATTGGAGATCATTGGCGATGGACCGCTGCGGCCCAATCTAGAAGCGCTTGCCGCGGGGCTCTCTATTCGCGCGACCTTTCGCGGCGTGCAGAGTCCCCTCGAAGTTGCAAATAGCATGTCGCGGGCTCGCATCTTGTGTAATCCGAGCATTAAAGCGTCGTCCGGGCAAATGGAAGGATTCGGGATGGTCTTCGCGGAAGCGCAAGCAGTTGGCACGCCGGTTGTCAGTTTCGCCCATGGCGCCATTCCTGAGGTCGTCCGGCATGGACAAACTGGCCTGCTTTGTTCGGAAGGCGACATCGGCGCGCTCGCCGCATCGCTGCGGAGTCTTCTCGACGACTCCGCGCTTTGGACGCTCATGAGCCGGAAGGCTCGCGCTTGGGTGCACGAGCGTTTCGATATTGCAGGGCAGACAGAAGCTCTCGAGATGCTTTACGACAATTGCGTGGCGCACCATCAGCCCGCCGGGTCGTCGTGCGCGGATTCGGACGATCCCTGTGCCTGCAGTCAAGTGGGTTGACCGTTGCTTTCAGAAGATGCCGGGGTACGCCTTGAGAAAGCACTCCACGGAGCTTCTGACGTGAGCTTGAATTGACTTCAAGTTCCAGGAATCCACCATTCCGATGCAAACAGTCAACTGGGGCAAATGCGTGATCAAGCCCAGGAAGTGATTCGAAGCCAGGTTGGAATCGAAGCGACGGCCATTCCGTCCCGTTGCCTTAGGCATGCGTCTGGAGAGAAACTGCGCGACGGTTCGCCTGCGGCGGGTGTACCAGTTCTCGAAGTATGTTTTTCCGATCGAAGGTTGCTGGAGACTCTCGGACGAAACAAGACGCAATACAAACCCCGACATAGGCGACAAGATTTCGCCCACCAGCGCCAGCCCGATGACTTCCAGAATCTCTTGCAGAGATGCGAGATCATTTTGGCTGTCCGAAATTACGCGCCGAAGGTTCTCGTCGCCTGACTGCAAGACCATGGAAATAGCCGCGGCAAGAATCGCGTGCTTGTCGGGAAACGCAGCATAGATATCGCGCTTTGAAACATGGGCGCGGCGAGCGATTTCCTCTGTGGTTGCATTTCCAAATGACGACTTGGAGAATACTTCGAGTGCGGCAATCACAATTCGGGATTGGCGCTCCTCGTCCAAGCGCTGGTTCGGGTGTGATGAAATCATGCTGTTCTTCACTCGTTTTCGTCTTGCTTATTAGAGCATCGACAAGACACGTAAAAAAAGTAACGCAGATTTGAAGTCAATTATATGGGGACCAATCAAGGGCATCCGTCCAGATAAGTGGCCGCTGTTAACTCCGAGTGTTCAGTTTCATGGCGAATTGCAGAAGACCTCAGCTGATAGAGGACGGTTCTCTCCGACATCGAGCGCCATCAGTAACGCAAAAGTTGTAGGCCTATATTACCTCGGTTTGTAGTGGGGTTACCTTAGTCAGAGTCATAATGGGTTCATCTCTAATGGCCCTGTATCAAGTGAAGACAGTCGCCGATAGTTATGCCGATCGATGTGCCGAAAGTAATCTGCGCTCAGCGTCTTTAATCGGCGTTATAGAAAGGGCGGATAGGCTGCTTTTATGCGGAAACTTCCGGGCAATTATCGAGCAGCCGCCAGCATACCCGTCCTCGTGGTGGGCTCTTCCGCGGAGAATGGATCTATTTTGGTGGACGGGTGCGGATTTTCCGCGACGCCATGCGTCGATGCGGGAGATGCGCTGGAGATGCTAAGGCGGGGGCGCCATCAGGTCGTCCTCTGCGACCTCGATTTGCATGAATCCGGCGGAAAGGTGCTCCTGAACGCCATCTGTGCAGATTTTCCAGGTGCAGCCGTGATTGCGATCACGCGGCCAGGGAAGCTGCGCAATGGAGTTCTAGCTATGATCGCCGGAGCGTCGGGCTATATCCAAATGCCTCTTCATCCTGCAACCGTGGTGGCCAGCTTGCGGGGCGCATTGAGAAGGAAGCGGCTCGACTCCGCAGTGCGGGGGAAGACCTCTCCGCTTTAATACGGACTTGGCCATCTGGAATAGCCCGGTTCGGAACACCATTTCTGAAAGATTGGGGATGACCCGGAACTGAGACACTGCACCTAGTTAAAGGTCTTGGGGCGCGGCCAAACCATTGGTCGGAGAGGCCCGCATTCCACGATCACCGTGTACGAGATTGCGGATCTCTGACTTGAAGAACGATGAGATCGATGCGCCGGTTCATTCTGCGGCCGTCGGGGGTTGAATTGTCGGCGACTGGTCTGTATTGGCCGAATCCCGCCGCGGAGACTCTCGTTGGGTCGAAACCGCCGTCGTTCACGAGGAGGCGCAGCACTGACATGGCGCGTGCGGTAGAAAGCTCCCAATTCGAGGCGAACTGCGCATTATGAATCGGCTGGTCATCGGAATGCCCGTTGACCCTGATCTCGAGCCCCGGCTTGGAGAGGATTTTCGCGATTTTTACGATCTTTGCGCCGGCGCCGGGCAGTAGTTCGGATTCTCCGCTGTTGAAAAAGCCCAGCTCCTTGAGGCTGATGACAAATCCTTCCGGCGTGACGTCGAGGACCATCTCATGATTTGCCAGCTCCTTGCCCATTGCCGCCTCAAGCTCTTTTTTGAGCTTGAGCATATCGGTGGCTGAACCGGCGGATGCAGGGTTATGGTTGATTCGATCGTTGGGGACGCGCGAGGTATCGATGTCCTGGTCGGCGGTGAGGCTGGCATAGGGGCCACCGTTACCGCTCTCGTCCGTGGAGAATGCCCCGAGTGTCTGGAAGCCGTTGTGGATCGCTCGCGAGAGCTTTCTGATTGCCTGGTTATCTCGATAGGCAGAAGCAAACAGGACGACAAAGAAGGCGAAAAGCAAGGTGATGAAGTCCGAGTAGGAGAGCAGCCACCGATCCTGGCTTACGTGTTCTTCGGCGTACCTTCGTTGCCTCATTACATTGCCACTTTCGCCAAGCCGCGACGAGGCGTCGCACTCAGGTAGCGATTCAGCCGCATCTCGAGCGCTCTTGGATTAACACCTTCCATGATGGAGAGGACGGCCTCAAGAGTCATTTCCTGAATGACCTGCCTCTCGCGCATCAGGATTCTCAACTTTCCGGCCCACGGCAGGAATAACAGGTTCGCGGAGCCAACGCCGTAGATGGTGGCAACAAACGCCACGGCGATTCCTCTGCCGACTTCGTTGATGTCCTGCAGGTGCTGCATCACCTGGATAAGGCCGAGCACCGCGCCGATGATGCCAATCGTGGGCGCAAACCCCGCGGCAGCTTCAAACACCTTGGGAATCCGGGCATCTTTTTCTCCGCGGTAGTCAAGCTGGAGTTCCATCATCTTGCGAAGATCGGGCGCGCTTACTCCGTCGATCGCCAGCATCAGACTTTCCTTCAAGAATGGATCCTGGATCTTGGCCAACTCAGCGTCCAACGAGAGGATGCCTTGTTTGCGGGCTTTCAATGCGTAGTGCAGTAGGTTCTTTACCAGCTCGTCGGATTCAGGCTCCACATTCAGGAATACATCCTTCAGATGCAAGACGGCCTGGAAGACGACCTTAAGGGGGAACTGCACCATCACAGCTCCGATGGTGCCGCCAATCACGATCAGAGCCGCGGTCGGCTGGATCACCTGCGCGATCGTGCCTCCCTCAAGCACGAGCCCGCATCCAATTCCGACGATCGCAATCAGTATTCCGCCAAAGGTACTCTTATCCACAGCGCTCCCATCCGTTGTGTCGGCCGAAGAATGTTCGCGCTCGGCCGAGTTTGCCGGGATCGACGGACCCAGACTCTCGATTCCTTTGCCGACACAGGCAGGCTGGTGCTGGAATCGCTCGCAGTTCAGCCAGCCTGTCCGCTCGACTTGATGAGCTTCTATCGGCATGTGGGCGGGAGTTTTCCATTTGCTCAGGCCGCCGCGCCTTAGCGGCCACACGCAAGCCGGGATTCCGAGAGGAGAGTTTCCCGCCGGATATGGATTATGCACGGAAGAATTGTTGGTATGCGCGCTAAAATATGGCTCTTATGGGATATTTTGGTCTGGAATTCTCCGGTCAAGGCGCCGATAAGGGGACATGCACTCGCAACGCCGCCCAACGTTAGCTGCGCATCAGCCGGCATCTGTCGCCGACGAGGAGCGTCAGGCTCAAGTTAACCCGGAATCCGACGCACCGATACCGGGTGCGCAGGCACGGCTCTTTTTCGAGAGAAGGCACAGCAAGCCGGTCGAGACTTCCTGGCCCGAAGCGATGGACACTGTGCACCGGCACCTGACCGGTCTGGAGTTGACTAACAGGGCGCTCCAGGAATCGGAGAGTCGATACCGGGCGCTCTTCGAGGGCGCACCGGTGGGAATGTTCCAGATGAGCCCAGACGGCAAGTTTCTGGACCTTAACGAAGCGATGGCCAGGATTCTCGGTTTTGAATCGGCAAAGCAGGCTTTGGAAGATGCCGCGGAGGGCAAGTCGCCGGTGTTTTTCAGTCCCAGTCAATGGGATGAGAAGGGATTGTTCGATAGGCAGGGCTACTTGCAGACCGGCATCGACCTCCAGGTCAACTGCCGCAATGGAGTAGCAAAATGGGTTCGATTCAACATTCGAGCGGTCCGGAACGACGGCTGCCTGGTGCGCTTTGATGGAGTATCGGAGGATGTAACGAACCGGAAGCGAAACGAAATCAAGACTGAGGCTCTGGCCTACTACGATTTGCTCACGGGGTTGCCCAATCGGACGCTCTTCAACCAGCACCTTGGAGAAGAACTGACTGCAGCCCGGGAGCAAGGCCGGAGAGTCGCCTTGTTTCTTGTGGAAGTAGAACGGTTCAAGGTCATTAACGACTCGCTAGGGGATATGTTCGGCGACAGGCTGCTCCAGGAGACTGCGGCTTGGATCAAGGCGGGAACAGGGGAGGACAGCATCGTAGCCCGAGTCGGCGGCGCTGAGTTCGCCATCATGGTGCCTAAGGTAGGCCGTCTTTCCCAAGTGGAAGGGGCCGCCAAGGACCTGGTGGCCAAGTTGAGCACCGAACATACATTTCTTGGCCACTCTCTCAGTGTTTCCTGCAATGTCGGAGTCAGTGTCTTTCCGGACAGCGGAACGGATTCGGAAATGCTCATGAAGCGGTCGGACCTGGCCTTGTGCCGGGCACGCGAGGACAGCACGAACCGCTTCGCAATCTTTACTGAAGCAATGAACGGAGAACTGATGGGGCGGATGACGCTGGAAAGCGGACTTCGCCAAGTGCTCTCGAGGAAAGAGCTTTTTCTCGAGTACCAGCCACAAGTCGACATGCTCACAGGAGAAATCACCGGTCTTGAGGCGCTTCTTCGCTGGAATCATCGCCAACGAGGCCTCATCCCGCCAAACGACTTCATCGACATTGCCGAAAGCAGCGGTCTGATTGTGCCCATTGGCGAGTGGGTGTTGCGGAGCGCGTGCACCCAGGCCCAAGTCTGACAGGATAGCGGCTTGCCGGCCGTACCCGTTGCTGTAAACGTTTCAGCAATCCAGTTTCGTCAGCAGGGTTTCTGCGACTCCGTCCGGGATGTTCTGCGGGAGACCGGTCTAAGGCCGGATCTGCTCGAGTTGGAACTTACCGAAAGCCTGCTCCTGGCCAATGCCGATGTGATGACTTCAATGACCGCAAAACTCCGGGCCATGGGAGTCACGCTGGCTATCGACGATTTCGGGACCGGCTATTCCAGCCTGGGTTATCTCAAGCAGTTCCGAGTCAATCGCTTGAAGATCGCGCGTCCGTTTATCAAGGATCTCCCGGCCGATGTGGACAGCGCGGGAATTACGATCGCAATCATCGAGATGGCGCGGGCGCTCAACCTGGCGGTTCTAGCGGAAGGGGTCGAAAACGAAGCACAACTGGCCTTCCTTCGCAGGCAGCAGTGCTACACGATTCAAGGCTTCTACTTTAGCAAGCCCGCCCCAGCCGATAAGGTCGGCGAACTGCTGAGGACCGGATTCGGTCACCTTATCTCGGCGGGAGCGGCATAGTTCCAGGCGCCGCTCAGAGGGACCCAGCCTGCCAACGCTCGCATTCTGCTCTCCGCCGGCTGGCTGCCTCGCTCCAGGTCCACATGGGTTGGAAATCCGGCCGGCAGATGCCGATAGAGATGGAGCACTTCAAATGCCTCGGTGCAAGTTCACGAGATTGCCACGAGTTGTGTGATTCGCTGAGGGACATCGCGCATGTTTGCCATTATCGGAATCGTTATAGTATTCGGAGCAGTTTTAGGCGGCTTCCTCATGGAGAAGGGCCCGCTGCTTGTTCTGATGCAACCCTCCGAGTTCCTGATCATTGCCGGCGCGGGTTTAGGCACATTGCTTTCAGGCAATCCTCTCTATGTGCTCAAGAAGATCGCCGGCGGTCTGGCCCAGATCCTGAAGGGGCCAAAATACTCGAAGCAGAAGTATGTCGATCTGCTGCGGATGATGTACACCCTGTTCAACAAGGCGCGAAAAGAGGGACTGGCGGGCATCGAAAACGACATTGAGGAGCCGATGAAGAGCACAGTGTTCTCGAAGTTCCCGGATTTCCTGCAGAGTCACCACACCCGCGACTTTGTCTGTGACACGATGCGCATGGCGATCATCGGAGGAGCCAGTCCATTCGATCTCGACCAGATGATGGAGATCGACATGGACGTCCACCATGCCGGCGCCACCGAGCCGGCTTCAGCTCTGAGCACAATGGCCGATGCATTGCCGGGCTTGGGAATCGTCGCGGCCGTTCTTGGCGTTGTAGTTACAATGAGCTCGCTCGGAGGTCCCCCCGAAGAGATTGGTCACAAAGTAGCGGCGGCTTTGGTTGGCACGTTCCTGGGCATCCTGTTGTGCTATGGCATGGTTGGCCCGCTGAGCGCGAACCTCGCCAAGCTCGTCGACGGTGAGCACGCTTCACTTTCTGTGCTGCGCGTGGCGATGCTGGCATTTATCAAGGGTATGTCGCCATCCCTGGCTATCGAAATGGCCAGGCGGGCGATTCCCGAGCATGTGCGGCCCAGCTTCAAAGAAGTGGACTCCGCATGCCGTCGCAAGGAAGCGCCGCCGGCTGCGGCAGCGGCTGCGGCCGCGTAGAGCGGAATAAGGACGGGGATTGTGGCGAAAGCGACTGAGATCATCATTGTCAGGAAGAAGGTTGTCCACGGCGGACACCACGGTGGAGCGTGGAAGGTGGCGTACGCCGACTTTGTGACAGCGATGATGGCGCTGTTCATCGTGCTGTGGATGATGAATGCCAGCAAACAAGTACAGGAAGCGGTGGGCGGCTACTTCAAGGATCCGAGCGGAAGCGCGAAAATGGTCGGAACCAACAGGAATGGCGCCGGCGAATTCGTGGCCCTGAAGAAGGAAGATATGGCAAAGCTGAAAGAGGATCTCCTTCATTCGATCCACCACCTTGACCCGCAGGACAAGCTAAAGAGCCAGATTGAGATCACCATTACGCAAGAGGGACTCCGCATTGAGTTGATGGAGTCTGCTAAGGGCACCTTCTTTGAATTGGGAAGCGCCAAGCCGACGCCGGCACTCGTTGATTTGCTCAAGACCCTGTCGGTAGAACTAGGCAAACTTCCGAACCGCCTTTCGATCGAGGGGCACACCGACTCCAAACCCTATTCCGGGGATCACGGGTACGATAACTGGGACCTGTCGACCCAAAGGGCCAACGAAGCTAGGCGGTTGATGCAATCCGCGGGAATCCAGCCAGGCCAGGTTTCCCAGGTGCGGGGCTTCGCGGATCAGAGACTGCGACTGCCTCAAAAGCCGGACGATCCATCCAATCGCAGGATTTCCCTGATTATTGGGTACCAGGTTCAGAACGGATCTGAAGTTGCGCCGGGACTCACGGGGGCGAACAATACTCGTCAAGGCGGCCAGATCTAAAGCCATCCAGATAGTCTCTTCCCGATTCCAATTGTGCGTTTGGATTTCGATTGTGCGCTGAGCTAGTGACGAAGCACCGGTCCCGGCCTGCGCGGAGCCGAGGTCAACATCCCGATAAAGTGGATCACTTCGTCTCGCTCTTCATCGGAACCGAAGACAAACTGGACTCCGTCGCATCCTGCATCGCAGTGTGCGACGCGCACGGGGAGATCGAAGCTGACATTCTGATAGGTGATGTGGACCGCGCCGCCGGCGCCGATGGACAGCGGCTTGCGCAACTCCAGCTTCATGCCCTCGGTACTGATCTCGGTGCAGCGGCCGAACAGCGTCGATTCCTCGAGCGTCAGGAGGACGGGGAGATCTACTTGGAAACGTGGAACGCGATAGTCAAATTTCCGCATGGTCCCCCAAATCGACGGATTGCTACTTCACCGTCCACAGGCGCTAGGCCTCATTGACTTATCGGCATCTCGACCGGAAAAATCCGGTGGATTACAACCATTTAGTCGATAATATCTCAATGATTCCGCAAAAAAAGGGAATGAAGGGACTTCAGCCGATGAATTCTCATGCGGCAGCGACTGCGATAATGGACGTAAGCCATTGACCAGGAACTTGTTTCTACAACAAAAGATGCAGGGACAACGTGATCAAAATCACTATATGATGACCAGATATGAAATTAAGATCGTTAAATGCCCCACCAAATAATCGCTTCAATGCACCGAAGTATTGATTTCGGTGAAGAAGAGCAAGGGGCCCTCTGAACTTCAACTGATGTTTAGATGGTTTGAAATGAAAGACTTGGAAGCCGTGCAATCTCCATTTGCCTTGGGACAGGTTGCAAGCAAGAACACGAGTACGAGCCAGAGTCACCATGACCCTGGTACCTCCGGCGCTGACTTGAACAAGTCGTCAGGCCGGCACGTTCTCGTCGTCGAGGACGATCCGTCCCTTGCCAGCTTCTTGAGCATGGAACTGCAGACGGATCGCTTCGTTGTGGACCAGATTCACGACGGCGCAGAAGCGCTGGAGACGCTGCAAGCAAAGCGACGCTACGATCTGCTTATTCTCGATCTGAACCTGCCCAGCCTGGATGGTCTCAGCCTCTTGAAACAACTAAGACCTACCCATCCTCGTCTGCCGGTACTTGTGCTGACTGCCCGGTCCCGAGTGGAAGACAGGGTCCTTGCTCTCCAAGCCGGGGCGGACGATTGCCTGAATAAGCCGTTCTCACTTACGGAATTCATCGCCCGGGTGCACGCCTTGCTGCGCCGGAACTCCGGCCAGGTTCCCAATTGCTCCACGGTTGGCGATCTGACGATCTATCGGGACGAACGCCGCGTCTACCGGAATGGCCGGCGGATTGAACTTACGCCCCGCGAATATGCCATCCTCGATGTGATGATGCGCAATGCGGGCCACCCGGTTTCACGCGCGGCGCTGCTTGAAGAGGTCTGGAACACGTCATCGGAGTCTTCCACGAATATCGTAGACGTGTACATGAAGTACGTGCGCGACAAGATCGATCTTCCTGGCGAGCCAAAACTGACCCACACCGTACGCGGGTTTGGATATGAGTTGCGCGTTTCTTAATTGCGGCGAAGTATGTGGCGGGCAAGACGTGCCTGCGACGTCCCCGTTTGCCTGCCCATATGCGGGTCTGAAGAACGGCCTTCACGCGATGGCGCAGCCGCTGACGGTGCTGCGCGGAGCATTGGGAGCCTGGAAGTTGCGGGGGGCGACCGGCGCGGAGAGCGATCGGTATCTCAACATGTCGACCATGCAGGTTGAGCGAATGGTCGGCCTGCTTTCATGCCTGCAGGATGTTCTGGATCCGGCCGATGGCGAACCGAAGCGGGTGAAGATCGATATAGGAGAATTGACCGGGCATGTCATCGAGGATATGACTTCCGATCTGCGGGGATGGGGGATCGGGATTGAGGCTACGGAACTGGATCGCCCTATTCGAATCCACGGGGACGCCGACCGGACAGAGCGCGCGATTCGAGCGGCGCTCAGGACAGCTTCGTCGGTAACATCTCCTGGGGGATCGATACGTCTTTCGGTTCGTCCCGGCGATGACCTGGTCGAGGTGATCGTGAAGCACACCGCCAAACACGGGAAAAACCTTAGTTTCGCCGACCGGCTCAATTTGTCTCTTGTGGAAACAAACATCCGCAGCCAAGGCGGCGAATATCGATTTGTTGAAGACCCGCTTTGTATTTTGTTTGCCCTACCGGCATACCGTCCCGAGGTGAAGGACTTGATGCCCGCAATTCAAATCGATCTGGCGCCACTATCGCCCTGAATTAGGATCACCAGTGGCACGTTTCTCATAAATTCTTCATTTCAGTCAGGAAACAGGTAACACGATGGCTACAGTCCCCGCACAATTCGAACGCTTTGAAGACCGAAACCTTATCGACGTACTTGTCGTGAGCCCGAACGCCCGGCTCCGCGATGGACTGCAAGAGAAGTTGAGTTCTCCGCGCTGGAATGTAGTCCATGCAAGCGGTGGAGCGGAAGCTCTCAAGATCCTCCACAGCCGCGGAGACGAAGACGGCGTGCTCCTTCTCGATCCGTCATTGCCCGATCTTGAGGTTGGCGAATTCCAGGGAATCGTTCGGGCGCGGTTCCCGAATACACAGATACTCATGTTGAATTCCCAAACCGGCCAGCTTCTTCTGGGGAGTTCATCACCGACGCCTGTCTCCAAGGTGGTTGCAGAGGTCGTCAATCATGGGGGTTCGTTCCAGTCGGTTCCACTTGGCGCCGGCGAGGACGAACGGCCAAGGACTGAGCCGGCAATGGTGATAAAACTGCGCAGCATGGTGGGCACTTCCGGGCCGATGATGCGAGCGTATGCCTTGACGCGGATGGTGGCCGCGCACGACACAACAGTGCTGGTGACGGGCGAAAGCGGAACCGGAAAAGACCTGATCGCCCAGGAGACCCACCTGATCAGTTCGCGGAGAAACCAGCCATTCGTGGTAGTGAACTGCGCCGCGATCCCCGACACGTTGCTGGAAGCCGAGTTGTTCGGCTACACCAAAGGATCCTTTACAGGCGCGCTTCAGTCTCGAATCGGCCGCATTCACGCGGCGCACGGCGGCACACTCTTTCTCGATGAAATCGGAGACATGCCGCTCACGTTGCAAAGCAAGATCCTCAGGTTTCTGGAGCAGGGCGAGGTGCAGCGCCTGGGTGGCAACGATAACCTCAAGGTCGACGTTCGAGTGATTGCGGCGACCAACTCCGACTTGAAGAAGCGAGTCGAGCAGCAACAGTTCCGCGAGGATCTTTACTATCGGCTGGCAATCTTTCCTATCCACCTTCCACCGCTTCGGGAGCGCTTGAGCGACGTTGAAGAGCTGGCGCTGTTCTTTGCCGCCAAATACCGCCCCGGAGTCGCAATGTCGCGGGCGGCGTTGCACATACTGCAGGCGCATACCTGGCCGGGGAATGTTCGCGAGTTGCGGAATGCGATTGAGCGGGCCACAATTCTGGTTGGGAGCGGAGACGAAATCAAGGCCGAGCACATAATGTTGTAGGCGCTTGGCCCGTTTTGGGCAAGAAATTCCAGTTTGGCACCCATCGTGCATGTGAAATAGGCAAATGCTGCCGAGTTCTCATGTCTTTCCAATGAACGCGATGAGTGGGAATCCAATTCCCAGTCCGCAGTTGCTTGCGGATGCCTTCTCCGAGTTCATCTCAGCGTCTTCCGTGCTTGAAGAGTCGTATCGCGACCTTCAGCTCGAAGTGAAGCGCCTGAGCTCAGAGCTTTCCAAGCGTAATGCCGATTTGACCAGAAGCCTGGCCGAGAACGATCGCATGCGTGCGACGCTGCAGCAGATGCTCGATTCCATGCCCTGCGGCGTCCTGGTGCTCAGCAGCGATCAGCGGATCGTCATGATCAACCCGGAAGGGCGCTCTCTGCTGGAACTGGGGAACGCAAAGATCGACAATCTCCGCAAGCTTTCCGAGATCAGCCGGGTCAACTTCGAGTCGCTTTCCCAGGGATCGAACGAAGACGCCGACAGCGAAGTTTGCATCGAGACCAAGACGGGCAAACGCTGGTTGGCAATAGGCAATCGTGAGCTGTTCAGTGCGCAGGCCAATCAGAACCCACAGGATCAAACGCCCAGGCTCAGGAGCATTTGGATTCTTCGCGACATCTCGGCAAACAAGGAAGCCGAACAGCAGCGGGAGGCCGCACGGCGCACAACGGTCCTGGCGGAGATCTCCTCGATACTCGCTCACGAGATTAGAAATCCATTAGCGAGCCTGGAATTATTCGCGGACCTTATCGAGAAGGATCGCGATGACTCCGCGCAATGGATCTCACACCTTCAGGCCGGCATCCGGACTTTGTCCGGGACCGTGAATAACGTCCTCAGCCTGAACGGCGAAGTCAAACCTCACCTCGTCCGCGTGCCGCTGGCGGCCTGCGTTCAGAGTGGCGTGGAATTCGTCCAGCCGATTGCCGAGCAGGCAGGCGTCCAGATTTCGTTTTCCACCTCCGATGACGATTTGCTGGTTCTCGGGAACGAGGATGCAATCCGCCAGATCGTCCTTAACATCGCCTGCAATGCCATTCGCCACACGGCGGCGGGAGGAACGATCGGCGTCGAGACCCGTGCGGTCGAGCGCGCGGGAGTCACGCGCGCGGTTGTTGAAATAGCGGATAGCGGCTGCGGGATTTCGGAAGACATGATTGAGCACATCTTCGATGCCGGCTTCAGCGCAACCGGAGAGACTCCCGGGCTGGGGTTGGCGGTCTGCAAGCGGCTGATGATGCAGCACGGCGGGGAGATCGGGGTTTCCAGCAGGGTCAACGAAGGCACAACTTTTGAGTTGGAGTTTCCGGCCATATGAGCAGGGATGAAGCGCTGTCGGTAATGGTGGTGGACGACGAACCCGGGATCCGCACGGCATTGCGCGCGAATTTTCTTCGCAACGGCTGGACGGTCGAGACGGCCTCCTGCGTGCGCGAGGCGATTCGTGGTGTTGAGAATCGCGAGTACGACCTTGTGGTGACCGATATTCGCATGCCCGATGGTTCCGGCATGGAAGTCATGAGGGCTGCGCGCAATGCTTCACCCACCACGGCGGTCATCCTGTTGACGGCCTATGGATCGGTGCCGGATGCGGTGAGCGCCATGCGCGATGGAGCTCTCGATTACCTCACCAAGCCGATTCCGTTCGATCGGCTTCAGGCGACGGCCGCGCAGTTGATGAGCCGCGCCAAGCGGCAGCCAGCCGAGGAGATCGCTACAAATGGGGATATTGTCGGGCATTCGCCGATTCTGCTGCGGGCCCTGCAGCGTGCTCGCGCGGCGGCCAGCACCGGCGCCGATGTATTGATCGAGGCTGAGAGCGGAACCGGGAAAGAACTGCTGGCGCGTTACATCCACGAGTCCAGCGATCGCAACAACAAGCCATTCATCGCGGTCAACTGTGCGGCTGTTCCCGAGGCGCTGCTCGAGAGCGAGCTCTTCGGTCACGGGCGAGGCGCATTCACCGGGGCTGTCGCATCCCATCCCGGCAAGTTCGCGCTGGCGGACGGCGGGACGATTCTACTCGACGAGATCGGCGAGATGCCGCTCAATCTGCAACCCAAGATGTTGCGGGTGTTGCAGGAGCGCGAGTTTGAACGTCTGGGTGAGACCCGTCCAGTGCACGTGGATGTCCGGGTGATCGCGACGACAAATGTCTCGCTCACCGCGATGGTCGGACGCGGACAATTCCGCGCCGATCTCTACTACCGCCTTAATGTGATTCCGCTGACTCTGCCTCCACTTCGCGAGCGGCGCGAAGACATTCCGGTCCTGGCTCGTCATTTTGCCGAGAAATACGCGTCACAGAATCGCTCGAATTCTCCCCAACTGCATCCGAGCTTTCTTGAGCGCCTGCAGTCGCACTCATGGCCCGGCAACGTGCGCGAACTGGCCAACTTCATGCGGCGCGTTCTGGCGCTGAGCGAGATGCCGGTGATCGATGCCCGCTGCTTTGAGATGGAGTTTCACGGCCAAAGCAGCCTGACGCAGTTTACGGATCCGCCGCTTCCGCCTCCTCTTGCGGCAAACCAGCTGGGGGTACCGGCGGGCACGCCGATCTGGAAGATGGAAAAGCTGCACCTCGAGAAGACACTGGCTCTCACCGATGGAAACAGGACGCACGCCGCGGAGATGCTGGGTATCAGCCTGCGCACGCTGCGCAACAAGATTCGCGAATACGGCCTGCCCCCAAGGAGCTACGCATGATGACAACGACCCCAACAATGCAACTGCTTCAGGGCTATCTGAAGGTGACGTCGGATCGCCAGCAACTGGTTGCATCCAACATTGCCAATGTGGACACGCCCGGCTATCGGACAAAGGACATCAACTTTTCGTCGGCGATGCAGCAAGCGATGAACGAGGGAAACGGCATGCACCTCGAGCCCGCATCCGTAACGGTGGAAGGCCTGCCGGAGCGCCCGGATGGAAACAATGTGAACGTCGACAGAGAGAGCATGCTGCTCGCTCAGACACAGCTCCAATATCAGATGGGCGTGCAGTTGATCAAGAGCGAGTTTCATCGGTTGCTTACCGCTATCAAGGATGGGAATTAGCTATGGGTCTCTTCGACATGTTAAGCATCAGCGCGTCCGCCCTGTCCGCGGAAAGACAGCGTGCGGAAGTGACGTCGGCCAACCTGGCAAATTCAGAGACGACGCACACCGATTCCGGCGGCCCTTACGTGCGCAAGGAAGTTGTGTTCAGCGCTTCGAGCGCATCTCCGTTTCGCACCATCGTCAACCACCTCGGCGGCCTGGGCCGGCCAACCGCGGGCTCTGTGCAACTGACCAATGTCGTAGACGATACAACGCCGCCGGTGATGCGGTATGAGCCGGGGAATCCCGATGCCAACACCGAGGGCTTCGTGGCCTATCCGGCCATCAACCCGGTCTCGGAGATGGTAGACCTTATGGGCGCGGTCCGGGCATACCAGATGAATGCGTCGGCGGTGACGGCCGCCAAACAGATGATTCAGCAATCGATCGACATTTTGAAATCGTCGTAAACGGGAGCGGACAATGAGCAACGTCACTCTGGGTGCAATTCCGAACTTCTATATGCCGAATGCTTCTCCCCTGGATGGGGCGGGCCAATCGGGGGGAGACAGCTTTTCGTCGGTGTTGTCGAATGCCGTGCACGGGGTCGATCAGTTGCATGATGCGGCCGCATCGCAGGTAAGCAATCTGCTGCAAGGCGGCGGAGCCGATTTGAACGATGTGATGGTAGCTGTGGAGAAGGCGGACGTCTCGTTTCAACTGATGATGCAGGTCAGGAACAAGATTGTCAGCGCGTATCAGGATATCGAGAAGATGCAGTTCTAGGATTGAGACCCGATGGCAGACTTTGCAAGCGCAACAGATCAGGCGAAACGGTTTTGGGCAAGCCGCACCGGCCGGCAAAAGGCGCTCCTTGTCGCCGGAGCCGGGATCACGATTATCCTGTTGACGGTCTTCGCCCGGCTTCTGAGCACACCGACCTACAAGCCGCTCTATCAGGGTATGGAACCCGCGGACGCGCAGGCGCTGGCCACCCAGCTCGACGCGCAGAATATTCCGCATCAGATCAGTGCCGACGGAAAGACCGTCAGCGTTCCAGCAGACAAACTGGACGCCGCGCGAATGCAGACAGCGTCGCAGGGCCAGCCGCACAGTGGCCGCCTGGGATTTGAGCTCTTCGACAAGGTGACCTGGGGCCAGACCGAGTTCGATGAGAAGGTTGCCTACCAACGCGCGATGGAGGGCGAACTGGAGCGAACCATCAAGACACTCTCAGATGTGGATAGCGCACGGGTTCACCTGGTCATGCCGACCGACTCCGTTTTCCTCGATCGCCAGCGCGCGGCAAAAGCTTCGGTGATCCTGAAGCTACACCGCAACGGGCTCTCCAAGGACGCAGTCACTGCGATCACCAGGCTGGTTTCAGGGGCGGTGGACGGATTGAAGCCGGAGGATGTCGCCATTATCGATGCGGACTCAGACAGGTCTCTGGGAGCAGGCCACGACGACACGGATGCCGGCGAGGGAGAAGTAGCTAGGCTGACGCAGCAATTGATCAGCACGCTGGAGCCTGTTGTCGGCACAAACGCAATTCGCGCCAGCGTAAACATCGACTACGATCGGAATTCGACCGAACAGAGCGAGGAGAAGTACGATCCCTCTGTGAGCGCGCTTCTAAGCGTGCAACGCAGTGAAGATGGGGAGGGCGGGGGCGTTGCTCAATCCGGCGTGCCCGGCACGGCCAGCAACGTGCCCACGGACAAGAAGGCAAAACCGGCGGACACGACGACGACCAGGACGACCTCCAAATCCGAGAGCGCGCAGTATGGAGTGAACAGGACCGTCATTCACACAGTCTCCCCGGCGGGGCGCATTCAGCGCGTGACCGCGGCTCTCCTTATCGACGACGCGGTGGTAAAGACCGTGAAGGGCGACAAGACGACGATCACAAAGCGGCCGAGATCGCAGCAGGAGCTGAACAAGATTCAGGAGCTTGCCCAGGCAGCCATCGGTTTTGACTCCAAGCGCGGCGACACCATCAGCGTGCAAAACATGTCGTTTGACGCGAACGAAGTGAATTCGGATCTTCCCGCCGCAACCTGGACTACTCAGGTGCAGAAGACAGTGTCGGACTACTCGTCGCTCCTGCGGCCGCTCTCTCTTCTCCTGCTCTTCGTGCTGGCTTATCTGTTTGTAGTTCGGCCCGTGCAGAAGCAGGCATTCTCCCGCAACGAACTGACTGCGGGTCTTCAACCGGCGCTCGCAACTGGAAACACTCAATCGCTTCCCGCAGGCGCGTTCCACTCTGTAGAGGACACACAACGAGCAGCTCAACTCAAGAAGCAGGCCTTTGAACTCGTGCGGCAGAAGCCGGTGGATACAGCGCGCGCAATGCAAGCGTGGATGCGGGAGGACAAGGGATGAACACCCTCGACCGCACGAGCTCCAGTGGCGCGCAAAAGGCTGCGATCCTGCTCTCAATTATGGGAGAGGACGAGGCCGCGTCGATCCTGCGCAATCTACCGAAAGACGACCTGGAGCGGATTACAGAAGAAGTGGCCAACCTGGAGCCCGTTCCAATTGAGGTAACGGTGCAGGTGCTCGAAGAGTACAAGGAGATGATTGCGGCGCAGGAGTTCATAGCGGTCGGTGGTCAGGATCGTGCGGTTCGCCTCCTCGTGAAGGCATTTGGTGAAAACGGCGCCAAGAGCATGGTGGAGCGGTTGACGCACAAGGACGATGGAAGGTCGTTCAAGGTGGAGGCGCTTCAGAAGGCTGAACCGCAACAACTGGCCCGATTCCTGGCTGGGGAACATGCCCAGACCAAGGCGCTGGTGGTCGGACATCTCGAGCCCAAGCAGGCATCGTCGCTGCTGATGAAACTCGAGCCGGAGGCGCGGGTAGATTGCGTGAGACGGCTCGCGACCATGAAGCAATTCTCCCCGGATGCCGCGGCAAAGGCATCGGGGGTGCTCAACCGCCGATTCGGGTCGGCCGGCGATCAATCCAAGCGCACCGACTCAGGATCGAAGAATCTCGCCGATTTGATGAATCGCCTGGAACCAACCGCAGCTCGCGAGATTCTGGAGACGATTGAGGCCGATGAGCCGAAGCTCGCGCTCACTATACGCGACATGATGTTCGCGTTCGAGAATTTTCTCGAGGTTCCGGAGCCCGACTTGCGCGAACTGATGAACGCGGTCGACAAGAAGACACTTATGGTGGGCCTAAAGGGTGCAAGCGAAGATCTAAGAGCCCGCATTTATCGGACCATGTCCTCACGAGCCGTGGAAATCATGAAGGAGGACTCGGAGATGATGGGGCCGGTTCGCAGTAAAGAGGTTGCTAAAGCTCAGAGCGAAATCGTCGCGATCGCGCGCAAGCTCGAGGCAGAAGGCAAGATCGTGTTGAAGAGCGAGGGAGAAGACGAGTATGTACTCTAGCACGGAACTCGACGACCCAACGGCTGTCCCGGTCGCTGTCCTGCAGTATCAGGATATCTCGGAACGTATGGAGCGCAAGCCGTCCGCCCAGCCGAAGCCCCAAGGCAAAGGAAGCGCGGACAGGAACGGCCGCCCAGGCGCGTCGGCAGCCTCAGAGGCGGAGGTTGCCGCGCTGGTCGAGCGTGAGAGGGCAGCCGCGGCGCTCGAAGTGGAACACCGGTTGCGCAGGGAATACGATCAGAAGCTTCTCGCGGAGCGGTCGTCGATTGCAAAACTGATTGTTCAATTCGAAGAAGAGCGCAATGAGTACTATGCTCGCGTGGAAGCGGAGATTGTTCAACTTGCGCTCTCGATTGCCGCGAAGATCCTGCACCGCGAGGCCCAGGTCGATCCAATGCTGGTGGCGGCTTTAGTTAGAATTGCCGTCGAGAAGATGCGCGAAGGTTCAAGCGTCACCCTTCGGGTGAGCCCGAGCCGCGCCGACAGTTGGCAACGCTACTTTGCGGAGATTCCAACCATGGCTCAAGTTGAGGTCGCCGAGGATCCCCATCTGAGCGATCAGGATTGTCTCGTGTCAACCGAGCTCGGATCTGCCAACTTCGGTCTCGACACGCAACTGAAAGAGGTCGAACAAGGTTTCTTCGATCTGCTTGCATTGAGGCCGACACATCAATGAACCGCGCACTGCTAGCTCCGTATAGGCATTACCTCGAGGCCGGCTCGACGCTTCGATGGCACGGCCGAATCAGTCAGGTTGTCGGCAACCTGATTGAGTCCGAAGGGCCGTTTTGTTCGGTGGGTGAATCGTGTCTGATCATGGATCATAGCGGAAAGAGCTACTCCGGCGAGATCGTCGGCTTCCGCGGTTCGACGATGTTGTCCATGACGGCCGATCAACCGCAGGGAATACGATTCGGCGATCAGCTGATTACGTGGGGCGCGCGTCCATCGATCCGGGTCGGACCGAAGATGCTTGGCCGGGTCATCGATACGTGCGGTAATCCTCTTGATGGAAAGGGCGAATATCGAGCCATTCATTCAGTCACCATCGATGGCTCCGCTCCGCTGCCCCTGGAACGCGTGCCGATTCGTGAACCGCTTAGCTGCGGTATTCGAGCTATCGATAGTTTCTTGACGTGCGGCAGAGGGCAGCGCGTCGGAATCTTTGGTGGAAGCGGCGTGGGAAAGAGCACGCTCATCGGTATGATGGCGCGTGGAACTGCGGCGGACATGACTGTGTTGGCGCTGGTTGGCGAGCGCGGACGCGAGGTAGGGGAGTTCCTGGAGGTTCTGGGCGAAGAAGGACTGCGGCGCGCCGTTGTGGTTGTATCCACATCCGATCAATCGCCCGTCTTGCGTCTGCGGGCAGCGTTGGCTGCCACAGCCGTGGCGGAACATTTCGCCAGTACCGGCAAAAACGTACTGCTTATTGTCGACTCATTGACGCGCTTCGCGATGGCGCAGCGCGAGATTGGCCTGGCCGCCGGAGAACCTCCCACCGCAAAGGGCTATACGCCTTCAGTTCTAAACATGCTGGCTCGGCTTGTGGAACGCGCGGGAAACTTCTCCCAGGGAAGCATCACAGCTTTTTATACCGTGCTCATGGAAGGCGACGATCAGCAGGATCCGGTTGTGGATACGGTTCGATCCTTGCTGGATGGACAGGTGGTTCTGGACAGGGAACTCGCGCACCGCGGTCACTATCCACCGATATCGGTACTGGATAGTCTCAGCCGCTTGATGAACAGCATGGTGACAAGTAAGCATCTCGCGAAGGTGAGCACAGTGCGCCATTTGATGGCTGCCTATGCGCGGTCAGAGGATCTGATTCGGATTGGCGCTTACCAGAAGGGCTCAGACCCTGTTCTGGATAGCGCAATCGAATCTCTCCCCGCGATCAACAAATTCCTGAAACAGAAGCCGGACGAAATCTGTACTTTCGCCGGAGCAGTCGAGAAGATGATGGAGCTGCCAGGGTAAGGGCGTCCTGCTCAACTGCAAAATGATAGGGAGAATCTGCAATGGGATTTCGATTTACCCTCGCATCGGTGCTTCGATTCCGGGAAAGCATCGAAGAGCGTGAAGAACTCGCGCTCAAAAAAGTCGAGTTTGAGCTAGCGCGCGTTCGGCGCCGCATCGACGAACTGACACAAGAATTGGCCAAGGCAAGCGACGAGCGGGATGCAGCGCTGCAGAAGTCGATGGAGGCATTTCGGCTGAAGAACTGGCAGGACGAGATGAACGCCTCCTCTGAGACAAAACAGATTCTCGTCGAGACTTTGGCAACATTGAAAAGCCAACGCGACGCGCAGATGCGGCTTTACCAGGCGGCCCGCGTGAATCGCAGGACGTTGACCGATCTTCAAAAGCAACAGCAGGGCCTCTGGGAACAAGAGCAGGTTCGCATCGAGCAAAAGCAGTTGGACGATATCTTCTCTTCTCGGCTGCAACGAAGTTGATCAACAGTTATCTTTGGAGTACCTCGGCCCGCGACTTCGGTTCGCGGGCTTTTTTCATTTCAAACAAATGCAGGAAGTAGGCAACCCTATTGCACAGTTAGGCAGGGTTTGCCTAGTAGATCCGGCAACCATTGCCCACCGGGAATCGCGTTGCATTTCATGCCAGGGTCGAGCGAATCATATCGCATGGATAATGAACAACTTATAGGTTCGAGCGCAAGTTCTACAGAGCTACGATCATTGGCACGGTGCGTGCATTAAAAGGGGCGTGCGAATTGCGTCAAAATCCGTCGAGGTCAGCACAACAACGCTGCAAAGTGCGACCGCGCAGTCCCCGCGGCAGTCTTTTGTCGACACGCTCGCAAGTGTTTCAAGCTATCCGGTTCAAGGAACCCGCTGTGCCAGTTCTTACGCGCAAGGCCGATTCGAAGAGCGTTCGAACGACTCCACAAATGGCGAAGATCGGAATCATAATCGTTCCTCGATTCAATCTACGGAGAATGCAAGCGCCGCGAGTACGGCGATCCAAAGTAAAACCGCCTCGACGACCGCTCAACAAGCCGATTCGAAGCCAGGCCAGTCTGACGACAGTGCAACGCTGGCGAGGAAGGCAGGAACCATAAGCGATCGCAATTCTCAGAAGGTCTCCCCAAAAAGGGTCGCGTTCACCGCTCAGGTGGCATCGCAAATCAACTATCAAGCTTCGACGGCACAACCTCAGTTAAGCGAAATGTTCTGCGCTTCCACCATAGCTACAGAGACCCAGGCTTCAAAGTTGGATTCACAGGTAGAGACGAGTGACGCACACCCTGTGATCCCAGTTTCAACTCAGGGCTCGGACCAGCAACCGCAGGCGTCGAAACCAGGTTCTGCTGGTGTTATTTCGTCCCTGAATTCCCGAGTCGACCAGGGTAGCGATGAAGAGCTTGCGTCCACGACTTCACAGACTGCGCATTCTGCTGCCGGGCAAGTTTCCCAACGCCTGACTTCTGTTGGCCTGGCGTTGCCGCTAAGCGGAATGTTCCGTGCCTCGACGACGACATCCGATACCTCAGCCTCAAGGTTGGATTCACAGGTGGAGACGAGTGACGCACACCCTGTGATCCCAGTTTCAACTCAGAGCTCGGACCAGCAACCGCAGGAGTGGAAACCAGGTTCTGTTAGTGGTACCGCGGCCCTGAACTCTCGGATCGACAAGGGAAGCAATGCAGAGTTGGCTTCCAAGGCTTCTCAGTCTGCGCTTTCTGCTGCCGGGCAGGTTGCCCAGTCATTGCCTTCCGCCGATCGGGTTGCGCCACTTCAGGATTCGGGAATCGGCGCTCAACGGTCCGACGCAAGCACGGATGCAAACGGCGGGCCCTCTTCGAATCCGGTAAGCATGGCGCAAGCGAGCTTGTCTGCAGTGGCGCCAGGCGATGGAGGTACGAATCAGCCGGCTGGAAGGGTGATTCCCGCGAAGGTTCTCAGCTCGGCATTTGGATTGAATTCCGATGCGGGTGATTTGACCGGCAAGAATCAACCGGCCAAGGGCGGCGATGCCGGTGACCTCAGCTCCTCCTTGCATAGCGCCGTAACGGCAAGCCAGCAAACGCAGCACGTGCAGGCCGATGGCGCACAGACTGCAGTGTTTGATGCAAAGGGCGCCGGCGCAAATATCTCTCAGGTGGCCGCAAATGCGGCAGCAGCGGAGACTTCCGGTGCGACGGGGCCCCATGCATCCGGCGGTTCCACCGGAACGGAAACTCATCATGGCGATGGGTCCGAAAGTCCGGCAGCGCAGCCATTGGTTGACCGCGGGACAGCGGGGATGTCCGGCATCAGTACCGCGCGACTGATCCAGACGATGGGCGAAACACAGATGCGCGTGGGCATGCACTCCAGCGAGTTTGGAGACATTTCGATTCGCACCGTCGTTTCGCAACAGCAGATGCAGGCACAGATCTCAGTCGATCACAGCGAACTTGGGAATGCACTTTCAGCGCACATCCCCTCTCTTCAGACGAAGCTCGGAAGCGAATATGGACTTCACGCAACAATCGAGGTAAACCAGAGCGGCGCCTCTTTCTCCAATGGAGGAGAACGCTCTTCGCAAAATCAACAGCAAACAGTGGCTCGTTCGCTGCAGGGTGCGGAAGCGCCGGCAGCAATTCAGAACGACATCCTCAGTCCGAGGATTTCGGCGGAGACGAGCGGCGAGTACCGGCTGGACATAAGGGCCTGAACGAGATTCGATTTACGGAAGGAACTAGAAATGAATATTCAAGGTATTACTCCGCTGATGACCGCGCCCGTACAGCAGGCGAGCACAAAGGCGGCATCGAGTTCGAGTGGAACGGGCAGTACCTCCAGCAGCTCAAGCACGTCGTCATCGAGCTTGCAGACCACCTTCCTTAACCTTCTGATCACTGAGTTACAGAATCAGGATCCCACCTCGCCGGTCGATCCAACAGCGATGGTTGGGCAGATGGTTTCGCTGAATCAGCTCGATCAGCTCATTTCAATCAACCAGACTCTCCAGAACCTGTCGACCAGCGGATCGAGTAGTTCGAGCACTCAGACTGCATCGGCGGCAAATCAGGCGAGTGCGGCAAATCAGTCGACCCCATCGACCCAGGCGGCTACCAGAAACTCGGCGACGGCTGCTGCGGCAAGCGCGCTGCCTGCGCTCGGAGTCACCACGGGCGCGGCAGCTAACACGGGTCTCATGAATCTCTACGGCAGCCTTGGATTGCCGACGGTCAACCCCTATCCCACCTATACAGGAGCAAAGTAATGTCCGCATTTTCAATACCTCTCTCAGGCCTCGCGGCCGCTTCTTCGGCGCTGAATTTGATCGCCAATAACCTGGCAAACCTGAACACCGATGGTTACAAGGATCAGACACTGAGCTTTGCCAGCATCTTCAACGCGGCGCAGGGAACTTCGGGAAACGGCGACCCGATCCAGGTTGGCGACGGCACTCAGGTCGCCGGAACGACTTCGAACTTCACCGACGGGACTATCAACTCGACGGGCATCTCGTCGAACATGGCTTTGCAGGGGAATGGCTTCTTTGTTGTCGAGGGCAACGGGCAGACGAACTATACGCGCTCCGGAAACTTTACTGTTAACTCGTCAGGCCAACTATGCACGGCACAAGGCGAGTTGGTGATGGGATATCCGGCCACGAACGGAGTGGTCTCAACAACCTCCGCGCTGACTCCGATTACCGTAAGTCAGGCAGGGGTCATTCCAGCCTCAGCCACTACAAGTTTTCAGATGAATACGAATCTAGATGCGAGCGCCAAGGTGGGAGACACCTTCAGTACTCCTGTCACGGCCTATGATTCACTGGGCGAGTCGCACGCGCTTTCGATAACCTACACCAAAACTGCGGCGAATTCCTGGGGTTATAGCGTCACTCTGCCGGCTGCCGACACGGGCGGGACCGGCGCCGCGACCCAACTCGCTTCCGGCACGATGAGCTTCGATTCTTCGGGAGTTCTCACTTCGCCTACCGGTTCGGTTTCCGGCATCAGCGTCACCGGGCTAGCCGATGGAGCCGCGCCGATGACCCTGAGCTGGGCTTTGGCCGACAGCGCCGGAAACCCGCTTATCACCCAGCAGTCCACGGACAGCGCTACCTCTAACCCAACCCAGAATGGCTATGCGGCCGGAACGCTGAGCGGTTACTCGGTTCTCTCCAACGGGACAGTGCAGGGGCAGTTCAGCAACAGCCAGACGATGGCCATTGGCCAGATTGCGGTCGCAAGCTTCGCGAACAACCAGGGACTCACCGCGGTTCAAAACAACGACTATCAGGCTTCATTCGCTTCGGGAGCGGCTGTGATTGGGCAGGCGACTGTAGCCGGCGATGGCACAATCACCGGTGGTTCCGTTGAAGGGTCGAACGTCAACCTCGCCAAAGAATTCTCAAACATGATTGTCGCGCAGCAGGGATACCAGGCCAGCGCGAAGGTGCTGAGCACGTTTAACACGGTGTCGCAGGCACTACTGCAGGTGATCACCTAAACCAACCGGGAAGGAACAACGGTTAACTTACGATTAGAGACTTTGCCGGGATAGACTTTCGACGTCGCACGCGATTGTCTTCCATCGCCGGCTCTCATGGCTATCTCACCTGCCATGGAGCCGGCCTTTCGGCGCATACCGGTATATAGACCTTTTGAAATGAATGATTTATAGGGTAATTTACGCTCTCGCGCGAACCTGCCTTTCTGCTCTCCAATTCCGGCCCTTCGCTTGCAATAGCCCTCATGCAAAGCTCTCCGCAGTGCGCCCAGAACGGGCCGCTGCCGGAACTCCGCTCTGGCTTCCAATCCAGACCTGGGGCGTGAGCGCACGAGGAGCCCAATGAGCGCAGCAGTCCAAAGCATTGAGACCAATCTTGGCAAGCCCTTCGTCGCCGTGAAGGAGCCGGACCAGGACGATCCACTCGACAGTATCCCGTGGCTTCCATGCACCCTCACGCTTGAGCTGCCTGTTGTGCGTTTCACCATTGCCGACCTTCTTTCGCTGAAGGAAGGTTCCATTGTGGAAACTGCTTGCCATCACACAAGCGATGTCCCGCTGCGTGTAAATCAGCTACTGATTGGCTGGACAGAATTTGAGGTTGTAGGCGATCGGCTGGCCGTCCGGATTACGGAGCAACTATGAAACTGAAGGTCTCACTCGTTCGATCCTCAAATCAAAGACTCCAGAGGATACCGGCACGGGTGCCTGTTCCAACGCGATCCGGAACCGGTGTGCAACTGATCTCGACCAAATTCGCCAGCTATCTGGGTGAACAGGGACTGGAGGCGATGAAGAATCAGAAGCCGAAAACCATTCCTCCCGCGAAGGAGCGCCGGCCGTCTGCCGCGCCAGGCGGCCTGTTGAGCCGCGCTCTAGGCTGGCTGAATGGACGTTACACATCGCCCAGGCGGTTGCGCGTCGTTGAGACGATCGCTCTCGGGGACAAGCGAATGGTCGCGGTCATTCAAGCCGATGGCCGCCGGTTCCTGGTCGGCGGAGGCCCCTCCGGAGTCTCCCTCCTCACGCCATTGGATCAGCCGCAACTGCCTCTCGACGATCTTGAGTCGACACCTGGGCTGACGGAGCTTGCGGGATGAACTTGCTACGGGCACTCGGACATTGCGCGATGGTTGCATCGATGTCCCTCGCTGTCTCTGTTCCCTTGACGGCGCAAGCCCGCTTTACCGCATCCGACACCGTTGCACCTGAGCCTGTTGTTGCAACGGCCGCAACGAATCCGGTGATCGGTTCTCCTTATTCCTATATCCCGCAGCCTCAGCCTCAGCCGGTGTCTCAGCCTCAGCCGGCGCCTCAAGTCGACGCCATCACAAGGTCCAGCCTGCCGCTCGCCGCCAATGGAGGCGTGTTGCAGGTGCAAGGTGTGCCGGGCGGATCGGTGCCATGGTCGATTGTCGTTTTGCTCACAGTCCTGACGCTGATTCCATCGATTCTTCTCTGTGTCACTCCATTCGCCCGGCTGCTGATTGTCTTCCATTTTCTCCGCCAGGCTCTGGGACTGCAGACGACGCCGTCGAATCAGACTCTTATCGGCCTTTCCCTGATCCTCACGTTCTTTCTGATGCAGCCTGTCGCCGAACAGATCTACGACTCGGCGGTTGTTCCCATGCAGGCGGGCCGAATCACAGCAATGGAAGCGTTGAATCGGGGACAGGCCCCACTCCGCAAGTTCATGATTCACTACGTACGCGAAAAGGACGTGGCGCTCTTTATCGACCTCGCCAAGGAGCCTCGTCCGGCGTCGCCCGACGATCTGTCCATGCGAGTGCTGCTTCCCGCGTACATTCTGTCCGAGTTGAAGGCAGGCTTTCAGATCGGCACAGTCCTGTTTCTTCCATTTCTGATTGTGGACATGGTGGTTGCCTCCATCACCACCTCGGTGGGCATGTTGCAGTTGCCGCCTGTCGTTATATCGACACCGCTCAAACTGCTTCTCTTTCTGATGGTCGATGGATGGCATTTGCTCATTAGTTCTCTCATGAGGAGTTTTAACTGAAGCCATGGATATCGATCAGGTTGTATTGCTAGGCCGCATGATGCTCAAGGAAGTAATTATCCTGTCGGGGCCGATTCTCGCCGTCGCGATCTGCGTCAGTCTGGTGATCAATATCGCCCAGGTGCTGACCTCCCTGCAGGACACAACGGTTTCCACCGTAGCTCGCCTGGTTGCGGCCGGTGGCGCACTCTTCGCCTGCATGCCGTGGATGTGGCGGCATCTTGCAAATTTCACTCTTTCAACGTTCTCCGATTTTCATGAGTACCTCAGATGATTGAGATACCGCTCATAACGATTATCACCAAGCTGCTGACGATTGGCGTTCGGATCTCAGGGCTGATGCTCTTTGCGCCTTTCTTCGGCAGCATTGTAATCCCGGTGCGCGTGAAGGCGATTCTGGTGATTGCGTTGTCGTTGATGCTTTATCCGGTGGTGGAGCAGGCAATCGATCCTCGCGTTCTTGCGAACTGGCCGTTGGTGGTATTCACGGAGTTTCTGGTCGGAGCAGGCATGGGAATTGCCACCAATATTGTCTTCGAGGCGGTGCAGCTTTCCGGCCAGGTGCTCGGCGTACAGATGGGCTACTCCCTTATCAACATTCTCGATCCCCAAACCCAGGTCGATACAACCGTGATGGCGACGTTCTACCAATGCATCGTCATGTTGCTGTTCCTCAGGATGGACGTGCATTACTGGCTGCTCCGCGCCGTCGGAAACAGCTTCCGCGATGTTCCTCCCGGCACGGCGCACTTGAGCAGCCTGTTCACCATGTCGGTGATCACCTCGGTGGGAGAGGTCTTTAGTCTGGGTGTTCAAATCGCGGCGCCTGTTCTTTCTGCAACGCTTGCGGCAGATATCATTCTCGGTTTGCTCGGAAAGGCTTCACCACAAATGCCGCTGATGTTGCTGGGGCCGGCAGTCAAGAGCATCCTGGGCATCCTGGTCCTGATCGTAACTCTGAAATACTGGCCGGACCTTTTCCGCCGATTGTTCATGGAATCCATTTCAGGCGGCGAGCGGCTACTTCATCTGGCGGGTTGAGAATCAATGGCTGAATCAAACAAGAGCGAGCAGGCAACACCGCGGCACCGCCAAAAGGCGCGCGAACGGGGGCAGATCACCCGCTCGCGCGAATTGAGCGGCGCGCTCTCGATGTGTGCGGTCGCCGGAGCCATGTATATGATGTGCCGCCAAGCCGTGCCTGAGTGGGCGCACTATTTCCGCACGACTCTGGACATTGCGGCCACCGACTCGATTGAGCCAGGCGGGGCGCTTCTGTTCTGGACAACGATGGAGACTCTGCGCTGGATTGTTCCGATCCTTGGCGCCGGGCTCGTGGTTTCAATTGTCGCCGGACTGGCCCAGGGCGGTTTTGTCTTTGCGCCTGAAGCACTGGAATTCAAGTTCGAGCGGCTCAGTCCCGCGAGCCGTTTGAGCCAGCTCTTCTCGCCGGCCGCCCTCAGCACGATTCTCAAATCGCTGCTGCCTTTCTCCGCCATCGCATGGGTGGGCGTGGCAAGCATTCGCGGACACTGGTCGGAAATTGTGTCAAGCACGTCCGTCGATGTGCACGGACTTGTGCACATGCTTGGGGGCATTCTCCTCGAGCTGTGCTGGAAATCGGGATTGATTCTTCTGATTTGGTCGGGCGTCGATTTCATGCTGCTCTGGTGGAAGAGCGAAGGCGACCTGAAGATGAGCCGCCAGGATATCAAGGACGAAATGAGACAGTCAGAAGGCAACCCGGAAAGCAAGGCGCGGGTGCGGAGACTTCTGAGGCAAAACCGGCGCAGACAGATGCTGAAGGCTGCCGAGACAGCCACGGTTGTGATTACAAACCCGACGCACTATGCGGTCGCCCTCCGCTATGAGGCGAACATGAAAGCGCCTGTCGTGGTCGCCAAGGGTCTCGATCACCTGGCCGCAAAGATCAAGGAAATCGCCTGGAAGATGGACATTCCCATGATCGAAAACCGGCCGCTTGCACAGGCGCTGTTCAAGACGGTCGAGGTCGGCGATCCCATCTCATCGGCGCTGTATCACGCCGTCGCCGAGATTCTCGTTTTGATCTACAAGGCGCAAGCCGACGTAAGAAGCCGTGAAGCGCAGCGGAGAGCGTCTCATATTTCCAGAAATGTCGAGAGGCCGCAGTGAACAAGAAGTCAGGATTGCTGAATACGCTACGTACCTATTCCGAGTGGGTCATTCCAACGGGAGCCGTCGCACTTGTGTTCGTCATGCTTGTTCCGCTGCCGAGCATCGCCCTCGATCTATTGCTGACGCTCAGCATTACCGCCTCGGTGCTGGTTCTGCTCACAGCGATTCAGATTCTTCGGCCGGTTGAGTTCTCGGTGTTTCCAAGCCTGATTCTCTTGTTGACGCTTATGCGGTTGTCACTCGATCTGGCGGCAACGCGGCGCATTCTCATGCACGGAAGCGAAGGTACATCGGCTGCCGGCAAGGTGATTGAGGCATTCGGTCAGTTCGTGGTAGGTGGCAATTATATTGTCGGCTTCGTCATCTTCATCGCTCTGATCGCCATTCAGTATCTGGTCGTGAGCCACGGCGCGGTTCGCACCGCCGAGGTAACGGCGCGTTTCACCCTGGACGCCATGCCCGGCAAGCAGATGGCGATCGACTCGGACCTGAATACCGGCCTCATCAACGCAGACCAGGCGCGAGCGCGCCGCGAAGCGGTGGCGCGCGAAGCAGAGTTCTGCGGTTCCATGGACGGCGCTGCCCGGTTCAGCCAAAGAGATTCGCTTGCCACCATCCTTGTAACGGCGATCAATATCGTGGCGGGATTCCTTATCGGCGTATTCCAGCAGGGAATGCCGTTTCAGGATGCGCTCAAGACCTACACGATTCTCACCGTCGGCGATGGATTGGTTGCCATCATCCCGTCGCTGCTGGTCTCGGTCGCGGGCGGCATTGTTGTCACCCGCGCGGCGTCCGAGCATTCTCTCGGCGCGGACATCGGCAAGCAGGTGTTCAAGACCTCGCGTCCCTTGTGGATCGTGAGCGGATGTCTTCTTTCTCTTGCGCTTATTCCGGGGATGCCGAAGATTTCGTTTTTGGCTTTGGGTGGAATTACGATGTTCGCCGCCTGGAAGATGAAGCCGTCTTCGGCCACTGAGGCTGCATCGATTGCCAAATCCGCTGCCGCGCGGGGAGACAAGCCGGGACAACCGGCGGTCGATCCGATGGATGCGATATTGAAACTCGACGAGTTGATGCTCGAAGTTGGCGTAGGGCTGGTGCCGCTGGTCGATGCCAAGCAGGGCGGCCAACTGCTGGCAAGGGTCAAATCGCTGCGCAAGAATCTGGCTCAGAGCCTTGGGTTCCTTGTGCCGTCCATCCACATTACCGATAACCTGTCTTTGAAGGACAAGGAGTACGTCATCTATCTCCGGGGCGTCGAGATTGCGCGTTGGGAGATGAGGCGCGATCGCCTGCTGGCGGTCAATTCAAATCTGAAGCCGGGCGATCTTCCGGGCCAGGATACACGCGAGCCGGCATTCGATTCGCCGGCCAAGTGGATCACTCCCGATTTGCAGGCTCAGGCGATCGCAATGGGTTGTGCGGTGGTCGATCATACTTCGGTGCTGGCTGCGCATCTCTCCGAATTGATCAAGCAGAACGCCCAGGATCTGCTGACGCGCCAGGAAACAAAACGGCTGGTGGACAGGCTTTCCGACTCACACCCCAAGCTCGTGGATGAACTCATTCCGAAGTTGATGACCCTGGGAGAGGTGCAGAAAGTTCTGCAGCAGTTGTTGAGGGAACAGGTTTCGATCCGTGACCTGGGAACGATTCTAGAGACGCTGGTCGAGACCGCCGCGGTCAACAAGAACCCGGTTGTCCTTGTTGAAGCCGTACGACATTCGCTCGGCCGCGCGCTCATTCGCCCGCTTCTCGATGAGAGCGGACGGCTCAAGGTCGTCACCCTCGACAGCGCGATCGAGGAGGAATGCGCCCGGTCGACCTCTCAGAACCAGCAAGTCGGAACGAGTGGAGCGATCCAGATCTCGGTTGCGCGGAGAGTGCTTGAAGGATTGCGCGCAATGCTCGGCGATCAGATTGCAATCGCGCCGCCGATCCTTCTTTGCTCGTCCCCAGGCAGGTTTTATTTGAGACGCGTACTTGAGCCGTTCATACCCAAGATCATTGTCATTTCGCCGTCCGAGATTCCGCCCATGACGCAGGTAATGTCGCTGGGGTCGGTGCGATGAAGAGATTTGATGCCATCCCGCTTGAAGAGGTGACCAGATGACTCCGCCAGAAGTGGCCTACAAAACGAGTGCAGTGAATACGATGAGCGAAGACGAAATCGTGATGCAGGAACTGCCGCAGGTCTACTATATCGCGGCGCGTATCCGCGAGCGGCTTCCTCAGCATGTCGAGATGGAAGACCTTGTGAGCGCCGGTGTGATCGGTCTTCTCGAGGCGACACGCAGTTTCGATGGCACGAAGAATGTCCAGTTCAAGACCTTTGCCAAATTCCGGATTCGCGGAGCGATTCTCGATAGCCTGCGGGAGACCGATTGGGGATCGCGCTACATGCGCCGCCGGGCCCGGGAAATCTCCGAAGCGACGGCGCAGCTTGAAGCGCGGCTCGGACGCCATCCCGTCGAGTCGGAGATTGCCCGGGAGATGGGCATTGAGCCGGAGCAATTGCAAAGGATTCTAACCCAACTGAATACTCTGCAAATGTCCGGGCAGCAGGTGAGCGTATCTCACGATCGCTCGGAAGTATTCGATGTGATTGAATCGGCTCCCGACCTGGATGGACCAGACCCCTTCGAGTTGTGCCTGGAAGGCGAGATCAACTCCCACCTTGCAGAGGCGATTTCGAAGCTGAGCGAGAGAGAGCAATTGATCCTGTCCCTTTACTATCGCGAGGAACTCACAATGAAGGAGATTGCAAAGGTTGTGGGAATATCTCTTTCCCGTGTCTCTCAGATGCGGGAGGAAATCATGGGCAAGCTAAAGGGCTTGCTTGAACACATTCAGGGAAGACAGACGCCTGTTGCGCCGGAGAGGAGAGGGCACTTTGAGTACGCTTAGTCAGACCCCGGTGGAAGAAGCCGCCTCGACCCTTTCTCCGGCCGAGCGGCGAAAGGCGCGCAAGCCGCGCACTGTGTATAGCTGCAATTTTCATTCTGCCGGACGCCTGTCGAACGAAGATGCCCGTTCGCTGTCGGCGATTCATGAGGGATTTGCCCAACATGTTGCCAGCGGCCTCGACGTATATCTCGGGACAAGCATGGAAGTGAAACTCGAAGGGCTCGACCAGCTCTCCATCAAGGATCACATTGCCGGTCTTCCATCTCACTGTTACATTGTTCCGTTTTCATCCAATTCGCTCTTCATGGAGTTCGACAGCGAACTGGTATTCCCCATCATCGAACTTCTGCTCGGTGGATCCGGAGACTCGAGTGATCCGGGGCGCGAGCTATCGGAGATAGAAGCGGAGATCATGCAGGACATAGTTCTTCTAATTGGACACCAGGCCCTTGCCGCATGGCGGATGCCCGATCTTCCGCTCGCAGCCGGTCCTTGCATCAAAGCCGCTGCGATGCATGAGGCCTTTGCAATGAATGAGAAGGCGACCGTGTTTCGATTTGCGGTTCAACTCGCCGGTGTAGCGAGTTCATTCAGACTGGTGTTTTCGCCGGAATTCTTGAACGCGGTGCTCAAGCAGACCAAAACCGAACAACCGCAAAGCAAGTCCCGGGTCTGGAGTTTTCCTATGCCCCCGCTGCGCGAACGCATTCTCGATTGCGACGTGGCTGTTACCGCGGAACTGGCGGGATTGAGGGTTCCTGTGCGGGACCTGATTGCGCTTCAGCCCGGTTCGGTGCTGAAACTGCATGCGCCGATTCACAATCCGGGAATGCTGACAGCCGGAGGGCGCGGATTGTTTGAGGCGGCGCCGGTTCGGATCGGGTCGCAGCGTGCTGCCCAGCTTGGCCGGAATGTCAAGCCGTTAGATCGCGAGAGGAGATAGGGATGATGGACAAGCAGAGAAGGAAGATGGCTGCAAGGGCCTTTGCATCCGCATTTGCTGAAGCACTTGGTGAAACGTTGGCTACCGCGACCGGAGTGTCATGGCCGCTTGAGGTTCTGGACTGTCCCAATCCGCCCACCCAAAAGGGAATGCCCGTCCATTTTCGCTTGTCCGTGGAGGGCGGACTCACCGGGGAGTGTTTCGTGGAATTCTACGAACCTCAGGTTTCGGGCCTGGTTTCGAAGATCGTCAAGGAGCCGGTGACGGCATTCACCGAGGACCATGGGGAGATGCTCGCCAAGGTAATCGCTTCGGCCGCCGAGGGCATGGTTGCCTCGCATTCCAGCGAATATGGGGAACTGCGCTTCAGGGCAGAACCCGTTGCCGGGCTTGCATTCGGTGGCATGTATGTTGTGCCCCTTGCGGCTTCCGGCGAGGATCCCGAGATGCAGGTGACGCTCTATTTCGGTGGGGGGATGCTCGATACGCTGTCGTTGTTGCAGGACGCCTCCAGCGAAAACAAAGCGAATCTGTCCGCTGTGGCTCCTCACAATCTAAAGCTGGTAATGGATGTTGAGCTGAACGTGTCGCTCAGGTTCGGTCAGCGGCAACTACCGCTCCGCGAGGTCCTGGACCTTACCAGCGGTTCGGTGATTGAACTGGATCGAATGGCCGATGAACCTGTTGAGCTTTTCCTGGATGGCAAACTGATCGCCCGCGGCGAGGCCGTCGTGGTCGACGGCAACTATGGGCTTCGCGTCACCGAGATCCCACGCCCGGTGGCATCCTATCTTACCAACTGAACAGCCGAGGACATTGACAATGATAGGGTTACTTAAATCATTCGTGCCGGACGTTGACCGTCGCTTGAAGAATCTTCGGGCCGTCTGCGGACTTCCGGCATGCCGCAATACGCAGCTTATGCGCCACATTTCAGGCGCCCGTTCCGGTATTTGCGTCGGTTCAGTCTGGTACTGCTGTGTTGACTGTTTCACCGTGGCGGCGCTTGCGTCCCTTGAGAAACTCTGCAGCCGGCAGGTCGTCGAGATTCCGCGTTATCCGCGCATGTCGCTTGGCCTCTTCTTGTTGTCAAAGGGCTATCTGACGGCCAAACAGCTTCGCGCTGCAACAGTTCAAAGCCAATGTCTCGACGAGGGGATTGAAGAGACGCTCGTCAAGCTGGGAATGGTCACCGAAAAGCAGCTGGCCGCGGCGAGGTCTGCTCAATGGGGATACCCGGTGTTGGCCCCCGAACATGCCGGCCAAAAGGTGGAGGCGGATATTCCAAAGACTATCCTGAATGCGTGCATGGCGGTCCCACTGCATTACTCCGACGCTGCCAAGCGAATTCTCGTCGGTTTTGCCGCGCGAGTCGAACACAGATTCCTAGAGTCGATCGAAGAGATCACACGATGCAGGGTCGAGTCGTGCTTCATCACGCCAACCTACTTCGAGGAGCAGATGGCAAGACTGGCGACTCCGCGCGACTATGAAGAAGTTGTTGTCGATAATCCAGGCTTGCCAGACCAGATGGCATCGACAGTCGGCCGAATTGCGGGCCAGGTTGCAGCCAGTGAGGCCATCTTTGGGCTGTGCAGGAATCTCGTACTAGTGAGGCTTGCGGGTAAACGGGGCAAGACGGACATTGTTTTTCGTATGCGGTGCAACGTCGCTGTGGAAATCGGTGAACATTCCGGCATTTTCAGCGATGCGATTGCTGTTTAGGGATAGATAAATCAGCACAAGTTGCCGATAGACCTACCAGGCGGTGACTCGGTGCTGAACAAGAGAGTTGTCGAAATCGGTGCGTGGCGTAATTCTGACCAACAACCGCAAATCAACCTTTCCAGGGACCTTCCGGACATCCCTGTCTTGCCGGGAACACTCCTGCTCATGGAGTTCTGCGCTAACGGGCGGTCCATCGATCTCAATGAAATATCCCAACTTGTGCTTGGCGATCTAGGCGCGACGATACAAATCATGCGCCGAGTCGGGCAGGAGTATTCCTCCGGCGAAGAGCGCCCCAACCGTATCGAGGATTGCATTTCAACGCTGGGGTTGCAGGCGTGTATAGAAGCCATGTCGCGGCGGACCGTCACCAGGAGCATGAACAAGCCCGCCATTCTCGAAGCTTGGTCCCACGGCAGAGACGTTGCGGAGAGATGCAGATCGCTCGCGGCGGAGATGCCCCGAAACACCAGCCCGGACGAGGCATATTTGACGGGCCTGCTTCACGAACTTGGTTCTTTGCCGGTCATTTTCGGTTGGGATCCTGCGCTAGGGTTATCGAGTGACCCGGACCTGGAAGGGATGAGACTGGCCGAAGCGTGGTCACTTCCACTGTGCGTTGTCGACTATTTTTTCGAGATCTGCAATCCCAAAGGCACGAACCGATGGGCTGGCATTGTGCAGCGGGCCCACGAACAGTTGAGTTTGTCTCCCAATCAACATTCCTTCACTGGCAATGCGGGGTCTCAGGTCGTTGTGTTTGACAGGCTGTGGGCAGCTTCCTTGTAACACTCGCCTTACATGGCGTGGCCCGACCCCCCAATTTGAGTGTGCTTCGGATGAGGAACATACCTCCTCGGCCAGGCAGGCCAGTGGTTTGAAGCATTGTTCTCATCAAACCCTCATCAACTTGCCCCCTTTTGCGCTGGCGAGAGCCTGTTCTGGGCAAACTTTGCCCTTTGGGATGGCACCCGCCGTGCATACCTAATCCCCGAGGGGTGCCAATGGACAGTGGATACTATGCCGCATGCACAGCTCTGGTAGCGCGTATGCAGGCGTTGGATACGATTGCCAATAACCTCGCCAACACCAGTACCGCAGGCTACAGAGCCGAGCACAACGTGTTCAGCGCGGTCCTGGCGAGCAAAGAGGGATCGGCCGGAACTGTCCTGAACCAGGCAATCAACAACTATGGAGTCATGAGCGGGACGACGCTCGACCAGAGCCAGGGCGCTCTGCAGAAGACCGGCAATGAGCTCGATCTTGGCATTGAAGGACCGGGCTACTTTGTGGTTCAGACCGCCAACGGTCCTATGTACACGCGCAACGGAGCCTTCCAGGTATCGAGCAAAGGACAGTTGGTGACTGCCCGCGGCGACGCGGTAATGGGTGACACGGGCGTCATCACCATGATGCCCGGAGCAGTCTCGATCAGTGCGGATGGAACGATATCGTCGAATGGGGCGGTTTCGGGCAAGTTAAGCGTTGTCGAGTTCCCCGCGGGTACTCAGATGAGCAGCGTTGGCGACACCCTCTATTCCGCGCCCGCCGGGACGGCTGCCCCGGCGGCCAAATCGAACGTGCGGCAGGGAATGATCGAGAGCTCGAACGTGAATCCCATCCTGGGTATGGTTGAGTTGGTTTCCGCGCAGCGTTCGGCCGAGATGATGCAGAAGGCACTGTCGATGTTCAATTCGGAGATAGACAAAACGGCAACCCAGGACCTGCCGAAGGTCAGTTAAAAGGAGCTTCAATGTTTCACGCACTGTACACCGCGGCCAGCGGGATGACCGCTCAACAGATCAACCTGGATAACATTGCGAACAACCTGGCTAACTCCAGCACTTCCGGGTTTCAGTCGCGCCGGGTTCAGTTTTCCGATCTCCTGTATCAGAGCAGTGTGATGCCAGGCGCCGCGGCGACGCAGCAGACCACAGTTGCATCCGGATTGCAGATCGGACTCGGCACCAGGCCCGGGAATACCGAGATCGTCCAGACGCAGGGCGATCTGGCCAGCACTGGTAATCCGCTGGACTTTGCGATCCAGGGCAGCGGCTTCTTTCAGATTCTGCTTCCGAACGGCCAGACTGGGTATACCCGCACAGGATCGTTCCAGCCGGACGCGCAGGGCAACTTGGTCACCGCGAACGGCGACGCGCTTCAGCCGGCGATCAACATTCCCTCCTCGGCAACCAATATTACCGTTGGCAAAGACGGCACGGTGAGCGCAACGCTGCCTGGCCAGACTCAAGCGCAGCAGGTAGGTGTGATTCAACTCGCGATGTTCCAGAATCCTGGCGGCCTGAATAGCGTCGGCGATAACATCTATCTCCCAACCACAGCATCGGGTGAGCCAATTGTGGGGAATGCCGGCAGCTCCGATGGTCTTGGGACTATTCAGCAGGGGATGCTGGAGCAATCGAATGTGAATGTCGTCGACGAATTCGTGAGCATGATTCTTGCCCAGCGTTCCTACGAATCGAATTCGCGGGTAATCAAGGCAGCGGATGAGATGTTGCAGCAATTGAACCAACTGGCACAGTAGAGTGATTATGCAATGACGATAGACAAGTTGATTTCCGGATGCATTGTCTTTGCCGTCATGACCTGGCCGGCAATGGCTGCATCCGAACACTATCCGATCGGTACCGAACAGATTGCGGCGACCGTTGCCAGGATGGGCGTGCAGATTGCGCCCAGCCAGGTAACGCTTCTGACGGAAGTCGTGGCCAGCACGCCTAACCCGGCACTGCAGGTTCAGTTTCTCCAGCGGTCCGGTGCCGATCGGTTCATGGTCCGTCTGGAGTGCGAAAGCAAGGAAGATTGTCTGCCGTTCATTGCCAGCGTCCACGTCGGCGAGGGCGAGGCGACACAACTGGCAGCCGTCTCCTCAAGGATGTCTTTGCTGAAAGAGCCATTCTCGAGCTCAGTCTCGGGATCACGGCCGGAGTCGATTGTGATTCGTAGCGGGTCATCGGCAACTCTCCTGCTCGATGGCGGACACGTTCATATTCGGATTCCTGTCACCTGTCTCGAGAATGGCTCTACCGGGCAGACGATTCGCGCCACGGACAAAGATCGCCGGCGGGTTTACAAGGCGCAAGTGGTTGCCAATGGCGTATTACAGGGAAGGCTGTGAGGGCGATGACGCTGAGCCGAGTTCTTTCACAATCCGCGTTGATGGTACTCGTGGCAGGCGCGCTCACCGCCCCGGCCGCGAACGCAGCAACCAGCAAGAAATCCACTCCGGCCGCATTGCGGTCGGAGTACATTGCCCGGCTTCACGAGCAGGAACCAGCACAGCCGGAGCGCACGGTGGGGAGTCTCTGGATATCGAGCGACGTGAGCGATCTCTCATCGGACTACAAGGCGCGCAAGTTGAACGACACAGTCGTGATTCTTGTTTCTGTGGCGACAACCGCGGCCCAGAGCGGCAATGTCAACAGTTCGCGGGCCTTCCAGACATCGTCCGCGATTACCGGCTTGCCGGGACATGTGAGCACTAGCGGAGTGAATCCGCTATTTGATGCCAACTCCTCAACGACTCTGAAAGGAGCAGGCGCAACTGATTCGAGCACGACCTTCCAGACGAGCATGACCGCCCAGGTCGTAGCCGTGCTCCCGAGCGGCAATCTGGTGGTTGAGGCCCAGCGCAAGATCTTCATGAACAATCAACACGAAGACGTGACCATTCGCGGGGTTGTGCGGCCGAAAGACATCGGGCCGAATAACACCGTGCCCTCTGCCGCCCTGAGCAACCTCGAGATCGAAACGAAGGGCAAGGGGATCATTGCCGACAGTACGCGCCCGCCGAACCGCCTGACGCGTGCACTTTTGTGGTTGATAGGATTCTGAGAACGATGACCTTCGCATTCTCAAACTCGAAGATTCGATCGGCCGTGCGGTGGAGCTGTGCGCTGATACTGAGCACCGTCCTGTCGATGCATGCGTCGAGTGCCGCGGCGCCAAGCCCCGATCGCCGCGTTCTCATCCGGGATATTACGAGCGTGGAAGGTGTAAGAGACAATATGCTGGTAGGATATGGGCTCGTTGTTGGGCTCAATCGGACGGGGGACACGCAGCAAACCTACTTCACGGTTCAGACGCTGGCCAACGCCATGCAGAAGATGGGAGTGCTGATATCTCCCAGCTCTGTCACGGTGAAGAACGTAGCCGCGGTATTCATTACTTCGTCGTTGCCGCCGTTTGCCCGGCCGGGCGCCCGGCTTGACGTTACGGTTTCCTCGGTGGGCGATGCCAAGAGCCTTGTAGGCGGAGTCCTGCTGATGAGTGCTTTGCATGGACCGGACGGCCAGATCTACGCGGAGGCACAGGGGCCGCTGGTCATGGGCGGATACACCGCCGGCAACGGACTCAACGGTAAGGAAGTCAACTCCACGACGGTGGGCGCGGTTCCGAATGGCGGAATTGTCGAGCGCGACACCTCGGTCGATCTTCACGAATTCAAGACGGTATCGCTCCTGCTGCGCAATCCCGACTTCACCACCGCAAAGCAGATCGCGGACGCGGTTAATGAGAATTTTAATAAGAACGTCGCATCGGCGCTGGACAGCACCCGTGTCGACGTCAGCGTAGCCGAAACCGGAGCATCTTCGGTGCCGTCGCTGATCTCGCGCGTGCAGAATCTTCGCCTCAACGTCTCAACGCCCGCCAAGATCATCGTCAACGAGCGCACCGGCACGATCGTACTCGGCGGAGACGTGAAACTGACGCCGGTCTCCGTGATTCATGGGAACCTTTCGATTGAAGTCGTTACAACTTACGCTGTAGAGCCAATCCCAGGCGCGATGGGGCCAGGCATGGCCGGAACTAGCGGCGGCCCGGGTGGCGGAACGGGCGCTCACGGGCCGGAAGCCAAACCGGCCGGGGCCGCCAGCGACGAGAAGCAGACCGCCACCGAGCAGGCGCCTCCTGAAAGAGGCCGCGGGGGTGATCGGCTCACCTTCGTAAATCCCGCTGCAACCCTGGTTCCCCAGACGAGTGTCAACGTGACCGACCTGCCGGCGCAAACCATGAAGCTGGATGAGGGAGCGAACGTGGAAGAACTGGTGAATGGGCTCCGCGCTATCGGTACAACATCCCGCGACGTCATCGCCATCCTGCAGGCAATAAAGGCCGAAGGTGGATTGCAGGCCGAATTGGAGGTCCAGTAGATGGCGACCTCGCTTTTGGCTGGTTCTCTGGCTGCCTCCGCGCAATCGAGTCTTGTGCAGTCACGTGAAGACCATGTGCTCCATCAGATTCAGTCCGGGGAGAAGGATGGGGACGATGCCCGCATCGAAAAAGGTGCCAAGGAGTTTGAATCCATTCTCTTGAACAGCTGGCTTCAACAGGCCGAAAAGTCGATGGCTACGGTGCCGGGCGCCGAGGACGACGAAGACGCCGCCGGGAGGGAACAGATGATGAGCCTGGGGGTACAGTCACTTTCGACAGCGATGGTTGCGTCTGGTGGCATCGGAATTGCTAGCATGATTGCCAAAGCCCTGCATGGGGCAGCCCAAAAGGCGGGTTCGAACCCTTCGCCATCGGCTGCGGCGGCAGAAACCGGCAAAATTCCTGGGGGAAGCTGAGATTTTGATTAAACTATTGCGGCGCAGGTGCCGATAGAGGCTCAGGTTCAGAAGAGGTGTCGGTATGAGGATCGATCTTTCGCAGTTGACAGCTGGACAGCTATCCAGCGAGAACGAAGCACGAAAAGTGAGCGATCAAAAGATCGGCGCGTCCGATTTGTCGGGCAGCGTGGATCGCACAACCTTTACGTCGGATTCGAGTTCCGTGAGCTCGCTAGCGGCCAAGGCGATGAACTCACCCGAAATTCGCGAGGACCTGGTTGCCAATCTCAAGCAGGCCATCGGCAGCGGGCAGTACAAGCTCGACCCATCCGCGATCGCGTCTTCGATGATCGACGAGCATGCCTGAGGAGATGGCATCGGCAGGCTCGTAGATCCGGGAAATAGGAACGGAAAGCAACAGGAATGATCGAGACTGTCGACCAGGACCGGAACAGCAATCTTGAGGAGTATCTTCAACTATTGCGTCTGATGGCTTTCGAATTGGATCGGGCCATGAAGGCAATCGTCCAGAACTCCCTGACGGCGCTGGAGGATAGCGTCGCCAATCAACAGGCATTTAGCGTCCGTCTCGGCGAGCTGGCCGACGACCTCGCCACGCCCGCGAGAGAGCATCCCCTTCCCTCATCGTCTCTCACAGATGGCGGACTGATGAATCAGATTCGCTCTGCCTCCGATACGCTGCAGAATCTCAACCGCCGTTACTCGTCGCTGTTGAAGCACTCCAGCCATTCCGTCGCTCTGATGGTCTCGCTATTCAGTTCTTTTCAAGGACAGATGCAGGAGGATTCTGGCCCCAGGTTGAAGCTGCAAACCTGGTCCTGCCAGATGTAGCCAGTATGGGTGGATTGAACACATCGCTATTGATCGGCTCGCAGGCGCTTGAGGTTGCTCAGGGCGCTTTGGCTGCTACGAGCAACAACATCGCCAACGCCAATACTCCCGGCTACACCCGGGAAGTACCGCAGTTCGTCGAGAATGAGCAGAGCCAGTCCGGCAATGAGACTATTGGCGGCGGTGTCAGCCTCACAGGACTGCAAAGCGTCCGCGACGAGCTTCTGAGTCTCCAGATACAGAGCCAGACTTCGCTGCAAAGCAGCGCCGATACGCAATCTTCCAGCCTGCAAGAGATCCAGACGAACTTCACGACGTCGGGTGGAGACATTACAAGTGCGTTATCGGCTTTTTCAAGCAGTCTTGCCCAGCTTTCCGCCAATCCATCCAGTTCGGCCGTTCAGCAAGGAGTTATTTCCAGCGGTCAGAATCTCGCGCAGGCCTTTAGTACTACAGCCAACGGCCTGACCAGCGTCCAGTCCGGCGCCGATACCCAGGTGACACAGACAGTTGCGCAGATCAACTCGCTGACAACGCAAATTGCGCAGTTGAACGGACAGGTTGCACAGCTAACCGCAGCCGGACAAGATGGGGGCACGACCGAGGATCAGCGCGACGAACTGGTACAGCAACTTTCGACCCTGACCGGAATCACCGTGGTGCAAAGCAGCGATGGAGAGACGATCACAACCGGCAATGGAACGCCGCTGGTGATGGGAGACCGCAGCTACTCTCTGCAGACGACTACTGGGTCCGACGGCATGCAGCATGTGCTCGACTCAAACGGAGTCGACATCACCAAAGCGATTCAGGGGGGCCAACTCGGAGGCGCAATTGAGATTCGGGATCAGGTGATTCCAGGCTTCCTTACGCAACTGAACTCTCTTGCGAGCCAGTTTACTACGGCATTCAACGCCGCACAGGCAAAAGGGTACGATTCAACCGGCAAGACCGGAACAAACTTCTTCAGCGTATCTTCGTCGGCCACCGCGGCGAGCATGAGTGTAGCCATCAGCGATCCCTCCCAGATCGCCATCAGTTCCGATGGATCCGCCGGCAGCAACGGAAATGTCGCCAACCTGTCTGCGGCGCTTACGTCCGCGCTTCCATCGGGACAAACGCCGGCGCAAGCCTATGCCGGCCTTGTCGATGCGGTGGGTACCGCGGCATCCGATGCGAGCTCGCAATCGACAGCGATCGGCCAAAACCTGACACAGTTAAACAATCAAAAGGACTCCGTCTCCAAGGTCAGCGTGGATGAGGAGACAACCAATCTGATTCGATTTCAGACGGCCTATGAGGCCGCTGCTCGGATCGTGAGTACGATTCAGCAACTGAACAGCGACACCATCAACATGATTTCGTAGGGAGTAGGCAGCCATGCGTGTCAATCCAGACATGGTATCAAGCGTTCTAGCGGGCTTGCAGCAGTCCCAGTCAACGCTGAACACGGCGTTGCAGGAAGTATCTACGGGCAAAAGAGTCACTGTGCCATCGGACGATCCGGCAGCATCCGCCGACATGGTTCAGAACACCATCGATACCAAGGATGTGGACCAGTACACGCAGAACGCCAGCAGCGTCTTGTCGACGGTGCAAACTGCCGACTCAACGCTCAGTTCGGTGGTTTCCGATCTCACCAAAGCCATCTCGCTGGGGACTGAAGGGGCCAACGGCACAACGAATGCGACCGATCAACAGTCGATCGCAACTGAAGTGCAGGGGATTATCTCCAGTGTTGTTTCGGCGGCAAACACCACGTATCAAGGGTCGTACTTGTTCGGCGGTACGGCGAGTACGCAGACTCCGTATACCGCCGATTCGACTTCAGCTTCCGGGTACAAATACAACGGAAACAGCGGAGTGAATTCCGTTGCCGTCGGCGACAATCTAACGGTTCAGGCGAACATTCCTGGCGATCAGATCTTCTCAAATTCCAGCAACGATGTGCTTGGTTCGCTAAGCTCCCTGGTCTCGGCGCTGCAAAGCGGCAATGCGACCTCGATCGAATCCGCCACCACCGCCGTTAATTCCGCCCTAAGCTATGTGAGCCAGCAGCGTGTGATTTATGCCAATTCCGAGACTCAACTGAACTCTCAGGAGACCTATCTCCAACAGGAAACTGTCACCCTGTCCTCGCAGGCTACGGCTCTGGTTGGAATCGATACGGCGACAGCAGCCGAAGACCTCGCCCAGGCGGAGACCGCCAACAGCGCCGCACTTGCGGCCGCGTCCAAGGTGCTGCCTACGACCCTGCTTGACTACCTTGCTCCTGTCCAGTAGTTGATACGCCGCGTTCTCCGAGCGGGGACGCGGCATTCCAGCGGAATATCCAGATTAAACAACTGTTTTGTGACCGCATCGATCGACGCCGTGCGGCTTGCGGCGCGGTTGCGCGACTCAGCGACCTTCGCGTTCTACGCCGACCAACTGCCGCATTGGTTTTCTTTTCTTGGAGCGGGATAACCAGGTGGAATCTGGATAGCCGGGCGCAGAATCTCAGGGCCAGAGGGTTCACTGCGTAGCTCGATCTGCTGCCATTGTCCGCGCAGTTGCAGCACGCCGGCCATCAGCTCTTCGAGAAGTCTCGCAGACTTGTTGACTTCGGCTTTGATCAACTTGCGGCGCAGCGATGCATAGAAGTCAGTAAGTTGCTGCGCCAGAACTCCGCCGGTTCCGCGATTGACCCAGTCCTCGAGGTATCCAAGAATCACGAGTGCGTGCCGAGCCTCGCGGCACCGCCGTTCGATGTCGTCGTCGCGTTGCGCTTCCGCGGCACGCCGCAGATCGCCTGCCAGTGTGTCGAACAAGCTGATGAGTAGTCCCAATCCGCAGGCCGACTCCGCCGAGTTCCTTCGATATGCTAAATCTGTTCTCTTCATGGTTTGTGCCAACCTTAGCTACTGCTCGATGTATTCAAGCCCAACTCTTCGTTAATTTCAGCCTTCTCTGACGGTAGTTCTTGCAGCAGCGTCTCAGCCTCGCTATAGTCATTGGTCAACTGAGTCTTCAACGGCGTAATGTAGTTGGTTTCGTAATTCGTAACATTGTTCTGGAGATCGGTTATCTCGCTATTGATGCTCTGCAGGTCGACAGTGAACGCCCCATCGCTCGGGCTGATGAAGCTGGTGAGTTGCTGATCGAAAGAGTTGGCAAATCCATTCAAGGCAGTTCCCTGAAAGAAGTTCTGCACGTCGCTGAAGTTGCTCTGCAGTGCGCTTTCCAAAGTACCGGAATCCACGGTGAGCTTTCCGTCGTCTCCCACGCTGATTCCGAGCGATGTGAGGTTGGATACGGTCGTGCTTCCCGACGTCGGCGAATAGGTGTAACTCAGCACGCCGAGCACCTCGTTCTGCAGACTGCGAACGGTCGGGTCGCTTGCCAGCGGACCTTCGCTCGTACCGCTGAATGTGAACTGCGTCGTCAAATCGGTAATGAGCTGGTTGTAGTCGGTAACAAACTGGTTGATCGCGCTTTCGCTTTGCGATGTGTCCGGCGCAACCTCGAGAGTCACGGAAGAATTGGGGGCAGCGCTCGACAGGTTAAGCGTCAGGCCGGAAACCACGCCGGTAACAGTGTTCGATGCACTGGAAATTCCAATGCCATCCACGGTGAGGGAGGCATTGGCGCCGGTCGCGGTCTGCTTAAAGCCAAACCCGGTAGCTGCATTGCCGATGGTGAAGTTTGCCGCGCTGCCGGAGTTATTGGAGACGAGCGCCAGCCGCGAGCCTGTGGCGTCGGTGACAACACTTGCGGTGACGCCAAGGCTATCGTTGTTGATCGTGCTCACGACATCGGAGAGAGTCTGCGTACCATCGGTGGTGATGGTTGCTGTGGAACCGCTTCCAGTGGTGATGGTGAAGCTGCCGGACGGCAATGCGGTCGAACTGCTCGCGTATACGCCGGAGGTCCATGATGCTGTTGTAGCAAGGCTATTGACTACGACAACATGAGTTCCAGGAGTGCTACCGGACGCGGCACTACCCGTGACGACGCTCGAGTCCGACGAGGACACAGTTCTGTCCGAGAGGGGACCGGTAAGGCTGTTCAAGGATTGCATATCGTCGTCGAGATTCGTGGCGTCGGTCTGGAGCGTGTCCAGGGCAGTGATCTGGCTCTGAAGGGTCGTCTCCTGATTCTCCCAATCTGTCTCCGGCTGCCTGGCCGCTGTGATTGCAGAATTGACCGCTGAGGTAACGTCGATGCCCGACGAGGAGGATCCCGTAGCTGCCTGGAGAATCGAACTCAGGTCAATTGAAGACGAGGACGACGTCGAGGACGAAAGGAGTGAATCTAATGCCGATACAGAGCTCATAAGCGCGCCTATTCCTTTTCACCCGATATGCGGTTAACTTGTTGCCAGAATCTAGCTTTCAATCCGCAATACACTATCGGCACCTTGAAACGGGAAGTTCAGGCGCGGAGGGAAAAAAGTGGCGGCGCCATGTGAGGCGCCGCCGTGTTGGAGGCAGGCGTTGGCGAAGAACTACTGCAGCAGCTTCAGAACGGACTGCTGTGCCTGGTTGGACTGCGACAGGGCCGCCATGCCGGTCTGCTGCAGGACGTTGTATTGGGTCATGTTCGCGACCGTCTTGCCGATGTCGGCATTCTCGATGTTGTTTGAAGCGCTGGTCAAATTGGTGACTTCGGTCTCTTCAACGCTCTGGCTCGCGGTCAGCTGGTTGACTGCCGCACCAACTGCGCCGCGGTCGGCGGCGACCGTGGAGATTGCCTTGGTGATGTTCGTCAATTCCGAGATAGCGCTCGCGGAGCCAAGCAGATTGCCCGATAACGAGAGAGTCGTTGCATCTACGGCGGTGATAGACGAACTGGCAAGGGTTTTGCTGCCGCCGGACGTGCCGTCGGTTTCGTACACTGACGGCGTCGAACCGAAGACGGCCGTTCCGTTGAAGTTGGTCGTACCGCTGATGGTGGTAATTTCTTTGAGAATCGACTGATATTCCGTATCCAGCGCGCCCGATTGAGCGGTAGAGAGGCCGCCATTCGAGGCTTCGGTGGCCAGGGTTACCGCGCGGTTGAGCAGTGATGTGACCTGCGACATTGCGCCGTCGGCGGTCTGAAGGGCGCCGATGCCGTTGGACGCATTTGCTGAGGACTGGGTGAGGGCTGCGATGTTGGCTTGCAGGCCATTGGCGATTGACAGGCCGGCGGCGTCATCCGAGCCGGAGTTGATCTTGAGACCGCTGGAGAGTTGAGTGAGAGCCTTCTGCAGATTCGCCTGAGTCGAGGACAAGGCGCTCTCTGCATTCAACGACGAGATGCTATTGATGATACTCAGCATGTTTATTGCTCCTTATATCGATTTCCGCCTGCACCGACCCGGGTCCATCAATGGCTCCGAAATCGCTATTTGGAGCAGGTGGTTGTTTGTTACCTGCACTCTATCGGCCTGTGGATTTCGAGATTCCAGTCCGGGAGCAGAAATAATTTATGGAGGGCACCTGCAACTATTGTGCAGGGAGATAAATGCTGGGACCCGACTCAACAGGCTTCACAACCGAAGCCGCGCACCAACGCGCCCTGTCATCCCCGCCGCCAACGCTGCCGCATAGTTCCGCTGCCGCGAATATCGGAGTAGAGTAGCTATGCCGGCAGTCGTCAATTCCCTTGGCTCGCTTGGAAGAGCCCTGGAGTGTAAAACAAAGTATGCCGATCTTGAGCGTGAAATCCGAAAGAAACGATCCGTGCCCCTGCGGGAGCGGGAAGAAATACAAACAATGTTGCGCCCAGGTAGAAGCCCTGGATAGTGAGTCGGTTCGAATCCCTGAACTGATGGCACTCGCATCCGTCCATTACCAGAGCGATCGGCTCCGCGAAGCAGCCGAAATCTACGAGCGGGTGCTGCGGCTGAATCCGGAACAGGCCGAAGCGTCGTGTTTTCTGGGCCTGATTGCTCACCGGCAAGGCCACGACAAATTAGCCCTGGAACTCATTGCGCGGGCTATCGCCGAAGACCCTTCACAAAGCAACTTTTACCTGAATCTTGGGGTTGTTCTGGGTTCTGGTGACGACATCGATCGAGTCATAGCGAGCTATCGCAAAGCGATTGAACTGGATCCTGGCTCCATGCTGGCTCACGCCAATTTGGGCAATGCTCTTATTAAGAAGAAGCTCTTCCCGGAGGCTGCGGCGAGTTTGGCAAAAGCGCTTGAGCTTTCCCCAAAGGATTACGAAACGATCAACAGCCTTGGAGTTGCACTGGCGGGGATGGGACTGCTTGAGCAGTCGATAGTGTGCTATCGCAAGGCTCTCACTCTCTGTCCAGACAACGTAGAGGCGCTCACCAATCTTGGAATGCCTCTGATGCGATTGGGATTCAGAGAGGAGGCCATCGCCAGCTACAAACGCGCTTTAGAGGTGGATCCACGCTTTTATGCCGCGCACAACAATCTGGGACTGGCGCTGAATGCGGTTGGCCAAAGGGAGGCAGCCGCCAAAAGCTGTGAGACAGCACGAGAGCTTCAGCCCGACGACCTGGACGTGAATCTCAACCTCGGGGGCGTTTACCTAAGCCAGGGAAGGTTGACCGAAGGCGCTGAGTGTTTCCGGCGAATTGTTGAACTGGACCCAATGAACGCCGCCGCTTACGCCAAGCTCGGCGAAGCATACATGGAAATGGGAAGGCTCAAGGAAGCGCGGGATAGCTTTGAAAAAGCTATCGAGGTCTCGCCCGATCACGTGGCTGCCTACAGTAACATGCTCTTTTTTCATGCTTCCATGCGGGATATCACTCCAGAAGCGGAGCGCACCCTCGCAGAGGGCTGGGAGAAATGTGCCTTGAGCGAAGAGGAACGCCTTGCGGCAAGCACTCGGAGGCCGAGAATGGGCGGCGCGTTCGCTGCCCGTCCGCGTCTCGGGAGAAGGTTGCGGATCGGCGTCGTTACCGCGGAGCTTGGCTCGCATTCAGTGGCCGAGTTTCTTGAGCCTTTCATCGAACACTTGGACAAACAGCGCTTTCATCTCACATTCTTCCCCACCTTGGCATGGTCGGGCGCACGCACCGAGCGCATGATTGCGCTTGGAGACGGACTGGTCTCGCTGGTTGGAGTTCCCCATGACAAAGCTGCAAATCGAATAAGGGCGGAACAGATTGACATCCTGATGGATACGACTGGGCATACCGCCAATTGCCACCTGGGGATTTTTGCGCATCGCGCCGCACCCGTGCAGCTGACCTATATCGGCTACTGGAGCACAACGGGGCTCGCGGAGATGGACTGGATCTTAGCAGATCCTTACTTTCCGTCCTACTGCGACGAACATTTCACCGAGGGGGTATGGAGGTTGCCGCGCCTTGCATCCTGCTACCATGGGGACTCTTCGCTTCCTGATAGCCGATGGGAACCCGGCAATACGATTTATCTTGGATCATTCAACAGATACCACAAAATCCGCGAACAGACCCTTACCTTGTGGGCCAGGGTTCTCCAGGCGCTTCCCGAGGCAAAGCTGCTTCTCGAAGATCGACGCACGCACGAAACAGAGACGCATCGACGCATCCTGATGAATCTGGCCACCCACGGCGTCGCCGAAGACCGCGTTGAATTTGTCCCCCCGATTTTCGATCATGAGCAGCACATGATTCTCTATGGCAGGCTGGATGTCGCTCTGGATACGATTCCATTTAACAGCGGGACAACTGGCTTCGACGCACTGTGGATGGGAGTTCCTCTCGTCGCATTGGAGGGCAATTGGAGTGGAGGCAGAATCGCCAGCTCCGCGCTGAGGGCCTTCGGCCGCGAGGAGTGGATCGCCCAGACCGAAGAAGAATATGTGTCGATAGTCCGCACGCTTGTGGAAGACGTGAAGTATCGAAAGGAAATTCGCAAGACTCAACGTGCGAGAATGGCCGCCAGTCCTTTGTGCGATGCCGATGACCTGGCCAGAGCGATCAAGGATGCATTCGAAGCCATGTATGACCGTTGGCTCGAGGCATAAGGGAAGTCAAAATAGTTCGCTGAAGAAGATCCTTAAGTTATTGATTGTAAGCGAGACAGAATAGTCGGGTAAGCTGGCCGAAGTTCGAGTGCTTGCCGGCCTACGGCCAGCCACGGGGACTCCTGGGGGGCCGATCGAAGCGACGTGGTGGTTCTCTCAGAGGTAATGGATGAGAACCCGCTTCATGTGCCTGGTCTCGAGCAGTTGCGCAATTCGCTTCACGATGTTGCGCCTCAGGTCGAGCTCAACGGGGATATTCGGGTCCTGGTGCGCTTCGTTGATCCTGGTGCCGACGGCGAATTCCACAATGTCGCTGTCGAGCAGCATGGCCGCCAGCCGTACGGCAGGATTCGACTTCATCTCCTCGGGTGCAAAGTTTTCTTCAAGAAGGCGCAGCACTTCGCCCAGGGTGAGTGTGCCCTCCGTTACCAGGTCGAAGCCTTCCATCCTTGCGGACGGCGGAATTTTGGGATGGAGCGGCTGCCGCATGTCAATCTGAATTTCGCGATTCAGCAGACGTGAGATGATATTCGCCGTCGTCCCGCCGCAGATGACTTTGCGTCCGGGTGTACGTTCAGCCAGCTTAGCCAGATCGTGGTCGTGAGCGCGATTGAAAGGCGCCCCGGTAATTACCAGTAACTGGCGCGGACTACGGAAGTAGACCACGCCACAGGTGATGTCGTCTTTCGCGCTGAGGCCGTCAACCTCTTCGGCTCTTGCGACCAGGAGGCGCGATAACTCGCGGGCCGAGATGTGGGGATACCTGTCAATCTTCTCGCGTATGAATTTGTCGACATTCTCCAGTCCCCATCCCAGCGGAGTGCGGAACTCGCCCATGCCCGCCTGCGTAATGCCATCGGAAAAAAAGACGATGCGATCTTCGCGCTGGACTTCGAAGCTCGAGAAGCCGATGACCCGGTCTTGCCAGCGCGCGGGACGCACCTCGGTCTTCGAAACCTGCAACTCGCCATTGGGCCGGACCAACAGAAACGGCGGGTTGCCATGCTCGATGATCCGGGTCTCCCCAGTATTGGCCATGTCCACAACAGTGAACGTGGAATAGCTGATCTTGCGCACGCTGCAAATCGGCAAGGTGTCCATGATGATTTCGGCCGACCTGCGAATATCCATCGCGCTGGCTGCAAATCTCAAGGCCATGGTCGCCGTCATGCTCGCCAGCACGCTGGCTTTTACGCCACTCCCCAGGCCGTCGGAGAGCACGGAGACAATGCGGCCTTCCTGCTTGACTTTCTGGGAGAGAAAGACGTCGCCTGAGATCAACTGGCCATGCTTCGCTCGCTGGCAAAAATCGACCTCGATAAAACTCTCGGCGCCTGTCACTGCTGGCCCCCGCCATCGTCGTCGTCGACGTCCTTTGGGCTGAACGAGCGCACGATTGAATTCAAAATGATCTCTGAATCGGCGGCATTTTCACCGAGAAGGTAGGCGATCTGCTGTACGGTCTTGAGGTTCTTCTGAATGACCTCGCGGGCGCGCCCGATGATCTGCTCTTTCTGAAAAATGGGTTCCGAGATGTCCCGGAACATTCCACACATCACGGAATGAGGCTCAATCGTGAAAATGCTCGTGGTCAGAATGCTTCGCTGGTAGCGAATATCGTGGCCTACAATATCCTCGCCGGAGTCGAGCACCCGGTGGAACAGGTATGAGAACGGCATCACTGCACTGAGGGCGCTCCCTTCGAGGGTTTTCGACTGCTCGACATCGGCGGCGAACAGTTGCACAAAATTCGCGTTACATTCGATGATCTTCAAATCGTCATCGACGATGACGACAGCGGACGGCATTTTCTGGAGAAGGGCATTGGCCTTCTTTTGCGCCAGCTTGCGCGTATACGTTGCGCACATCATGCGCTCTGCGTTGCGCGGGATCAAGGCGCGGGCAAAATCGCGGCAGGTGTCGTATCCGCAGCCTCCGCAATTTAGCTCGTCGTCGGCCGAGTATTTTCCCACGGTGCGCAAGGCTTCCCGCAGTTGCAGGTCGCTGTACTCGATGCAGGCGGCGGGAGAAGCATCGTAGCTCTGAGCGATTGAGAGCGACGGCTTGCGTGGAAAGTCTGTGGCCGGCTTTGCGTAGTGGACTATGTCGTAGCGGCGGCGCGCGACCGATGTGTTTCGCGCCGCCTTGGGCCCATTGATACACGATCCGATACAGGCCCTCATCTCAAAGAAGATGTTGTGCTCGGGCTCCCATTTGGAAATATCTTTCAACACCTGCTCAACATCCGGCATACCGGAGATCGACATGAACTTCAAATTGTCGATCGCATGGCTACCGGTAAGGCCCGGCGCCATCCCGCCCTCAATGGGATAGAGCGCCCCCTCTTCTGCCTCTTCCGGCTCAAAGCGATCCTCCGGCGACTCGGCGATCTCCGCGAGAGCGATGTTCTTCTCCATGAGCCAGACACTGAGATCTTCAAAGGTAAGCGCTACATCGAGGAGCTCGGGATGTTCTTCAGCCTCTTTCTTATCCGCGATGCAAGGCCCGATCGAGACGATTGCGATGTCGTTGCCAAAGTGCGTGCGCAGCATCTTGCAATGCGCGAGCAAAGGGGAAAGGACCTCACAGACTTGACGCAGGCATTCCGGATAATACTTGCGGATGAAATCTACGACCGAGGGACAGGCAGACGATATCCAGATCTTGTTCGTTTCGCTGCGCATGAGCGAAAGAACACTGGCCGAGACCTGCTGTGCGCCCAATGCGGTTTCCGAGACGGCAAAGAACCCAAGCTTCTTGAGTGCACGAATCAACTGCGCCGGCCGAACGCCGGGAAACTGCGCAACAAAAGAAGGAGCGAGCGAGGCAACAACCGCGCGCCTGCAATTGATCAGGGCTTTGGCGCTGGGCAGGTCGTCGCACACCTGTTTTGCGTTACTGGGGCAGGCAAGAGTGCAGTTGCCGCATAAGATGCAGAGTTCGGGAACGACCTGGGCGCAATTATCCTGTACGCGAATCGCCTTTACCGGGCACTCGCGGATACATTTATTGCAGTCCTGACATTGGTGCTTGCGGGTTTTGACGAAATCAATTCGATCCATGTTCACCCCGGGAAGGCACGCGCAATTGCTGCAGAAGTTCGCGCAATCGTGTTGCTGTGACGCCGTGGTAGACCTCTCCGCCGATGCTGAGATTGGGGCCTTGCATGCACTTGTCCTGGCAGAGCTTACCCGTCGTGCGAATCGATGCGCTCAGCCCCTGGCTCTGCACGTGCCTGTTGATAGTGGCGAGATTCTCAGAGTTCCCGCGCGCGAAGCAGGAACTCCCGAGACAGACCACGATCTCGACAACATCTTTATCCGAGTTCATGATTCACCTCTCTATGCCAGCACCTGCAGCAACTGCGGATCTGGATCGGACACGATTTTCACAGGAGTCTCGATGACTCCTCTTCCGCCTGGCCCGCCTCCGGCGAAACGGCCGAGCGAGCGAATCTGCCCGCGCAGGCAGTGATTGCAATCGCTGGCGCTCTCGTCAATACAGGCCTTTGCGGGATAGATTTCGTAGAGACGCCGGTATTTCAGCGGCGTCAGATTGGGCATCACAACATTTGCGCCGGCCATAAGGCCCCGCTTGCGGCCGTCGACCTTGTTGATCGTTGCCAACGCTGAGGTGCTGGGAATATTTGCATCCGGGCAGACAATGCGCGCGAGGGCAATCATCTTGTAAACCATCTCTTCGCTGGAAGGCGCCTGCTCGGATGAATCGATGTGCGGACGCAGCGCGCCCGATCCGAGCGGCGTGGCTGCATGAGCGATATATGGGCCGATGCCGATCATGTCGAGATCGAGTGCGCGGAAGGTGAGTATGTCCCGAGCCAGGCTCTCGAACGACTGGCCCGGAATCCCAACCATAACGCCGCCGCCCGCCTCATATCCCAGGCTCTTCAGTTTCCTGAGCATGGTTATGCGATCAGGCCCCGCTGGAACACGGCTGGGATGGATGATGCGAAACAGTCTTTCGTCCGAAGTCTCGAAGCGGAGTAGATAACGATCTGCCCCCGCCAAACGCCAGCGCTGCAGTTCGTCTTCCCGGCGCTCGCCGAGGCTGAGCGTTACGGCAAGCCTGGTTTCGCGCTTGATCCACCACACGATCTCTTCAATCCATTCGGCCGTGAGTCCGTCGTCCTCGCCTGCCTGCATGACGACAGTGCCGTATCCGAGCCTTTCGGCCTGAAGGGCGCAGTCGAGAATCTCTTCTCGTGTCATGCGGTAGCGCTCGAGATCGCGATTCGCCTGGCGAAGCCCGCAATACATGCATTGCCGCGCGCAGTGGCTCGATATCTCGATCAGGCCGCGCAGATGGACGGCATCGCCGACGCGCTGTTTGCGCACAGAGTCGGCCCACTCGTACAACTCCTGTTGGCGAGCGGGCCGGCTTTCGCGAAGCCATTCGATCAGATCGGCTTTGGTTAGTTGGGTCACAGTTATTCGGCTACACTCATGGCGGCTTCATCGAGGACAGGCACATTGTTTGCCTGTCGCGATTCCAGGTGCTCTCGCCGTGCCGTCTTGTAAGCGGATAGAGCTTCGGGGAAGGGCTGCAGCGCCCGTTCGAGAATGCCTAATGCGTAGGCGATCACCAGGCCGTAGTTCGTGATCGGTACTCCTTGACGATGGCATTCACGAATACGATTCATCATCTCCTGGCGGTTCCACATACAGGCACCGCAATGAATAACGAGTTTGTACGGCGAGAGGTCTTCAGGGAAGTCGCGTCCCTTGACGTGGGTAAACTGCAGATCGCTGCCGACGTGCTTCCGCAACCAACGCGGAATCTTAACGCGGCCAATATCTTCTTCGATGGGATGATGAGTGCAGGATTCGGCGATCAGCACTTTGTCGCCGGGTTGCAGCAGGTCGGCTGCAACGGCAGCTTTGGTCTGCGCAACCAGATCGCCCTTCAAGCGCGAAAGAAGGATTGAAAACGCGGTGAGCGGAATTGAATCCGGAGTAACGCGCGCGACTTGCTCGAACACCTGCGCGTCGGTGATTACGATCCGGGGAGGCGTTCTCAGATTGTCGAGCGCCCGTTCGAGCCCCGTGTCATTCACCGCTACGCAGCAAGCCTCGCCGTCGATAAGTTCGCGAATGGACTGAGCCTGCAGTTGCTTGATGCGGCCCTTGGGCGCTTCTTTGTCGAACGGCATTACCAGCACCGCTGTCTCGTCGGGTCGAACCAGATCGCCGAGAATCACTTTAGGCTCGTCCGGCTCCGGTTGCGCTGCTTCCCAGAGTTTGGCGCGGAGTGTATCCAGGCCCTCGCCTGTGGTAGCGACGAGTTTTGCATACGGAATCTGCTCCTGCTCGAAGCGGATCAGTTGATCGATATCGGGACGGCGCAAGTCCACCTTGTTCAAGGCCACAATGACGGGGATGTCATAGGAGCGAAGCTCGGTCAGAAGCTTCTCTTCGAAGTCGGTCCACACACCGGACTCTGCCACCAGCACGCCGATATCGGAACGCTTGATAGCCAGGCGGGTCTTTGCGATGCGCTGCTCGCCGAGCGCTCCAACGTCGTCGACGCCGGCGGTATCCACAAAGAGCACCGGGCCGATTGGAAGCAGTTCCATCGGCTTCTCGACCGGATCGGTGGTTGTGCCGGCAACATCCGACACAATGGAGACCATCTGCTGGGTAATGGCATTCAGCAGGCTTGATTTGCCGACGTTGCGGCGTCCGAAGAATCCGATGTGAAGCCGAAATCCTTTTGCAGTTGCCCGTAGCATGGTCGTTACTCCCTCTTCTTTCTAGACAAAGATGTCGCGTTCGCCGCCGCGGACTTGATTCAACATCGGCAGCGCGCAAGCGGTCTGTTTTCCATCCATGTGTTGCAGTTCAATTGAGATGAGCTCTTCGCCGGCCGATTTTGCCTTGGGGCTCGCGTAGTCGCACAGGTACTCCTGGAATGTGGACAGCGCATTGGGATGGCAGTGGTACTTGATCTCTCCCGGCTTGGCGAGATCCATAAAGTCATGCCCGGTGCGCCCTGTTCGATAGCAGGCAGTACAGAACGAAGGCAGGAACCCGAGCGAGACGACATCGCTGACAACTTCCTCGACCGTGCGGTGATCGCCCAGTTGAAACTGGCTGCCGTTCGGGTCGCCTTCGCCGTCCTTATAGCCGCCTGGATCGGTGCGGCTGCCGGCCGAAATCTGAGAGATGCCGAGTTCTAGCGTGGCGCGACGCACTTCCGCCGTTTCGCGCGTGGACATGATCATTCCGGTATAGGGCACCGCCAGCCGCATGATCGCAATCATCTTCAGAAAATCGGTGTCGCTCACCGCATGAGGAGGCCGGGAAGCGATGTCGGAGCCCACCGCCGGCTCCATGCGCGGGAAGCTGATGGTGTGAGGTCCCACGCCGAACTTCCGCTCCAGATGATGAATGTGCTGCATCATCGCGAGTATCTCGAAGCGCCAATCGTAGAGGCCGAACAGCACGCCGATGCCGACATCGTCGATGCCCGCTTCCATGGCCCGGTCGAATGCAGTCGTGCGCCAATCGTAATTGCGCTTTGAGCCCTTGAGGTGAACCGCTGCATAGGTGGCGCGATGATAGGTCTCCTGAAAGAGCTGGAAAGTGCCGATGCCCGCGTCCTTGAGCTGCCGGAAACGTTCTACATTTTGCGGGGCTAAGTTGACGTTGATGCGGCGGATCTCACCGGGGCCGACCTTGGTGGCGTAGATAATCGCGATGGAGTCGAGAATGTACTGAAAGCCCTGTTCCGGCAACGCTTCGCCGGCAACCATCAGAACCCGCTTGTGTCCCTGGCGGATGAGAATGCGCGTTTCTTCGGCAATTTCCTCCTGCGTAAGCGTACGGCGGTTGAGAGCCGTGTTACTCGCGCGGAAGGCACAGTAAGTGCACTCGTTCGAGCAGCGATTGGAGATGTAGAGCGGCGCGAACAACACCAGCCGCGATCCGTAGATATCCTCCTTGATCTTCTTTGCCGTCGCACAAATCTCCGCCAGCAACTCAGGGTCTTCAACAAAGGACAGGCAGGCAACCTCCTCCATCGAAAGCCCGCGCATTTCGCGGGACTTGGCCAGCAATTCACGAACCTTTGCCGGCTCCGGGCGCATGTGCGCCGCTTGTATGCGTACTATCTCCTCTTCGTCGATGAAATCTGCCCGTTCTTGCGAAATCAAAATAGTCTCCAGTCCTGCCGGTTACTTGGCGCCGGTGCTCCCCGGACCCGTATCGGCATGCGGGCTCGGGTTATCGCCATCGATGCGGCTGTTCAGTTCTTCTATCGCCTTTGCGGCTGTGCAATGGGGAATGTGTTCGCCGCCGATCATTACGGTCGGGCCAGTCTCGCATTTCTCGAAACAGAATCCGGCCCGCACATCGAGGCGGCCTTCCAGGCTGTTTTGCTCCGCGTGCCGCAACACGCCGTTCAGCACGTCCTGCGAGCCCTTGAGGAAACAGTTGGTTCCCAGGCAGACGCTCACTCTGAGTTTGTCGGCGCCCTGAGACTCCATCAGCGGAAGAGGCTCTTCAGTGATCCTGCGCCGGCTCTGGTAGGTTGTGTGCAGAAGGTGGTGCGCCTTCTCTCCGCCGATATCTCCGAGGAACTTCGCGTAGCACTCGGTGATAAACACGTTGTCCTGCGACTTGTGCAGTTGCAGCATCTTGTCGGCGTGATACAAGCCCTTTGTGCGCAGCGCGCGTGCGTCGCGCGAGGTTGAGACCGGCTGTCCAGCGCCACCGATGCAGCCTCCGGGGCAGGCCATCACTTCAATCACGTCGTAATGGCTTGTGCCCGCCCTCACCGCTTCGGCCACGACGCGAGCGTTGCGCAATCCGTGAACGATGGCGAGTTTGAGCTCAGTTCCATTGAGCGTGATAGTAGCTTCGCGGAGACCAGAGTCGCCGCGTACCTGTTGGAATTCGACCTGGTCCAGCTTTTGGCCAGTGGCTTTCTCTGCGGCGTAGCGCAGAACGGCTTCCATCACTCCGCCCGAGTTTCCGAAGATCACTCCGGCCCCGGTGTAAAAGCCGAAGGGCATGTCAAAGGACTCTGGTTGCAATGTCTCGAACATGATGCCGGCGGACTGGATCATCTGGGCCAGTTCCTGCGTGGTCAACACATAATCCACATCCGGATCGCCATTGACGCCCATCTCCGGCCGCTGCGCCTCGAATTTCTTTGCCGTGCAGGGCATGATTGCGACAACTTTCAGGTCCTTGCGTTCGACCTTGAGTTGTTCGGGAAGCATGGCCTTGACGAGCGAGCCGAACATGGCTTGCGGCGAGCGGCAGGTGGAGAGATTGGGAAGCAACTCCGGGAAATACTGCTCGGCATACTTCACCCAGCCGGGGCAGCATGAGGTGAACATCGGCAAGGTGCCGCCTTGCGTCTTTCGCTCCAGAAACTCGGAGCCTTCCTCGATCACGGTCAGATCAGCGGCGAACGATGTGTCGTAGATCTGGTCGAATCCAAGTTGCTTGAGCGCCGCAACGATGCGCCCGGTGGTAATCTCTCCCGGCTTGAGGCCGAAGCACTCGCCCAGACCCACGCGGACAGCCGGCGCAATTTGCACAACGACTGTCTTCGCTGGATCGGAGAGCAGGTTCCAAACCTGGTCCACTTCGGACTTGATGGTCAGCGCGCCGGTGGGGCAGACGCTGGCGCACTGTCCGCAGTTGACGCATTCCACGTCGCCGAGATTCTTGCCGAAGGCAGGCTGCACGGTGACTTCGTGGCCGCGATGGGTGAAGTCGATTGCTCCGATCCCCTGAATCTCCGCGCAGGTGCGCACACAGTCGCCGCAGAGCACGCACTTGTTGGGATCGCGCACCAGCGACGGCGAAGATTCGTCGAGCGCTACGGGCTGATGCACAGACTTGAAGCGCACCTTCTTGATGCCGAGCCGTTGGGCCAGGCTCTGCAACTGGCAGTTGGCGCTGCGAGAGCAGGTAGGGCAGCTTTGGTCGTGGTTGGCCAGCAGCAATTCAACCGCAATCTTGCGAATCTCGCGGATCTGCGGGGTTGTGGTTTGAACCTTCAATCCCGCTTCAGGCGGCGTGGAGCAGGCGCCCTGAATACCGCGGCCTTCGATATCGACGAGGCAGAGGCGGCAGGCCCCGTAGACGCTGAGCTCGGAGTGATAACAGAAGGTGGGCAGGTCGATGTTGGCTTTGCGGACAAGTTCGAGCAGGTTGCGTTCGCCTTCGATCGCTATCGTCTTTCCATCGATGATCAACGTTGGCTGAATGGCCTTATTCATCTGGCTATATCCCCTCAACCGCGTGTAGTTTGCAGGCTGTTGCGCACGCGCCGCACTTGATGCAGAGTTCCGGGTTGATGTGATGAGGCTGCTTCTTTTCGCCGGTAATGGCCCCGGTTGGGCAGGCCTTGATGCACAGTCCGCAGCCCTTGCACTTGGTCTCGTTGATCTCTGGGCTCAGCAGCGCTTTGCAGCGTCCCGTGCAGCAGCGTTTTTCAAAGACGTGCTCTTCGTACTCTTTGCGGAAGTAACGCATTGTCGAGAGCACCGGATTCGGCGCCGTCTTTCCAAGGCCGCACAGGGAGCCTGCTTGCACCGCGTGTCCGAGTTTCTCCATTAAGTCAAGTGTGCCGGCATCGGCGCGTCCCTCAATCACGTCGTCGAGCAGGGTAAGCAATTGCTTGGTGCCTTCGCGGCACAGCACGCACTTGCCACAGGACTCGCGCTGCGTAAACTCCATGAAGAAGCGCGCAATGCTCACCATGCAGGTGCCTTGGTTCATCGCCACCAGGCCGCCGGAGCCGACCATGGCGCCTACCGCGCGCAGCGACTCGTACGCAAGCGGTAGATCGAGATGTTCCTCGGTCAAGCATCCGCCGGAAGGTCCGCCGATCTGCACCGCTTTGAACCCTGTCTTCCAGATCTTTCCAGCGTCGTCCGTGATCCCGCCGCCGATGTTCAGTACGATCTCGCGAAGCGTGGTGCCGAACGGCACTTCCACCAGGCCCGTGTTGGCCACATGGCCGGTGAGGGCGAAGGTCTTGGTGCCCGGAGATTCCTTTGTGCCGATGCTGCGGAAGACCTCGGGACCTACCCTGAGAATGCGGGAAACGTGCGCCAGCGTTTCAACATTGTTGATGATGGTTGGCTTGCCCCACAACCCGCTTTGCGCCGGGAAGGGCGGCTTGGGTCTGGGCATGCCGCGCTGGCCTTCGATGGAGGCGATCATGGCCGTCTCTTCGCCGCAGACGAATGCCCCGGCGCCTTCCATGACTTCGCACTTCATCGAGAGGCCTGTGCCGAAGACGTCCTTGCCGAGGATTCCTTCGCGTTCGGCATCCTTGACTGCGTGGCGCATGCGCTCGACCGCCAGCGGATACTCGGCGCGCACATACACTAGGGTCTCGCTTGCGCCGATCGCGCGGGCCGCGATCATCAGCCCTTCGATTACGCTGTGCGGATTGCCTTCCATCACGGAGCGATTCATGAACGCGCCGGGATCGCCCTCGTCGCCGTTGCAGATGACATACTTCTTTGTGGAATTCTGAATCCGTGCCGCTTCCCACTTTCGTCCGGTTGGAAAACCGCCGCCGCCGCGGCCGCGTAGGCCGGAGTCCAAAACGGTTTTGCATATCTCTTCGGGCGACATCTCGACAAAAGCCTTGCGCGCAGCCTCATAGCCGCCATGCAGCATGTACTCGTGAATATCCTCTGGATCGAGGAAGCTGCACTCGTGCAGCACGAGGCGGTTCTGGCGCGAGTAGAAGGGATTGTCTTCGAAGCCGCGGCAGATCTTGCGCGTCGCGGGATCCTTGTAAAGAAGCCGCTCGACTGCCTGGCCAGAGACCAATGTCTGCTGGACGATCTCCTTAACATCTTCGCTGCGAACCTTTGTATAAAGGATGCCGTCCGGCAGCACAGAGACCAGCGGTCCCATCTGGCAGAAGCCCTGACAGCCGCTCTTTGAGAGCCGGACCTCGTCGTCGGCCGCCTCGGGGCGGAGTTCGAGGATCGCGTGCAATCCGGAATCCGCCACCTCGCGCTTGAACTGCTCGTAGACCTTCATGGCTCCGTTGGCCATGCATCCGGTCCCGGCGCAGATGACGACGCGGCGCACCTGGGCAAGCGTAGCGCTACCCTCGGCATTTCCTGTAGTAACTGAGACCAGATTTGCGTTAGTCATGACACTCCTCGGTTACGGGCTGCTCCGCCGGAGTTGCGGCTGCGGATTCCAGTAGTGCCTCTGCTGCACGGATGTCGTTTATCAATCCAACGGCACGCTCCGGAGTGACCTGCCCATACACTTGCTCGTCGATGACAACCACCGGCGCCAATCCACATGCGCCCAGGCAGGCGACTGTCTCTACCGTGAACATCATGTCGGCGGTCGTCTTGATCTTCTCGCTCGTTCCCAGCGTCTTGTGCATTGCTTCCAGAATCGGAAGCGACTGCTTCACGTGGCACGCTGTCCCGTCGCAAATGCGGATGACGTGTTTTCCCTTGGGCTCCAGTGCAAAGTGCGCGTAAAACGTGGCCACACCAAACACCCGCGCCGGTGGAACATCCAGCGAGGTCGCCACATACGTCAGCACCTCCTCCGGCAGGTATTGATACTCGTGTTGGATCGCTTGCAGAATCGGGATCAGTCCCGAAGGCCGCCGTCCGAAAAGGTTCAATATCCCGCACACCTTTTCGAACTTTTCCGCGCGATCAACCGCAACAGGCATCGACGCCATCTAAACCGCCTCCTTCTCTTGAACAGGTACCCGGAATCGCCTTGCCAGCTTCCACGAAAGCGACGCCAGAGTCGAATAAAGATCTTCGTTATGAACGATGATGGTCTCGGGAACCTTCAGTCTCACGGGAGCGAAATTCCAGATGGCCTGGATGCCCCCCTTTACCATTTCATCGGCTACCGCCTGCGCCCCTTCAGCAGGCGTGGTGATGATCCCCAAGTGAATGCTCATCCGTTGCGCCAGGTCGGCGAGTTGGTCCAGCGGCAGCACTGCCTTCTCGTGAATCCATTGGCCTGCCTTGGCCGGATCGGTGTCGAAGGCGGCCACAATGCGCAGGCCGAACTTGGAGAAGCGTTCGTGTCCGAGCAACGCGGTGCCGAGATTCCCCGCGCCCACAAGAAATGCCTCGTTGATGTTGTTCCATCCGAGAAACGTCTCGATGGACTGAATGAGCTCCGGAACCGAGTAGCCCGTCTTCGGCTTGCCGATGATTCCCGTGTACTGCAGATCCTTGCGGACTTGAACCGGGATGCAACCCAGATCCCTGCCTATCACGCTGCAGGAGATCCGTATGATCCCTTTGGCCTCAAGATCCATGAGGTAGTGGTGATACTGGGGCAGGCGTGCCAGGCTTGGCTGAGGAATCGACGGGGCCTCAGGTCGCTTCACCCTCTGATGACTCGATAAATTTATATCGATAACCATATACCGAGTCTAAATCGACACGGATTTGCCATCCGTGACAGCGGTCACGGAGTACGTGAAACGCGAAATCCGGCCTGGAAAGCTCGCGCCTGCAGGGCCTTTATCGAGAGAAGTATAATAAATAGAAATACTTACGCGGATACAAGAAGCTCTTCAGGGCGAGGGAGCGTCAAGTTGAGCCAGCCACTCGGGCCTGCTTGCCCCCAGGCCCCTCAGGAGGTGGGTCTCAGGCTGTGGTCCTCTGTTTGTTGGAATAGATTCGCATTGGCCGTCTTAAGCATCCGGATCAAATCCATACGCGAGTTGTCCGTCGACAATGCTGGCGTATGCAATCCTTGCCGATTCTTTCCCTTCGCCTTGAATCTGCCAGGAGCCGCCTTCGTCGACCAGCTTCAACTGGCTCCTTAATCGCCACCAAGCGGCTACTTCGGCGGGCAGAGCGATCCAGGTTTCTCCCCGGTCGCGCAGTTCGGAAAGGTAGCCAAGCAAATCGGCATACACTGGAAGTTCCGCTGCTCCGAAAACGTAGTCCGGATGGACGATCATTTGCATGAGGCCGTGCTTCTTCCGGATCAGGGAGGTTTGCTTCTTCCACAGATTGATCGAGTAGTCCTTCAAAATGTGAAAGAGCGTGTAATCCTGCGCCATCGTCACGGGAAGTTCGATCATGTTGCCGTTGAAGAATGGGAAGACAGTGCAACAGCCGCCTCTTTGGGGATCCAGATGCGCCACATTTGGAATGGACATGTCGTAGGAGAAATCGAGCGCGTCGAACCAATCGATGTTCCGGTACAACACGGCAGACCGGAAGCCGAGCGCTCCATATCTTCTTCCGTGGCGGTTGATTTCCGGGGCCCGGCGCAGAAACTCATCCCGGTCAGTCATCAGATTGCCGTCATGATTCAAGTCATGGATGTTCAGCTCGAATCCCCTTTCCTTCAGGGCATCGAGTTGCGCCTGAGAAACCGGGTATCGCTCCTCCGGTATCACCTGGAATGCGGACTTGATGCCGAAGGAGTCGTCCATATCCATTAATTGTGTGCAGGCGTCCCATCCAGCGGCTGTTTCTACATCGTGCGTTACAGCGGTACAACTCAAAGCGCCCCTTGGCCAGAACCAGATGAATGGGATCTTCGTCAGGTTTCGAGATTTCATCGAGAGAACCAGCAGTCGTTCCTGGAGGCTCTCCACCGTCGAATCCACGGGCCAGTGCGGGAAGGGGATCTGCTCCCAGTCGCCGAGGTATAACCTCTGCAAGTGCTTTCGCAAAGCAATCGGCAATGACGGCCGCGTCAGATAATATAGCGCTCGAATCAGGCCGTTCGATTTGTTTGCCGTTCTGCACAGCGCGTGATCGCTGAAATACTGCTCATGGCGGAGGTTATTCACAATCTGCACGGGATCGAAAGGAAGGTGGATGGACGATCCGTCCGTGCGCACATTCTGGAGAGCGTCGTGAAGAGAGGCCGTTACCGTGGCAGACGGTGTTGCCAAGGAGAGCTGCCCGTAACAGATTATGTCCGCTCCGAAGCGAAAGTAGCCACAGTCCGCCGATCGATCTTCGCTGATCGTGAGATCGACAAATCCGTCTGGACACCGAAAGTGGTCCGTCAACAGCCGGCCCGCATTCATTCGACTGTTCACCGGCATCGCGCGTTCGGCCTCCTCGGCTCTTTCTGTTTCTTGCACACGCTGAATGCGATACTCTGCCACAGGAGTGAAACCATCGCTCGCTAGCAAAGATGCGTCCGATCTTACAGGCGCCATTGAATCTCCAGACTTTGTGGTCCACGCGCGACATCGAGTGCGTGGATCGCGTTCAAGATAGGCCCTTTGTCTCTCCCTGCGGTTCTTGACTTACGAGTGTACTTCGGCATGACTGCTGTCTTGCGGTTGGTTCTGGTGATCGGTGACAGATTCCTCCTCTTCGCAAGTTCCCTGTGATTTCTCTGCCGCCAGATCGAGACAACCGCGCAAATGCGAAGCGAGCTGTCTGACGTAGGGCTCGATGAGACTGCCACGCGGCTTGAAAGGAAGCGAGTAGACGCGAACGCCTTGCTGCGCGAACTCTCCCCAGCCGCCTAAATGCGCGTCAAAGCCCGCCAGATGTCGCTCTACAACGAAGAGCGTCAGTTCTCCGGGGTAGGGCTGCACGTCATATCGAGTAAGCGCTTCTTCGTAGATATCCGCTAGTTTGGCCTGAGCCACGGGCGAAATTCCGTCAGGCGCAAATCGACGCCGAAGACTGTCCCATATCCCGCGAGCGGAGAGCTTGGCCCGGCGGATTTCAACCTGCAGCTTTTCCGTGAAGAAATCGAGTTTAGCGGCGCCCTCTGCCGCAAGGGTGTTTTGCAGGTGAAAGTACGGATTCAAAAAGCGATTGATCAATCGATCCCGCCATGAAAGCGGCCAGAGTATGGCTCGGACGTTGTAATCCTCGATCAGCGCAACGAGTCCCACGGTCTCACCCGCCTTGATGAGTTGCTGCGCCATCTCGAGGGCGATGGTGCCGCCCAGGCAGTACCCGCCAAGCATGAAGGGCCCATGTGCCTGTATTCGGCGAATTTCCTCAACATAGCGGCGAGCCACATTCTCGAATCGCGCATCGACCGGCGAACGCCCATCGAGGCCGGCGGATTGCAGTCCAAAGACGGGCTGATCGACACCGAGATGGGCGGCAAGAGAACGATAAAGCAATACGTTGCCCTCCGCGCCATGGACCAGGAAAAGCGGCGTACGATCGCCGTGCCGCTGGATGGGGACGAGAACATTCCAATCTTCTGCCCTAGGCCCGCGGATGAGGATCTTGGCCAGCAGCCTCGGGGTCGAGGCATCGTAGAGAACAGAAAGAGGAGCGGTACAACCCAACTCGCGCTCGATGAGAGCAAATAACTGCGCCGCGGCGATGGAGTGACCGCCGAGAGCAAAGAAATCGTCGTCCGGGCCAATCTCGCGAAGACCCAATACGTGCTGCCAGAGAGTGATGAGCGCGCACGCCAGCTCAGTCTCCGAATGTGTCGAAGGTTCTCTGGAGTTTGAGAGATCCGATGGCGATTCGCGACCGGGAATCGAAGAATCCCCAGCTAACTGGCCGGAAACTTCACGGTCGACGATTCGACAGTAGACAACCTCGCGTGCCGGAGAATTGGCAGGGTCGATCCCGGCAAGACTCAAGACGTCGCGGGATGGATCGGCGGCAAAATCGTGAAAGATAGAACCAAGCGACGCGAGCCATTTGCGAATGGTGCCAACCTCAAAGAGCTTCACATCATAGTGACAGTAAAGCTCCAGATTATCGTCGCTTTCGACGGCGCTCAAATACAACTCGAAGGACTCATCGCTCTTGGGGTTGGCATCGTAGTCAACAGAAAATCCAGTTTGCGGCAGCTCGCTCTGCCGGAATTTCCGGACGTTTGTGAAACCAACCGGGATGGGGGAGACGCCTCGCGTGTGAGCTTCGGTGCGCAGGTCTTCGAGCAAGCCGACCATTGTGTAGACGGCCTGCTCCTGGGCGGCAAGAAGGTCGCTCTGCACCCTCTTTAGGAAGACTCCGGCTGCTTCGCCTTCACGCAACTCGACTGCGAATGGAAGGAGATTGACGCATTGTCCGACCAGGCCAGGCTGGCCGGATACCGGTTGTTCGGCGGTTGGAAGAGCGAGAACGAAGCGGCGCTGTTTGGCGACTCGGGCGAAGAAGATGGCCAGGGAACTGAGGAGTGCGGCGAAAAAGCTGCAACCTTGTTTCGCGGCAAATGACTTGAGGTCCTGAATCACTGAGGCCGGAACAGGATGATCGGCGCGGCGAGCTTTGAATTCGCGCCGCCCGCTCACGGAGCGATCGGCTGGAAGGACGAGGACCGGAAAGCCGTCGGCGAATTTTGCGTGCCAATAGCTGCGGGCGCTCTTGAATTCGGTGGAGCGCTCGCGCTCCGTGACCCTCTGTACGTAATCGAGAAAACTCTGAGCGGGTCCGAGGGATGCAGGCACTCCCGAGACTTCTTCCGAATAGAGGGCGCAGAGATCGTGGATCAGAACATCCAGAGACCAGCCATCGCAGATCACGTGGTGGGCCGTGAGAATCACCGCCGCGCAATCCTGACCAAGCAGGATCATCTGGCAGCGGAACAGTGGACCGGCGGCCAGGGTAAAGGGCGAGGCCGTCTCTTGGAGAATTATCTCCCGCAGACGCCCCTCTTGCCCGGCGCGTCCGTTGGTTGAAGATCGAAGGTCGGATATATCCGTGACGGGTAAAGGAACTCTGAGGCCCGGGTCGATCTTCATCGTGCGGCCGGATTCGTCGAAGCCGGCGCGAAGAGCATCGTGCCGCTCGACTATCCGTTCGATGGCGCGCGTCATCTTCTCGACGGATATGTTGCCGGTGAATCGCACCGTAACGGATTCGTTGTAAGAGGCCGACAGATTCCTGGAAAGGCAGGAAGAGGCAAAGATTCCGCGCTGCGGAATGGTGGATTCAGCTTCGAGCACGGCAAGGCCGGCTGGGGCCCCTCCTGCCGGGTCTTCCTGCCGCCGCGCCGAAATCGAAGTGGCTCCCATTTCGGCAGTTGCCGCCGCCAGAGAGGCCGGCAGAGGCACGCCGGCCTCTTTGAGAAGTGAAGCCAGATGCGCAATGGTCTCTGCCTGATCGGCAATGACTTTGTCGAGCGAAGTACTTGATGTCCGAGCATGAGTGGCCGGAGGCTCGGCAGACACTGGGAAACTCGGGTGATCGATTTCGATTGCATGGATATCGGCGAGAATTCCAGCCGGAATGGTCGCGTCAAGATACTCGGAGAGCATCTCGACGTTTGGAAATTGATTCATCAGCTGACTGAAGCTGACATTTGTTGAGAATTCCTTGCGAATGGCAAACGCAACTTGCGTGAGGGAGAGCGAATCGAATCCCTGCTCCATGAAAGTTGCGGAAGCGCCGATTTGCGAGCGCTCTCTCCCGGAGACTGCGATGAGAAGATCGACCACGCGCGCGGCGATGCGTTCTTTACGCGATGCGGGCGAGAGTTCCGCGGTCGAGTCTTCTTCTCGGGCTTCGGAACTGACCAATTCATCGGAAGCTTGGGGTGCGGAAATTCCGATTGCCGAATTTGTGAGCTGGGCTTGGACAACGGCTGCCGAGGGCGCCGGATCTACCCAGAACCTCTGCCGTTCAAAGGGATAGTTAGGCAAAGATATGCGCTGCCGTTCCTCGTGTGTGTAAAAGCCCTCCCAGGAAATCGATGCGCCGTTTTGCCAGAGCGACCCGAGAGCGAAGAGCAAGCTCTCCCATTCGGCATCGTTGTCTGCGGTCTCGCCGAGGGTTGGAATGGCGATGCACGGATGCTCTGGGGTAAATTGCTTACGGGTCAGCGAACACAGTGTGGATCGCGGGCCGCATTCGAGGAAGAGATCGTAACCCTGTTCCTTGAGGTACTGAATTGCACTTCCAAATTCCACGGTTGAGCGCGCGTGGCGAGCCCAATAGGCGGGATCGGTTGTCTCCGCGGCCGTGATCGGACGCCCCGTAACCGTGGAGATGAACGGCTTCTCCGGAGCGCGCAAGTGGATTTTGGCGATGGCCTCGCGCAACGGATCGATGATAGGGTCGACCATCGCCGAGTGGAAGGCATGCGAAGTTTGCAGAAGGTGGCAAGCGATGTTTTCGGATTTGAGTTGTTTCTGGAATTCGCGAACACTCAGCTCCGGTCCGGAAACGACACACAGGTTCGGAGCGTTGTTGGAGGCGATCTGAAGCGTGGGAGGCTGAACTGCGGCGATCGAATCCGTACTCATGTTCACCGCCATCATGGAACCGCGCGGGAGATCGTGCATCAGCCGGCCCCGCAGTGCAACGATGGCAAGAGCGTCTTCGAGCTCCCATACGCCGGCCAGCGTGGCGGCGACGAATTCTCCGATGCTGTGACCGGCCATCATTGCCGGTTCAATGCCCAGGCTCTGCCAGTAGCGCGCAAGTGCGTATTCAATGACGAATATGGAGGGCTGCGTGTAAAGCGTGTTGACCAGGGAGATTCGGGCGGTAATCTCGTCTCCAGCTTTTGGAAAGAGCAGAGCACGGAGATCCGCGTTGAGAAGCGGCTTGAGGGTTTCGCAGCAATCGTCCAGGATGGCGCGGAAGAGGGGCTCGTCCCGATAGAGGTTCAGACCCATGTTGACGTACTGCGTGCCCTGACCGCCAAAGAGAAAGACAATTGGGGGATTTCTGCGCTCGCAGCGTTTGCTGCCGCAGCGGAGAGGATTCGGCTGCGCAAGCAATTTTTGAGCCTCGCGGGAATCCGCGGCGACGACGAATCGCCGCTGCGCCATCTGCCTGCGTCCCACTTGAAAGGTGTAGGCCGCGTCCGCAAAGTCCTCGGCAGCCGCACTCTCGAGATGCTCTGCCATGGTCTTGCTGTAGGCGCTCAGCGCCGCCTGGCTCCTGGCCGAGAGCAGTAAGAGCTGCCGCGGACGTGAAGGGCGCGCGGGCCTGGGCGCCGGCGCCTCTTCCAGGATGACGTGGACATTCGTTCCGCCAAAGCCGAATGAGCTGACCGCCGCGCGCCGCACTTCCTCTCCACGAGGGAAGGGAATCAGCTTGTCGGCGATCGTGAACGGACTGTTGGCAAGGTCGATCCGGGGGTTGGGCGTCTTGTAGTGGAGAGTTGGCGGAATCGCTTCGTGGTGTAGAACGAGCGCGGTCTTGATCAGACCCACAACGCCGGCCGCGTTGGTCGGATGTCCGATGTTGCCTTTGATCGAGCCGATGGTGCAAAACTGCTTCTTGTCGGTCTTATGTTCAAAGACCTTGCACAGCGCTTCAAGCTCAATTGGGTCGCCTACAGGAGTGCCGGTTCCGTGCGCCTCGATGTAGCGGATGGACTCGATGGGCACGTTTGCGTCCGCTAAGGCGAATTCAATCACCTCGGCCTGTCCTTCCATGCTCGGGGCGAGAAAGGAAGCCGGGCGCGAGCCGTTGTTGTTCTTGCCGCTTCCGCGAATCAGGCAATAGATCGTATCGCCATCGGCCACAGCATCGGCGAGGCGCTTGAGAACCACCACGCCGGCTCCATCGCAGAACATCGTCCCTGTTGCGTCCGCATCGAAAGGACGGCAATGGCCGTCCTTTGCGAAGACGCCCCCCTCCTGATAGAGAAAGCCGCTCTTTTGCGGAATCGTAATATCGATGCCGCCTGCGAGAGCCATCTCGCATTCATGTTCGAGGAGCGACCGGCAGGCTTGGTCCACGGCCAGCAATGTGGTCGAACAGGCAGTGTTGAGGCTGATGGCGGGGCCGCGGAGATCGAGCAGATAGGCTGCGCGAAGCGCGATGTAGTCTTTCTCATTGCCGTACTCGACAGCAAGCTTGCCGGCCAGAGCCAATATATCCGGGTGGGTGAGCAGGTTGGTTGTGTAATAGTGATTGTCGCCGCTGCCGGCAAATACGCCGATCCGGCCATGGTACCGCTCCGGATCGTAGCCCGCGTCTTCGAGAGCATGATGGGCAAGTTCAAGGAAAACGCGCTGCTGCGGATCGATGACCCTGGCTTCAATTGGGCCGATGCCAAAGAATGCGGCATCGAACAGATCCGCACCCTCGATCAATCCGCGAGTGCGAATATAGCTTGGATCGTTGCGCAGGCTCTCGTCGATGCCGGGACCCAGCTCTTCCGGCGTGAAATGCGAGATCGACTCGACAGAGTTGCACAGATTGCGCCAAAGCTGCTCCGGGTTGGAGGCGCCGGGGAAGCGCCCGCTGATGCCGACGACGGCAATGGCGTCCCGCGCGCCCCGGTGCCCATTCTCCGCCGTGCCCTGCGTGTGGCGGCTGGGCCGCGGCTCATTGCCAGTTCCAATTTGAAGCTCGGACTTGCCCTCCGTCTCCTCCAGCAGCTCGGCAAGTTTCCCGATGGTCGGGTGCTGAAAGACCTTCACCGCCGGAATCTCGCGCCCGTAACGCGAGTGATATTGCCGCACCATGCGAACTGCCGCCAGCGAATTACCGCCCAGATCGAAGAAACTGTCGTCTACGCCAATCTCGTCCAGTTGCAGTAGCTCGCACCAGAGAGCAGCCAACTGTTTCTCCACCATCGTCTGCGGAGCGACAAACTCCTGGGCGAGAAGCGGCCGCTGATTGCCTGGCTGCGGCAGGGCTTTGCGATCGAGTTTGGCATTCGGAGTCAGAGGGAATCGCTCCATGCGCACGAAGGACGAGGGAACCATGTAGTCCGGAAGAGTGGCCTTGAGGGACTCAATCAGCGTTGTCGAGCTCAGGCTTTCACCGCCCGTGTAATAAGCGACAAGGCGTTTATCGCCTGGACGATCTTCCCGCAGGACCACAACCGCCTGCCCGATTCCCGCGATGTTGGTCAGCGCACACTCGATCTCGCCGAGTTCGATGCGAAACCCATGGAGCTTCACCTGGTGGTCGAGCCGTCCCAGAAACTCAAGAGTCCCGTCAGAGCGGTAGCGGACCTCGTCCCCGGTGCGATAGAGGCGCGCCTCTGAACGTTCGCTACCGATGGCGGAAGTCTTCACGAACTTCTCTTCGGTCAGCTCTGGGCGCTTGAGATACCCTAGAGCCAGGCCCAAGCCACCAATCCAAAGTTCACCAGGCATACCGATGGAAACCGGATGATGATTCTCATCGAGAACATGAAACCGCGTATTGGCAATTGGCGCGCCGAGCGAGATCTGATCGGGAGAAGCGATGCGATCCACCGAAGACCAGATTGTGGTTTCGGTCGGCCCATACATGTTCCAGAGTTCACCGCAACGCGGGATCAGTTGCCGCGCGAGGTCCGGGGTGAGGGCCTCCCCTCCGCACAGGATTTTCAGATCGCTCTTTCCCTCCCAGCCGCTTTCAAGAAGCATGCGCCATGTCGCCGGGGTTGCCTGCATCACCGTGGCCGAGCGTTCCCGCAGCAGCTTTTGAAGTTCATGGCCATCCGTGGTTTGTTGCGCGGTGGCCATGACAATCTGTGCGCCGCACCCAAGGGGTAGAAGGAACTCGAGGATCGAGATGTCAAACGAACTTGGTGTAACTGACAGAAGTGTATCCTGCGCGTCCATTCCCGGCGTCTCTGCCATTGACAAGAGGAAGTTGACCAGCGCGCGCCGCGGAACCATGACGCCCTTCGGCTTTCCCGTGGAGCCGGAAGTATAGATGAGGTATGCGGTATCGAGTGGATCGCACTTCAGGTCAAGGTTGGTCGCCGGAGCCTTGGCAATCGACTCTGTCTCCAGGTCGAGAAAAACAACCGGGGCGGTGGCTCTAGGCAGGCTCTGTTGTCTTCTGGAATGCGCGAGGATCAGCGGAGTCTCGGAGTCGATGGCCATGAACTCCAGGCGGTCTTTTGGAAACTTCGGATCCAGCGGCAGATAAATTCCGCCGCACTTGAGGATCGCCAGGAGGCTGATCACCGAATCGAGCGAACGATCGAGGTACACGCCCACCAGGTTGCCTGGACCGATTCCTTGCTCACGAAGGAAGTGTGCCAGGCGGTTCGAGCGGGAATTCAGCTCACGGTAGGAAACCCAATTCAGGCCCATTGTGAGCGCGCGGGCATCGGGTGAGCGCTCGACCTGGTCCTCAATGAACTCATGCGGGCCACGGGTCAACGGGTAGTCCGGTCGCTCATTTTGGTAAGAAGGCGCGCTCATTCTTCCCATCCCGGGGGCCCAACGAACCGTCTAATCGCCGATTGCAGACACCCATCGGGGATCGAATGTCTCGTGAGCCTTGGTCGAAATATACCACGATAGGTCAACAACTTAGGGGGAATCCGATCTACATCGAACGGGGGAGAAACGCTCGACTTCTTTTGAAATCCGGGCAGAGCGCGAGCGTAGGAGGTGCTGATTGCACGACTTGCGGACACAAACCGGCACGTTCCAGGGGCTTTTTTGCCCGGGGTCCGATTCATTAGAATGGAAATATCCAACCAGCCCGGTAGATCTGGGGGCGAATCCGGGCGAAGGCCGTCGTACCTTGAACTTCTGGTCCGCTCGAAGGACTCGGTTGGCGTAGAGTAATGACGGGCTGTTACTTACGCGCCATCAAACAGTGGCCCGATTGTTGCATTGAAAGACTTTGCCAGACCGACGAGGATAGAGTTGTTCCATCAGTCGGTTCATTGAGACTCCATCGGTGAACGTCTGCCGGAGAGACGAGCAAACCTTGACACCGCTTTACGAGGATCGAGTAGTGGATCAGGCCGGCACGCCGTTTGAGACGGCGACGACCGTCGAGCGTGCTGTCCTCAACGAACAGACGTTCAGGCGGATGATCGCCATTGAGCGTAAGAGAACGGAGCGTACCAAAGAGCCCTTCTTGCTGATGCTGCTGGAATCCGGAAGCCATTCCGGTTCGGAGACAAACGGAACAGTTCTCGAAACGATTGCCACATCGCTTCTGGCCTCAAGCAGGGAAACCGATATCATCGGCTGGTACAAAGAGCATGCAACCCTCGGCGTGATGTTTACCGGGCTGACGGGCAACGACAAGAATGCAATCCTGAATACGATCCTTAGCAGGGTGAAATCCATGCTCAGGGACGACCTGATTTTCAGGCAGTTCAACCAAGTTAGCATCTCGTTTCACTTCTTCCCCGATGACTGGGATCATGCCAGTTCCGGGCGGCCAAGCAATCCGGCACTCTATCCAGACCTGAATCATCCGGGAAAGAGCAAACGGGGCCTGCTCATCGTGAAGCGATTCGTCGATTTTGCTTCCAGCGCACTGGCGTTGATCCTCTGCTCTCCTCTCTTTCTGGCGATCGCACTCGCTATCAAGGTTTCTTCCAAAGGCCCGGTGCTTTTCAGACAGCAGCGCGTTGGCCAGTACGGCCAATTCTTTACCTTTCTTAAGTTCCGCTCGATGTATGTCGACAACGATCACCTGGTTCATCAGAAGTACGTAACTAAACTGATTGCCAGCGAGGCCGATGCCGAATCCACAAACAGCGACGGAGGCGGCGTATACAAGCTGCAGGGCGACAAGAGAATCACGCGCGTGGGAAAGTTTTTGCGCAGAACCAGTCTCGATGAACTGCCGCAGTTAATCAACGTTCTCAAAGGGGAGATGTCTCTGGTTGGGCCTCGCCCAGCAATTCCTTACGAACTGGCAGCCTATCAGACGTGGCATCGGCGCCGGGTATTGGAAAGCAAGCCTGGAATCACCGGGGTATGGCAGGTTACAGGCCGCAGCCGGGTCAAATTCGACGAGATGGTCCGGATGGATCTCCGATATGCCATGTCCTGGTCGCCGTGGCTCGACCTCAAGATCGTTTTGCGCACGCCACTCGCGGTGATAAGAGGTTCAGGTGCGTTTTGAGGCTTGCGCTGCGGGCCGGCATTTGGCTTCTTATTGTTTCTTCCTCCCCAGTGCGCTAAGTTAGTCGTGACCTTTGCAAGGTGCCTCCTGGGAATTATAGGCAGTTAGTGAGAACGGTGGTAAGGAAATGAACTTCGGAGTGATTGGCTACGGGTATTGGGGGCCAAACGTCGCCAGAAACCTTGCCACGCTGGAAGGTTCCAGGGTACTGAAGATTGCGGACCTGAGCCAGCCCGCCCGGGAACGCGCCCGAAAGGCTTATCCGGCAGTCGATGTAACCGCGGACCCGATGGACGTGGTTCGATCGACGGAGATCGACGTGATTGCGATCGTGTCTCCGGTCTGGACGCACTTCGAACTGGCAAAAGCAGCTTTGGAAAACGGCAAACATGTTTTCGTTGAGAAGCCGTTTACCAGCAATGCCGCACAGGGAGAAGAACTGATCGGCCTGGCCCTGAAGAAGAATCTGAAGATCATGGTGGACCACACCTTCCTGTTTACCGGCGCGGTAAAGAAGATCCGTGAGTTGCTCGACGAACAAGCCCTGGGCAAGCTCTATTACTACGATTCCACACGCGTCAATCTGGGTCTCTTTCAACACGATGTCAACGTGCTTTGGGACCTTGCGCCACACGACCTATCCATCATGGATTACCTGATCAAGTCGACTCCCGAGGCAGTGGTTGCGACCGGGCAAAGGCATTTGAACGGTCATGAAGACGTGGCTTTCATGACGGTTTACTTTCCCGAGAAGATCATTGCGCACATCAACGTCAATTGGCTTTCTCCTGTGAAAATCAGGTACACACTCATCGGCGGAGAGAAGAAGATGGTCGTCTGGAACGATCTGGTGGCCGACGAGAAGCTGAGAGTCTACGACAGGGGAGTCAACATCACCACGCAGGAAGGCCTTTACGACCTGCTTGTGCATTATCGATCCGGCGACATGTGGGCGCCCCAGGTGGAGCAGGGCGAGGCCCTGCGCAAGGAACTCTCCTATTTTGTAGAGTGCATTTCAGGCAACAAGGATCCGTTCAACGACGGATGCTCCGGTCTGCGGGTTGTCAAAATGCTGGAGGCAGCCAGCGAATCGATGAAGATGAGAGGATCCCTGGTCTATCTATGAACTCCTATAACTGCATTGCCGGCGATGTCAAACTGGGGAAGAATGTAAAGCTCTCACAGTTCGTCAATCTCTACGGTTGTGCTATCGGGGACGAGACAAAGATCGGCGCGTTTGTCGAGATCCAGAAGAACGCCTCGGTGGGAAATCGTTGCAAGATATCCAGTCACAGCTTTATTTGCGAGGGAGTTGTTATCGAGGACAATGTCTTTATAGGACACGGAGTCATGTTCACGAATGACAGCTATCCCCGAGCAACGACTCCGGAAGGAGGCCTGCAGACCGAGGCGGACTGGACTGTGGAACGGACGATCGTCAGGAAGGGCGCGTCGATCGGCTCCGGGGCCACGATTCTCCCCAAGACCAGCATTGGCGAAAACGCCATCGTGGGCGCGGGCAGCGTGGTCACCAGGGATGTTCCCCGCAACGCCATTGTGGCCGGAAATCCGGCCCGGGTTCTTCGCTTCATCGAACCGCCGCAGAAGGTCCAGGACTCCGGAAACATTCCGTTTCTCGACCTTGTCACGCCTCATCTGGAACTCGAAACCGAACTCGTCGAGGTCTTCCGCAAGGGATTGCATACGGCCGGCTTTGTTGGCGGTTCCGTGGTGGAAGAATTCGAGAAAGCGTTTGCGGACTTCTGCGACGCCCGTCATTGCGTGGCTGTAAGCAGCGGCACGGATGCGCTGCGCTTCGCCCTGATGGCTTCAGGCGTGCAACCCGGCGACGTTGTGCTCACTGTGCCAAATACTTTCATCGCAACCACTGAGGCTATCTCCCAGGCCGGGGCCATACCGGAGTTTGTCGATGTTGACGAGCATACTTCGAACATGTCCGTCGAGGGTTTGAAGCGATTCCTGGAACAGCAATGCACGCGAGACTCATCTGGAAAGCTCGTCGGCACGCGCAGCGGACGCCGAGTTACCGCCATAGTCCCTGTGCACCTATACGGTCAAATGGCGGATATGGATCCGATTCTGAAACTCGCCGGCGAGCACGGCCTGATTGTGGTTGAGGACGCTTGCCAGGCACACGGCGCGCAGTATTTCTCACAAGACCTCAATCGCTGGATGAAAGCCGGCACGATGGGCAGGGCGGCCGCGTTCAGCTTTTATCCGGGGAAGAATCTCGGAGCCTGCGGCGAAGGCGGTGCAGTCACGACAAGCGACCCGGCGCTTGCCGGCACGGTCAGGATGCTGCGCGATCACGGGCAGGCGAAGAAGTACTACCACGACATCGAGGGCTACAACGGGAGGCTGGATGCAATTCAGGCGGGGATTCTGCTCGCCAAGCTGCCTCATCTGGCAGCGTGGAACTCGCAGCGCCGCGACCGGGCCGCCGATTACAACCGTATGCTTGCGGACAATGAAGCCATCACTCTTTTTCACGAGCCATCGTGGTCGCGCGGTGTCTATCATCTCTACGTGATCCGCAGTGGCGATCGCCAGGGCCTGATGGATCATATGAATGCAGCGGGCATCGGCACGGGAATTCATTATCCGATTCCGCTTCATCTGCAGAAGGCTTACACTTCCTTGAACTACGCCCAGGGGGCTTTTCCAGTAGCGGAACGGCTAGCAGGCGAGATTCTCTCCCTTCCCATGTTCCCGCAGCTTACCGGAAGACAACAGTCCAGAGTGGTCGAAGAAGTGTTGGCCTTTGCCTCCAATACCCTGCAAGGAGCGGGCCGGTGAGGAAACGCCGTGAAGCCAACCGCCGGGTGTGTTCCGCATGACCATGCCGCTGGACTCGAAGCTGGCTGCCGGGCCGGCGTTCCGCCAGCCTGGGATGCAACGCCAGGTAACGATTGAGGAGCCGCCGTGCTGAAACTTCCGGCCTATGTACTGGTCACCCCGGCTCGCAATGAGGCCCAGTTCATTGAAGCGACAATTCGGTCGGTAGTTTCGCAGACCATGCGCCCGCTCAGGTGGGTCATCGTCAGCGACGGATCGACGGACGGCACCGACGAGATCGTCGCAAGTTATGCGGAGGCTCACGAGTGGATCGAGTTGCTCCGCATGACGGAGCGCAAGGAGCGTCACTTCGCCGGCAAAGCCTATGCGTTCGGCGCCGGCAAGGCGAGGCTCGATGAGTTACGGTACGACGTGATCGCAAATCTGGATGCGGACATCACCTTCGAGCCGGACTACTTCGCATTCCTGCTTGGAAAGCTCGCAGTTGACCCGTTGCTGGGAGTGGTAGGGACACCCTATGTCGAGAACACGGGAGAGAGTTTCGACTACAAGTTCACAAGTATCGACCACGTATCCGGCGCATGCCAGGTATTCCGGCGCGAATGTTATGAGGCCATTGGCGGCTACGTCCCGGTGAAGGTTGGAACCATCGACTGCATTGCGGTAATCACTGCGAGAATGAAAGGCTGGAAGACCCGCACATTTACCGGCAAAGTATCCCATCACCATCGCAAGGTGGGGACCGCGCAGCGCGGGCCTACGAGGGCTAACTTCATCACCGGCGTTATGGACTACGCCATGGGAAACCATCCTCTTTGGGAGTTGTTTCGAACCGCATATCAGATGACGAAGAGGCCGTTCGTTGTTCGCGGCCTGTCGCTGGGGGCGGGTTATCTCTGGGCATCCGTTCGGCGCACGGAAAGGCCGGTCTCTCACGAGTTCGTGGAGTTTCATCGCCGCGAGCAGATGCAACGGCTCAAAAGCAAGATCGCGCGCAGACCTATGCCCGACCAGAAAACGCTGCTCCGGCGCGATGAGGCGCGTGAAGCCCGATAAACACCATGACGATGGATTGTCTCCATTCGGCGATTCTCGTAACTGCAATGCAGTTTGGCTCGATGTCAATCTATGAACCACGATCAGCGAGGAAGCTCGACGATGCATGATGTCCAGGCCGGCGCCGGTTTGGCTCGGACGCGGTCTTGTGCGAGTAACTCGATGGAACTGCCTTGTGCCGCCATTATCGTGAACGCCGATGACTGGGGACGGGACAGCACCACAACCGATCGTTCTCTTGAGTGCATTCATTGTGGAGCGGTCTCCTCGGTAAGCGCCATGACTTTCATGGAGGACTCGGAGCGTGCCGCGGGTCTTGCACGGCTGCATGGAGTAGACGCGGGGCTCCATTTGAATCTCACACTTCCATACTCAGCGCCGCATTGTCCGCCGCGGCTTAAGGAGCACCAGGAAAAGCTCTCTCGTTTCTTGAGTTCTCACCGGTTTGCGCCGGTGCTTTATCATCCCGGCCTCGCTGATTCGTTTGAGTATATCGTCAAAATGCAACTTGAAGAGTATGAGCGCCTGTTTGGCGTTCCGCCAGGTCGCGTGGATGGCCATCACCACGTGCATCTCTGCGCAAACGTCACGAGGCAACAGCTTCTTCCGGCCGGCATTATCGTTCGCAGAAACTTTTCCTTCGGACCAGGAGAGAAGGGCAGCCTGAATCGCTTCTATCGCCGCCGGCAAGATCGCAGGTTGGCGCAACGTCATCGGCTCACTGACTTCTTCTTCGATCTGCAGCCGCTTGAACCCCGTCAGCGGTTTGCAAGGATTTTGGAATTGGCCTACCGTTTCGACATTGAAGTCGAAACACATCCGATTCGCGATGAGGAATATAGATTCCTGGTAGACGGAGAACTGATGCGCTGCTTAGGTAGCGTAGCGGTCTCTCGAGGTTACATTCTTCGCTTTTCGAGATCGGGCTCCGGCGTTGACCGCATTCCAATGACCCAACAGGCGTGGAGGTAAACCACATGACGCTTGTGGAGGAATTGAGTGCTGCAGATCCCAATCGGGTAGAAGGCGCCGCGCATATCTCGGTTTGTGTCTGCACTTACAAGCGCCCGTCGCTGCTTAAGCGTCTGCTGATGGAGTTGGATCGACAGGGCACGGCTGGATTGTTCACATATTCAATTGTGGTCGCCGACAACGATGAAGCGCAATCCGCCGAGGCCACAGTTGAGGAATGCCGAGAGCTCTGCCGAGTGGCGATTGCGTATTGTGTCGAACCGAGGCGCAACATAGCCCTGGCGCGAAATATGGTTGTGGCAAATGCCAAGGGAGAGTATGTCGCCTTGATTGACGACGACGAATTCCCGGCGCCACAGTGGCTGCTTACATTATTCAAACAATGCAACCACTATAAGGTTGATGGGGTGCTTGGTCCAGTAGTGCGTCACTTCGACGAGGTTCCGCCTGCCTGGTTCAGGAAAAGCAGTATCTACGACCGCAAAATCAAATCCACCGGCGAGTTAGTCGGCTGGGAAAAGGCACGGACCGGCAACGTCCTGCTGAGAAGGCTGATAATTGCAGAAGATGCAGCTCCCTTTCGGCCTGAGTACAGAGCAGGAGAGGATCAGGATTTCTTTCGAAGAAAAATCGACGAGGGTTACACCTTTATCTGGTCTGCCGATGCTATCGTCTTCGAGACGATCCCTCCGGCACGTTGGAAGCGCAGTTACATTTTGAGAAAAGCCACGCTTCAGGGAGCGACCGCGGCCCTGCAGCCGAACTGCGGTACGATCAATATCGTCAAGTCCGTTATCGCTGTGCCCTTCTATCTGATGATGTTGCCTTTTGCGCTGCTCTTGGGACAGCACCGCTTCATGGAGTTGATGGTAAAGATATGCGATCATTCCGGCAAGTTGCTCATGCGCATGGGCATAAACCCAATTCGCGAGGAGTATGTTTCCGATTAATAGGTCCGCGAATGATAGATCCTTCGCCTCAAAGCGAAGAGATGGATAGGTGTGATGCATGAATGGAAGAACTATCGTCGAGAATGGCGGCCAGACGGCGAGTGGAACAATCGAGATCAGCGTTGGAGGAAAATGGGTCTCGGTGCCGAGCTATCGCGTGAATAGTCAAACACTTGTCACTAGAGGCAAGGCAATCAAGATCGCCAGTTTGAACGATGAGGACTGGTTGGAGACTGAGATGGTCGATCCTGAAGGTTGCCTGCGTTTGTTGAAGACGTCCTCGGACGCACCCCGCGCGGACATATTCTCATTCTCGCAGAAGGTGCCGGATACTGTTCCGCGCTACAGATACCCAGTGGAGATGCGAAGTGTTGCGGTCGCCGATGTAACCCGGTTCAAGGATTGGTGGGAAAACCTCCCACAAGAGACTCGCAAGAACGTGAGACGGTCTCAGAAACGTGGCGTCGTCATCAGAGTGCAAGCCTTCGACTCGGAACTGATCAAGGGGATTATGAGTATTCAAGACGAGAGTCCCACACGCCAGGGACGGCGCTTTTATCATTACGGTAAGTCATTTGAAGAAGTTAGACGCGATCACGGTGCATTCCTTGATCGCAGTGACTTCATCGGCGCCTATTTCGAGGACGAGTTGATCGGCTTTTTGAAGTTGGTTTATCGCGGCAATGTCGCGTCTATCCTGCAACTGAATTCGAAGATAGCGCACCATGACAAGCGAGTTTCGAATGCGCTGCTTGCAAGGGCGGTTGAGTTGTGCGAGGCGAAAGGGATTTCTCACCTTACTTATGGATTTTTCAACTACGGAAATAAGGGGCATAGCCCTCTTCGGGAGTTTAAAGAACGTCATGGATTCGGTGAAATGTTGATCCCAGCCTATTACGTGCCACTAACAACGTGGGGTAAGTTATGTGTGAAGGCAAAACTATATCGCGGGCCGATGGGACTGCTCCCTCATAGCGTAATAGCAGCTGCCATCGACGTGCGGACAAAATGGTACAATTACCGAACGCCGAAGAGCCGGTTTAGTTCAATGCCAGAACAGTCGAATAGTGTTCGACAGATGGGGCGTTCAAATCCCCCCGCCGGCTCCAGTTCTTAAGTGTCCGCATATCCCGCTAATTCAGCCGATAAGTTGTCACGCCGGATTCGCGGACGGAGGCACGGTGCAATGCCAGGACTTGTTGGTCTTATCACCGGAATGCCGCGAAACCGCGCAGAGGCGGAGTTGTCTCGGATGGTCGCCGCCCTTCGCCATGAAACTCGGTATGTGAGTGGCACTTGGATTGACGAGTCATTGGGCATCTATGTGGGCTGGGTGGCGCGGAGTGAAGCCGAGGCAAGCCGCATCCCTCTCTATAGCGAGCGGGTTGACATTGTGTTGGTGTTATCGGGCGAGGACTTTTCGGAGCCTGGGATAGCAGAACAATTGAAGAGGCAAAGCCACGCTGGTGACGTCGCGGACTCCTCGCTGCTTGCGCGTAGCACCGAGAATGCTCCGGATTTCCCCAGAGGACTGAACGGAAGGTTCCACGGAGTAAAGGCCGATCGCGGAAGTGGAACGGCCACTCTGTTCAATGACCGGTACGGTCTCCACAGGATCTACTATCACGAGGCCAAAGAGGCCTTCTACTTCGCGGCCGAGGCCAAGGCCATCCTTGCCGTCCGTCCGGACCTAAGATCGATCGACACCGATGGTCTGGCGGAGTTTATTTCCTGCGGATGCACATTAGGAAACCGGACGCTCTTCAAGGGGATTCACGTCTTGCCTCCAGCATCTGCCTGGGCCTTTCGGCGGGCATCCATCGAACGCAAGGGAACCTATTTCGACCCGAAAGAATGGGAAGAGCAGTCTACGCTCGATCCGGAACTCTATTACAAGAAGTTACGGGAAGTCTTCTCGGAAACGCTTCCCCGATATTTTGAAGGGCCGCAGCGGATAGGGATTTCTCTCACCGGCGGCCTGGACTCGAGAATGATCATGTCCTGGTGCGAGGCTGCGCCCGGGGCGCTTCGCTGTTACTCGTTCGGAGGGATGTTCCGCGATTCGCAGGATGTTGCGATTGCGAGAAAAGTTGCACGCGCGTGCGGACAGGAACATGAGGTCATTAGGGTCGGCGACGAGTTTCTTGCCCAATTTCCGTATTACTCCGAACGCACGGTCTTTCTTACCGATGGCTGCGTCGATGTCAAGCACGCTTCCGATTTATATGTGAACGAGCGCGCTGCGAAGATTGCACCAGTGCGCATGACGGGCAATTACGGAGGTGAGGTGCTTCGGCGAGTGCGGGCCTTCAAACCGGTCGATTCCGTACCGGGACTGTTCCGCTCGGATCTCCTGACCTCGATCGAACGCGCCAAGGAAACGTACTCCGGCTTAGTTCATGGCCATCCGTTGTCCTTCGCGGTATTTCGTCAGGCACCCTGGCATCACTATGGACTTCTCTGTCTCGAAGAGAGCCAACTAGCGCTTCGTTCACCATTCCTCGACAATGAGTTTGTGAAGGCAGTCTTCCGCGCGTCGCAGTCGGCCCTCGCAAGCGACGACATTTCACTGCGGTTAATTGCCGATGGCAATCCGAAACTGCTTCGGATTAGGACCGACCGCGGAGTTGGAGGAAGACTCCCCGCCTGGGCCGCGGCCGTGCAACGCGCATTTCTCGATTTCACTTTCAAGGCGGAGTATGCCTACGACTACGGGATGCCGCAGTCGGTGGCCAAAGTCGATCATGCTCTTGCACGCTTGCACCTCGAGCGGCTGTTTCTCGGTCGCCATAAGTTCTATCATTACCGTATATGGTATCGCGATGCTCTTGCCGGCTATATCCGTGAGATGTTACTCGACCCTCGGACACTCGCCCGGCCCTATCTCCAGCGCGACGTTCTTGTACGCATAGTGAATGACCACCTCCATGGAACCCGTAACTACACTACGGCGATTCACAAGATTCTGACGCTGGAACATTTCCATCGGCTGTTCATCGATTCGATATGATTCAAGTTTTTGCCACTTTCGTTTGCATCGCCGTCATCGCCGGGCTCTTCGTCCTCGACCGCGATCTCGATGTCGCACCGTCGAAGGCGCTCTGGATCCCAACCGTTTGGCTGCTTATCGATAGCTCCCGCGCAGTTTCGTCATGGATCAATCGGCAGTCCGTAGTCTCACTGGCGCAACAGTACTCGGAGGGAAGCCCGTTCGACGCCGCCATCTACGGGATATTGATTGCGGCGGGGGTCTTGGTTCTCAATTTCAGATCGCGCCAGGTGAGGAGTTTTCTCCGCGAGAACCTTCCGCTCCTGGTCTTCGTTTCTTACTGCGCGCTTAGCATTGCCTGGTCGGATTATTCCTTTATTGCCTTTAAGAGATGGAGTAAGTCGGTTGGAGACTTGGTGATGGTGATGCTCGTTCTCACCGACCCATATCCGGGAGCCGCAGTCAAGCGTCTCTTCGCGCGTCTCGCGTTTGTGCTATTGCCGCTGTCTGTGCTTTTCATCGAATGTTACCCGGATCTGGGCACTGCATATAGTCCGGAAAATGGCGTAATGATGTACTTCGGGGTAACCACCTTTAAAAATCTGTTGGGAATGATCTCGATGGTGTTCGGGCTGGCATCGCTATGGTCCTTTCTCGGTGCTTATGAGGATCGAAGGACGCCTCATCGCATGGGACATCTGCTCGCGCATGCAGCGACCGTCGGGACGGCAACTTGGCTCATTGTAAGAGCCGACTCCATGACTTCTCTGTCTTGTCTGTTTCTGGCTGGTGCGGTCATGGTCCTGGTTTCGCGGCGCGGGGTTTATAGAAGGCCTGGCGGCGTGCACGTCATCGTATGCGCTGCTATTGGACTTCCGCTCTTCGCGCTTTTTATAAACACCATGGGCTCGTTGGTTCATTCCCTGGGAAGGAATTCAACCTTGACGGGCCGAACTTTGATTTGGAAAGCTGTCCTGTCGTTGCACACTAATCCTTTGGTCGGCACGGGCTTTGAGAGCTTCTGGCTCGGCAGCCGCTTGGACGCCGTGTGGAATATGAGCCTCAAGGGTCTCCAGGAGGCGCACAATGGATTCATTGAAGTTTATTTGAACCTCGGGTGGGTGGGGCTACTTCTGCTCGGATGGCTGATTGTCAGCGGATATCGCAACGCTATTACCGCGCTTCACCGGGACCCGCATGATGGCAGAATGCGGTTGGCATTCCTTACGGCGGCGTTGATATTCAGTTTGACCGAAGCGGGCTTCCGTATGCTGACCCCAATCTGGTTTGCGTTTCTTCTTGCGGTTGCCGGTAACACTGCTGGATTGCAACCCAAAGTGCTGGTGGGGGCGCTTCCTTTGTCGTGGGGGCGGGCGGCGAGTTCAAGACCAATCCGAATCCTCCAGTAAGTCGTCCGGCAACTGACGAATGGGGCGGAATGCAATACCGGGTGTGCCAGTTACTCAAGATAACTCGGAAAAGAGCTGAGATAGTTATGCGGAGTTGGAGAGTTATTGAAACCCTTTGACGCAAATGGCGCCTTTGTGGCTGCCGTTCCCGGAAGCGGAAACGCGCTCAGGCGCCTCGCGGTGAGAGGCGCCGGGATGACAGTGTTCTCAGGCGGCTTCGCGCTGGCGATTCAAGTTGTGGCGACCGTAGTCCTGGCGCGACTTCTCACTCCTCGCGACTTCGGGCTGGTTGCGATGGTCACAACCTTCAGTTTGCTGTTGACGAACTTCGGCATCAATGGAATGACGGAAGCACTGGTGCAGCGCGAACAGATCGAGGAGGTTCATGCCAACAACCTATTCTGGATCAATCTGGGCGGAGGCATGTTGCTTACCGCGGGATTTGCGGCAGCGGGGTCGGTGCTGGCGAGGTTCTATGGCGAGGCGCTGGTTGCTCCCATAGCGGCGGGCGTGTCAATCTCCATCTTTTTGAGCAGCACCTCGGTAATACACCTGGCGCTCTTGAAGCGGGCGATGCTGTTTTCAGCGGTGGCCAAGAATGACATTGTAGCCAGAGCTGCATCGGTCCTGGTGTCGATTCTCTTCGGTTGGGCCGGATGGGGTTACTGGGCACTCGTAATGGGCGTATGCGCGCAGCCTTTGAGTACGGCGATTGGTGCATGGGCCCTTTGCCAGTGGGTGCCCGGACGTCCCCGGTCCGCCTCCGGCACAGGTGCGATGCTGAAGTTCGCGATGTACACATATGGGCGATTCAGCGTCAACTATTTTGCGCGCAACGCCGACAATGTCCTTGTCGGTTGGCGTTTTGGTGCGCCATCGCTCGGGTTCTATAAGAAGGCGTACGATCTGTTCTCGCTTTCCGCGTCTCAACTGGTCGCCTCCACATCGGTAGTTGCGGTCTCGGCATTGAGCCGGGTGAAAGGCGACAGCGACCGGTACCGCCGGTATCTGTTGGGAGCGATCGCGGTCATGGCCTTTCTCGGCATGGGCATCGCGGGCGACCTCACGTTGACGGGCAAAGACCTGATTCGCGTCTTGCTCGGCCCTAACTGGGGCGAGGCCGGGCAGATATTCACGTTCTTCGCGCCTGGTATCGGCATCATGTTGGTTTACGGCACGCACGGGTGGATACACCTCTCGATCGGACGGGCAGACCGTTGGTTCCGCTGGGGGATTGTGGAGTGGACCGTGACTATTCTGCTTTTTCTTGCGGCGCTTCCCTGGGGTCCTCAGGGAATCGCGGTGGCCTGGTGCGTCTCCTTCTGGACGCTGACCATCCCTGCGATGTGGTATGCGGGCAGGCCGATAGGACTTGGCATCGCGCCCGTGCTCGATGTTGTCTGGAGATATATTCTTGCCGCGCTCGTTGCGGGCCTGGCCTGCGATTCGATCTTCTCCAGGATGGTCTCTCTATCGGGTGCGCCGGGCGCGTTTGGAGCAATGGAACGGATCGTTCTCATTTCCATAGTGTTTCTGGGCCTGTATCTTTGCATGATTGTGGTTCTATATCGCGGCTTTTCGCCATTGAGAAGGTTGGTCAACCTTCTGCGTGAAATGGTCCCGTTGCGAATACCTGGCTCAGGCGGCGATGCAAAGGCATTTCAATGTGCGGCTTTGCAGTCCTTAGATAAAGGTGAGGAGCAAATTACCAATGACAGGAAGATAGAGGAGCCAAAAGTCCTAAGATGATCGCAACGAGATGTCTCTGCGAGACGGGCTCGGCAAGAAGGGCAGCACATCTCCCGGTTGCTCCGACTCAACGCGCGCTCTTTCAGCGCAGAGAACTTATGGGTCGAGTCCTCAACCTCAGGGCCCGTCTGATTGCAGGGACTCTCGACTGGACAACGAGAGTCCGGTCTAAATATTGAGATCAAGAGGAGCATCAATATGCAGGTGGAAAATGGAGCTTCGACTGTTCAAGGCTTGCGAAGTCGGTTTTCGTCCTGGCCAAACTGGGCCGTGGGAGTTGGGTGTGTTGCCGTTATTTTGATTGCTGTCGAACGGGGTTACGAGGGAGCGTTCTACCCAATCGGTATGATGATGCACCAACCCTCCAAAATGAATGCAGCATTCGGCTATCGGATTCTGCTTCCTTTCTTGGCCGCACAACTCCAGAAGCTGGTGCCGTCGCTCACAGATCATAATTGCTTCATTGCGACTCAGATCGTGGCCATCGTGTCGGTGGTGATGTTATCCGGCGGGTGGGCGTCTTTATTTATGCCAAAACTAGGCAGAATCTTCGGTTACGCGTTCGTCACCCTGATGATATGTCCCACAATCGATTATTGGAATTTCTATGACATTGCTCTCGTCGGTTTCTGGACGGCCTGCCTTCTTCTTCTTTACTACGACAGACTCGCCGTTTACGTCGCGATTCTTGCTCTGGGAACTCTCAATCACGAAAACACTCTCCTACTGATTCCGTGCGCGCTTGTGTACTACTGGAATCGCTTGAAAGTGTGGCAGCTTACGCTCTTCGCATTCGCTCAAATCGCCGCCTGGACGGGCGTAAGGTATTGGGTTATCTCAAGTATGCAGGGTGGCGCATTGTTCGACAACCGCATTTGGGATAACTTGTTCTTTTGGCGCTTCTACCACATGCAGTCGATCTTCTTTGCCTGTATAGCTGTGGTTCCGTGGTGGGCTGTCGCATGCAAAGGATGGAAATACAGCTCCTCGCTTCTTCGTTGTTGTGCACTGTCTTTGCCCGGCCTATATCTTGTAACATTCCTGTTCGGGAAGTTTGATGAGGCGCGACAATTCGACGCTTTCATTCCAGTGTGCATGGGGTTTATCGCCTGCTGGCTGCGTAGCGAACTCTGGCCTGCCCCTGACGCGTCTTCTGGGTTTTGCTCATGAAGGCTAGTGCGATTGAGACATGCTGCGCTTGTGCCCAGCCGGCTGCTACCGGAGAGCCCGTTCTTCTCCTGTCATGTCTCCAAGACGGCCGCCAGCACGACCTCGTCACGGTGCCCTGCTGCGCTCCACACGACAACGCGAACTCGGTGGATGTTGAGTACACTTGGATTCCCATCGGTACATTCTTCTTCAAATGCAAGTTGCTCACCTGGGGATTCACGAGAAGTACCGTCATTGCCGCGATTGTCCTGGTTGCGCTTGGAGGGCGTTTCTCTTGTGGCGCGCAGCCATGGGCCCCCATATTGCTTGCGGAGCAGGCCATTGACTGGTCCGATGCCGGTGTGGGCGCGATTCCTGCTCGTTCGACGAATTGCGCGAACCTGACGCCATCGGCCACTCTTGCGCAGATCAATGCAGCGCTCGCCTCCTGTCCAAGCGGTGAAACAGTCTATCTGGGGGCCGGCACTTACGCCATCGCCGGAACCGTGCACGTTCCTTCAAACGTTACATTGCGAGGCGCGGGGGCAGACCGGACAATCCTCAATGCGACGGGCGCAGGCGGGAGAGATGTAGTCCGCCTGGGTTCGGGATCGGTCGCGTTCAAGCCGTACAGAGTTATGAGTGGAGCAACAGCCGGATCGCAAAGCATCGAACTCAGCAATGTATCCGAAATCCAGATTGGTATGTATCTGGTGATTACGGAAATCAATAATCCAAGTTATGTGTCAAGCGCCGGAAGCGGAGGGAATTGTAACTGGTGTGACGGAGGATGGACAGAGAAGGGAAGTCTGGCGCGAGGACAGATTGTCGCTGTGACCCGGATAAGCGGCAGGACAATTAGCGTCTCACCCGGACTGTATAGCGCGTACACAAATACGCCCATCGCCGTTCCTTTCGCTATGTCGGCGAGTCATGCGGGTGTCGAGGACATCCAGGTCTATGCCAACAATACCGGCTATGACGCGAATTTTGGCATGTCGGAATGCGCCTATTGCTGGATCAAAGGCGTGGAATCGAATTACACCGACGGCGACCACGTTGAAGTGTACTGGGGTTTTCACGACGAGATCCGCGACAGCTACTTTTCGAACGCATTCCTGCACAGTCCCGGAATTCATGACTCGGATATACAGATTGCATTCAAAACCAGCGCCAGCCTGGTCGAGAACAATATCATCGAGCGCACGCACATAGCTGTCATGTTGGAGTGGGCGGCTGCAGGCAACGTGATTTCGTACAACTACACGAGCGGTGAGTTTGACAGCGGTGCGGCCAATCTCGACATTGGCGGGATCGACTTTCACGGAGCGCATCCGCAGTTCAATCTGCTCGAAGGGAATGTTCTCACGGAGATCGCGGAGGATTCTGTCTGGGGAACCTCAAGTCACACGACTGCATATCGGAACTGGGTCGTTGGTACAAACCGGGTTTGTAGTCCGATGAGCGGGCGTGGCGCGGTTGATTGTTCGGGAAAGAATGGTCATTATGGATTTCAGGCGGCTCGAGCCATTGAAGCATCCTATTTGGGGACAGCGAACAACTATGTAGGAAATGTGGTTGGCTCCGCGCAGATGCAGTCGATGTATGGATACAACTATCCGCTGGCGCAGGTAGGCTCGATTGAATATCCTTCCCGCCGAAACTACGATGCCGTCGCTTATGGCTGGTCTTTCGGATATGGAAGAACCAGCGACGATGGCGCCGGCACAGGTTGTGGTGGAGGAGTTCCGCCTTGTCATCGTCGTGGAACTTCCACATCGAGTTTCCTGCACGGAAACTTCAATAACATTGGAGGGTCGATTGCCTGGGCTCCCGGAGTTACTCATGAATTGCCCGCATCGTTCTACCTGGCCGGGAAGCCGGCGTGGTGGGGTTTGTTGCCATTTCCGGCTACTGGACCGGATGTAACTGGAGGTATCGGTCCGGCAGGGCATAGCTACGGAAATCCCGCGGAGGCGTGCTACCTTCATGTGATGGGAGGCTCAGATGGAGGCGCAGGAGGACCACGTGCCTTCGATGCCGGCAGATGCTACGGAATGGGTATTCCCGCTACACTAATTCCACCAGACAATAGAGGGGATGCGGTCGGGCTTGCGCCGAGGAATAGCGTGCAAGATCAGATAGACGGAGAGAGTCAATGAGCGTACGTGAAGAAGCGGTTACCCTGGTGGTTGGGCTGGGCGAGGTCGGTAAGCCGCTGTATACCATCCTCAAGAGGCATGAGCCTGCTACGATCGGCATCGACATTCAGCCCGCAGCGGTGCACGAGACCATCGGCATTATGCATATCTGCCTTCCGTTTTACGATTCAGCGCAATTCCAAGCTGCGGTCGTTGGGTATGCCCGGAAGTATAGCCCGAAAGTGGTAGTGATCAACAGCACCGCCGTGCCCGGCACGACCCGCGGCATCGAGCGTGAAATCGGCATCCCGTGCGTCTATAGCCCTGTTCGCGGCAAGCACACCAAAATGATCGACGAGCTCCTGACTTACGTCAAGTTTGTAGCCGGCGCCGATGCGAATGCCACAGTGCAGGTACAGGAACACTTTCGGGCAGCCGGGCTTAAGTCGGAGACAATGTCCGCGCCCGAGGTTCTGGAACTGGCGAAGCTGCTTGAGACTACTTACTTTGGCCTGTTGATCGCGTGGGCCCAGGAGATGAACCGTTTTGCCGAGACGGTGGATGCGGACTATCTGGAAGTTGGGAAGTTCTTTCGCGAAATCGCCTACCTGCCCGGCGTCTTGTTCCAGCCGGGCTACATTGGCGGACATTGCGTGATGCCCAATATCGGGTTGCTGCAACAACGCTTCCAATCGGAGTTCCTCGACGTTGTGAGGCGATCGAATGACGCTCGGAAGATGGAATTGGCGGCGCAGGAGCAAGAGGGCGCAGGCGAGCGGCTTAAACCGCTAGCGCTCGCGTAACTCAGGCGGCAGAGCTGTTCACTAAGCAGTTTCTGACTTATGGCCACGAGGGGAAGAAGCGGTTTTCGGCTCCGATGAAGAAGATATGCATGGTGGCCTACACGAACTACCTCTCCGATGCCCGCCCGCGTCGGGAGGCCGAGACATTGGCGGGCAGGGGAGATCGGGTCGATTTCATCGCGCTTGGTGAAAAGGACCGGCCCTCTCTAGAAACCGTTCAGGGCGTGCGAGTGTTTCGCATGAATCAATTGCGATACCGCGGCGGAGGCGGCCTCAGCTACGGTCTTTCCTATTTGAGGTTCCTATGCGCGGCCACGATGAAGCTGGCGCGCCTGTTCAAGAGTGAACGCTACGACATTATCTATGTTCACACCATGCCGGATTTGCTCGTGCTGGTTGGACTTATCCCCAGGCTCTTCGGGGCGCGGATCGTTCTGAACATCCACGACATGATGCCGGAACTTTACATGTCCAAGTTTGGAATCTCCGAGAAGCACCCGCTCATCCGGTTTCTCGCATTTCAGGAGCAGTTGAGCATTCGCATCGCGGACAAAGTCATTTGCGTTCATGATCCGCACCGCGATGTGCTTTGCCGGCGCGGTGCGTCCCCGGCAAAGATTACCGTGCTGCCGAACGTTCCCGATCCGCGTATCTTTCGCAGTGATGGTCCCGCGCCCTGGGCCGACGGTGCATTCAGAATTATCTATCATGGGACCATCGCCAGGCGCCTGGGGCTGGACCTTGGTGTGCGCGCCTTCGCCTTGGCCGCGGACTCCTGTCCCGGAGCCGTCTTCGAGATCTTCGGCGACGGAGACGCAGGCGGGGAACTGGAGGCGCAGATCGCCGCTTCCGGTGTAGAAGACAGGATTCACTTCAACAGGAAGATGTTCCGTGTGGAGTCCATAGCACAGATGATTCAGGGCGCATCGGTAGGCCTCGTTCCCAATCGGCGCGACGTTGCTACCGATTACATGCTCCCGGTGAAGCTGCTTGAATATGTGCACCTCGGCATCCCCGTGATCGCTCCGCGGCTGCTGGCCATCCAATACTATTTTGGGGAGGACCAGGTGGCATATTACGAGCCGGGAGATGTCGGCGCATTGGCCGAGTGCATCTGCCGTCTCTATAAAGATCCCGGGATGAGGGCGGAGCTGGCCCGGAAGAGCGCCGGCTTTGCGAATAGTTTTCACTGGGACATACTCAAAGAGGAGTTATTCAAAGTGATCGATGACTGGCCGCCAAAGGCGCACGAGGCCGCGACATAGGATGCGGGAATAGAAATCCGACTGAACAGGAAAAGGAACCGTTGCATGGCGCTCATTGTGCGAATCGACGTGGATCGTCCCTATGGGAAGCAGGGGCTCGTTCGCCACGTTGCCAGCCGCATCGCCTCCGATTTCTTCCTGCCACGCATGGAGTGGCTTCGTTATCTCGACGAATTGAAGACGGTTCTTCACATCCTCAATGCAAATGGCAGATCCGCTCATGTGTTCTTCCGGAAGTGTACTTACCCCACACCCGCGGTTTGCGATCTGATGGAGGAGGGGGGCCATCGATTCGGCCTTCACCTGGAGAACTCACGCTCGGCAGAGACGTTTCGGGAGGAGCTTGCCGGCCTCGAGCAGAAGCTGGATCGGCGGGTGGTCGAGTTCTCCAAGCACGGATCGGGTCGCCTCCACCTGGGCCGGCATCATTTCACTCCCTATGAGCCGGAGAGATATCTGCCCTGGGCCTCGCAGGCCGGGATGAGGCTTTTCCTTGGCAACCTCGAGGACCCTGGGCTCAGACCGGTCCAGGATGGAGAACTGCTGTACTATCCCTCTGCTTTTTGGCTGGAACCCTATTGGCGGGATACAAAGAGATTTCCAATCGAATGGCTGTTGCGCGAGGCTGCTGCGAGAGACGTCGTGATGCTGTTGCACCCCGACAATGTCACGTCCAGCCCCGAAATCATGCGCGAGTTTCAGATGGCCATTGAAAAGCTCGAGACAGCGGTCTTTCCGGGAGCGTAAACTACGGCTTGATGTCAGTTCCCCACCGGCGTTGGCGACCCACGGAGGATGAGAACTCGCCTGCCGCCCGCTGACTTGCTGGCTCGCTCATCCCGCGTGAGCGGGGCTGACTTGCTGCATTTGTTCAATAACCCAACTTCGTCGCATTTGGACCGCTCAATCCGCAAAATAATGCGCTGCTTTTTTTCCTGGTTGGCATGAATCCGAATTGGAATCCAGTAAGAGGTAACCAGTGCGGTGAGTTGGTCCCGCTGCACGAGATGGCGAGGTAGCAGTTTGCCGTATGGCGCCCGACGAGGCGAATCCAATGAGTACCGGCCAGCCACGCGGCCTGTCTCACGCCATTCGGGCGAAGCCTGACAGGCAGGTAACTCCAATTCTGCCTGTTTGGAACGGCCCAAGGTTACCTGAGAGGGACTGACCTGAACCCTCTTTGTGGGATGTAGTCTTGTTATGGACATGCGTATCCTGATACGGACGCGGATTTCAACTTTAGGGGTGCATCCTGCCATTCGCACTCACTTCTGGAGCGGCTGCTTCTGGTGGGCGCTTCGCGTGTTGCGGCGTGGCCAGGGTTGCGAGGGAAAGGGTGCATTTTTGCTGGACCTTGAGGTTGCACGTTACCTGGGAATTGACAAGACGAGCAAGAACGGACGCCGAAGAGCGGCCGGGACGCGGGATGATCCATCTGGGGCCTTGGATTTGCCGCGGAGGAGAGGCAGGGATATGAAGCGCAGGATCGGATTCACGTGCGTGCTCCTGATTCTATGCGCCGCTGCGAGGCTGACGGCACAGGAACCTGCGCAGACTCCAGCAGACGACAAGGCTCTGATTGAAGCCCGCATTCGAGCTCAGGATGCATCCCAAAAAGCATCCGAGCCAACTCTGAAGGAGAATCCTCTTGAGACGCTGCGCAAATTCGAGCCGGCGCCGGACGCGGAGTATCAGCTTGGCAGGGGCGACGAGATTACGGTGAACTTTGCCGGGCGGCCCGAGATGCAGGCGAAACTGATCGTTGGGCCGGACGGCCGCATCACTCTACCGTTGGCCGGCGACCTGATGCTCGCCGATCTCACCCGCGCCCAGGCGGCCAAGGCCATCGAATCCGCGCTGGCAAATTACTACACCAGCCTCTCTATTCAGGTTACAGTCACCAAGTACACGGCCAACCGGGTCCTGCTCCTGGGCGCGGTCGATCATCCGGGATCGTTCGCCTTCGACGGATCGCCAACCTTGCTTGAAGTCCTCGCGCGCGGCGGAGTTGAAGCCGGACCCAACAAATCCGGTTCGACGGCCGATGTGAATCAGATTCCCGAGCGGTGCGCCATCTATCGTGGCAGCGACCAGGTGGTGTGGGTGGAGTTGAGGGCGATGATGGAGTCAGGCAATGCGCTGGCCGATCTCCGCCTGCGCCGCGACGATGTGGTCTATGTGCCCAGCACGTCGGAGCGTTTTATCTCTGTTCTCGGCGAGGTTCAGCATCCGGGCGCCATTCCGCTGGCTTACAACTCGACCCTGTCCAGCATTCTGGCTCAAGCTGGAGGGATTACCGAACATGCGGGCGGCAATCCGCACATCCAGATCGTGGATCCGGCCAGCGGCAGCTCGCGCGTGTTCACGCTCAAAGAGATGCTTGACCCGGTGAAGTCGCGGGAACTGACTCTGAAGCCGGGCGAGATCGTGTTTGTGCCCAAGAGCGGCTTCTACCGCGCCACCTATGTACTGGAACGGCTGAGCCCATTGGTTACCCTGGCTACGATGGCCATGTATACGGGTGCGCTATGAACCTGCACCGTGTCCATGCCATCCCCACCCCGCAACGCCGTTCGGGAGATCGCATCCCCGCTGCCCAGCCCCTCTCGAGAGGCCCGGCCGGGCCCGTAAGCCCCGGAAACCCGGAGAAGCCGATACTCCGGCTGAACCTTATGCGCGCACTGCAATTGCATCGCCGCCTGGCGCTGGGATTTGCCTTGGCCGGTCTGGTGCTGGCGGCGGCCTATATCGTGAGAGCGTGGCCGCCGTATACCGCGCAGAGCCAGATTTACATCCAGCCCGTGCAATTGAAGGTGATGTCGGGCGCCGACCAGAGCTTCACCAACAACTCCGCGGCTTACGACTCGTTTGTCCAGCAGCAGGTGCAGAGCGCCTCCAATCCCGAAGTGCTGATGAGCGCTCTTCACAAGCTCAATGCGGGCAGTTGGCAGCGGAACGGCGAGAGCGAGCAAGCCGCGGCAGCCCGGCTTGGAGGGGCCATCGAGGTGGTTCGCGCGGGAACCAGCTACGAAGTGACGATTACCGCAAAAGCCAAGGATCCGCAGTTGGTGGCGCAGATCGCCAACGCCGTCGCTGCCGGCATCGTGGAGCGAGCGTCCGGCGAGGGAAATGCGGGCAACTCGGAGCGGATTGCCGTGCTGGGCGAGGAGAGGGATCGGATCCAAACTCAACTGAACTCGGATTACGCCGAGCAGAACGATCTCAACAAGCAGCTGGGCGTGGCCGCGGTTGGGACCGAGGCTCCCGATCTCATCGATGCCGACATAGGCAAGACGCGCGAGGAACTGATCAAGGCTCAGACCGACCACGACCAGGCCCAGGCGCGGTTCGCCGCCATGGGCGCGGGCAATGGAGACTCCTCCGCGGCCATCGATGCCGAGGCCGACGATTTGGTGGCTGCCGATGCCGGCCTGACCAGCATGAAGACTTCGCTCAATGCGCGCCGGGCGACCTTGATTACGCAGATGTCGAACCTGACGCCCAATAATCCCGAGTACAAGCAGGACGCAACGGAGCTGGCCAAGATCAACGGCAATCTCGACGCCATGATGAAAGATCTCCGCACCAAGGCGGCTGGCCGCATCCAGGAGAAGTTGAAGATGGACCTGGAACGGACCGCCGGGGTCGAGGCGAGATTGAACGGGCAGTTGCGTCAACTGGCCGGAACTGCCGCCAGTGCCACGCCCAAGTTGCAGAGAGCCAGCGATCTGGCAACTGACATTGCGCGATTGCGGACCCGCTACACGACCGTGGATGGGCAATTGCACAATTTGATGCTCGAGAACAGCGCCCCTGGCGCGGTGCATCTGTCGCTGGCCGCCGTCGCCCCGCTCCATCCAACCATCTCGGGAATCCTCAAGAAGGCGCTGCTGCTGGCGCTAGGCGGAGTCCTGCTGGGATTGCTGGCCGCAGTGCTCGCGAATTATCTGGACCCCAGAGTCTACATTGGGGCTGACGTCGAACAGGTGCTGGGCTTTGCGCCAATGGCCGTCCTGCCGGACTTCGACGAGGTCTCAAACGAAGTCTCCGCGGAGCACCTGCTGCGCCTGTCCTCGGCAATCGAACATGCCCGCACGCAGGGCGACCTGAACAACTGCATCTTTACGGGGACCGCGGCAGGAACCGGTGTAACCACGCTGGCGACTCGCGTGCGGGACATTCTGGAGGCCATGGGAAGGCCGGCTGTGCTTTTGAATTCTTCAGGAACTCCGGCCCCGGCTCCGCGCGCAAGTAACCTGAGCAACGCCTCGGACGAGCCCGCCGCCCAGCGAGGCAGCCGCTCGACTGCCCTGCTGAAGCAGGTGACCGCGGAGACCGAAACCCGGCAGGGAAGCCTGGTTCTTACCGATACCGCGCCGCTGCTCATCTCCGCCGAGACGGAGTATCTGGCTCGCTTTGTCGATTGCGCCATCGTTGTCGCCGAATCCGGCGTTACCACGCGTGCGCAACTTCTGGCCGCGGTAAAAAACCTGCAACGTCTGGATGTGGCGGCCATGGGTTTCGTCCTGAACCGCGTTAAACTGGCTAAGGCAGACCCGGATTTTCGTCATTCCGTATACGCCATTGAACAGCATCGTCGAGCCCAGAGCGCGTCCACCAATGGCAGGTTTTCACCATGGCGGACGGAAGGGACCAGCCAAGTGACAGACGAACACTTGCCGGAAGCCAAGGAACTTCCTAGTGAGACTTCAGTTGCCGCGGATCGTGCACCGGCGGCTCCGGAGTCTGTTCCGGGAGCGGGTTCGCGCCCCTCGTCCCCGGTCGTCTCTCAATGGCAGGTGGCCGCGCCTGTCAAACCCTGGCTGCCATATCCCCCAAAGCCTGCATCGCAGGAGGATGCGGATACTCCATCGTGGCTGTTAGATGCGCCCTCGGGGCCCCCCATCGAGCTTCCTCAACCGGCCAAGGCAGAGGAGCCTCTCGAACCTCTTGTATCCGCGCCTGAGTTGCGGACGCCGGTGCTTCCCCTGCAGTCGTGGGAGACTGCCTCCTCCGAGGTGGGTGACTTCAAGATCGAAAGAAACGAGAGACCCGCCCCGGTAGCCGTGCCGATTCCCGCACCGGAACCTGTTCCGTTGATTGCCCGGAAAGCCGCTGCAATTGCTGTCGCTGAAGCCGGGCCCATCCCCTCGGAGGAAGCCGCCCCCAAAGAAGCGGTGAAAATCGACAGGGAAGAGACACCTTTAGCATCGGGATCGCGTTTGAGCGGTCTGAGAGGACTCATCTTCTCCCTTCGGCCGAAGAAACTGAATCAGGCCAGAGAGGCCGCGCCGCCGGAGGAAGAGACGCCGTCGCCCATGGCGGGCGAGTCCGGACGCACGGGGATGACCCGCACCGTTGCGCCGTTCAGTGGGCCCGTTCCCGCTGCTGCGGCTTCGGTTGAAACCAGGGCGGCCGATGTTCCTTCAGAACACGTGGAAGTGGTGTCGGTGCTGCCCGAGTTCCTTCCTCCAAAGGATTTCATTCCGGTCAAAGACGGCGATCGAGCGTCGGAGAGCACCTCGGCTGCGCGGAACGATCGCCGCGAAACCTACGACGATGTGAGAATCCTTCCATCCAGGCGCGGGCAGTATAAGACGCGGCCCTAGCGACCCTGGGTTCAAAACCCAACACAGAACTGCTGTCATCCGATCAGCCCCCACCTGAGTTGCTGACCCACGAAGCGATGCAAACTCGCCGTCGCGCGTCGCGCGCCAACTCGCCAACTTGCTATGCCCGCTTTTGCGGGCGCCAACCTGCCGTTTTTATTCGATCCGCTCCACTCGGTTTCTTCAATCTGCTGCCAAACTCGAAGTCAGTTTCTTACGAGGCCTTGAAACAGGGTCGAGAGTATCTGTTCCGCGTTGTGGGAATTGGACGGGCCATTCAGACAGGCCTGTGACTCGGGTCACCGGGTTATCACCAACTTCGACACTAAGATGGTTACCCGAAAGGCCCCTCTACTCGCGAGACCGCGCGTTCCTTACGGACCCGCCGGCATCTGGGACCAGAACCAGTATCAGAGGGGGAGAAAATGACAGGTTTTGTTCCAATCATGTGGTCCGTGTGGGGCGTATTTGTTGTGGTACTGGCCGCCGTCAACCTTTACCAATCCAGGCTGGCTCGCGACGAAGAAGACCAGATTTTCCTGGGCGATGGCTTCAAAGAGGAACGCTCCGCGCAGGCCGCTATCGCGGAAAAGGTCAGCAAGGTCGAGCCCATGAAGCGGCTGGCTCTGGGGCTGGTGGGAGCAATGACGCTGTTTGTTATCGGATACTACGTGTTCGACATCGTCAAACAGTTTAAGTAAATATCCTCCGACAGAGTCAGAGGTCTTATGATTGGTTGCCCCTGCAAAAGGGGCCTTTGTAGTAGCGCTCCGTGCAGGCAGCAGCTCGTCGCACGCGCCGTAGGCGCAGTGTTTGTTAGCCCCGCGCTTCCGCGCTTTCAATTACCCACAATTTCAGCCCCCATGATGACGCCCAATTGAATATCGACAAGGCGTGTTAATCCTCTCCAGATCGTCTCGTTACCGGGTGGAGGGTCCGAGTTACGCGCCAGGTAGCCGCCTGGTTGCGCCAGCTTGGTCAGGTAATGCGAGAGCATGTATTGCCACGGCTTGGTTGCGGAGTTGTTCGTGACCAATCGATCCAGAATGCGCAGTTCCATAATGGAATCTCCCAAATGAGATGTCTATGAGCAGCAGCCGTCCAGAGAGCATTGGAAAAACATGACGGCCAACCCCGAATTCGCTGTCATGTTGAACTTGGAGGATTTGACCTGCTCCAAAATCGACTACATTGGGATTTTCTGTGATCCAGAAATAGACCGTAAGATATTGATAATATTGGTCGGGGAGAGAGGATTTGAACCTCCGACCCCCTGGTCCCGAACCAGGTGCTCTACCAGGCTGAGCCACTCCCCGAACATGGGTTGCGGAAGCGAATCGTTGGGCGCGGCCTGGCGCGTTTTACCCCATGATTTCGCTTCAACCAGTGTAACAGAATCCGGCAGCTTCAAACGGCAACGGCGGCTTGCACACAGAGCGATCTCGGGAACAATGGAATTGTGTAAAGGAGTGCTCGATAAGTAACAAGGTGGAAAATGGAAAGGCCCGATGGCCGACGGTTTGCCTTTGTGGTCTCCCACCCGTCGAGCAAAAGGCGCTCGATGGATGGGGCCCACCCGAAGTTTCATCTCCTCGCGGGCCGGCGAAGACGGTGGGTGACTAGAAGGTACACAGCGGACATCTCGCCGTGTCCTTTCAACAGAGCGCAGCAGGATGAGTCTTTCAGCGAGCCGTGAAGCCGTGTCCTTTCAAAACAAGTGTGCCGCTGTAAACAACGTCTCGAAACTTCCACTCAGGGCTTGGGAGCGGGAGCGGCTGCGGGAACGACGCCGGCAAGCGCGTGCGACCGGCGCGGGTCACCGGGAGCAAGCTGGTACGGCTCGAGCAGCACAACGAACTTCTCAAGCATGGAGCGCAAGGCGGTCATGTCCGGCTGACCTTTGCGGAGCATATTGACTTGCCGTGTGGGCGGATTGTGCATGGGGGCCAACTGGGCCACCTCGAGGATATTCGCGGAGACTTCGGCGAGGTCTAATCCGGCTTTCCAATCGGGGTTCGGGTTGGCGAGCCACGCCTTGTCCGCGGCGACTGCTTCGGTAAGATGGTTCTCGCGGTCGGGAACGTCTTCGACGTAACTGTCGCCACGGTTGCGGAAAAAGCCGAGGATGGCGGCGGCGATGGCGGGATCGCGGACCGTGCCATCCGGATAGAAGACGCCGTGGACGGTGCCCCAGTTGGGAGTGACCATCAACTCCCAGACATACCATCCGACGTGGGCGCGCTGGTGTTCCTCAAGCGTGACGTCGTAGGGATTGGCGCGGGCTATGCAGCCGATCTCGCTATTGAAGAGAGGCTTGCCAACCTTGGCCGCGTAGGCTTTCGCTTTTTCGATGTTGGCGCGAATCTGCGCGCGGGTGGTGCTGTAGTCGTGGAAGGAGAGCACGTCGACGGCGTCGCCCATATCGATCATGCCTTCGGCAAAGGTGGCGCCGATGGTGACCGGGGTGACGGGATCGAGTTCGTGGAAGACCTTGGCCATGTACATGGCGTGTTCCATGCGCAGTCGATTGTCGGGCGAGGGCGGAATCTTGCAGCACTCGGGCTCGTTCTCCACATCCCAGATCACGAGGCCTGGCTCCTTGCCGACGGCGGCCACCAGGTCGGCTGCGAACGGCCGCGCGTCGGGCCAAGTCGACTTGTCTCTCCAGTAACCGAACTTGTATTGCAAGGCGGGCATCACGCCCATGCCTCGCTCGTGTGCGGCGCGCACAAAGTCGATCAGGTTCTTTTGGAGGCCCTGCTTGTCTTGCGCCCAGGCCGAATAGGGGACCATCACGCGAATCTGATTGAGTTGAAGCCGCTTTGCGTAGTCGAGGTCGCGCCGGGTGACGGCGGGATTGTAGTGGAGCCAAAACTCCTGGTGGCCGTTGGCTTCGCCGGCCTGGTAATTGAATCCCCTGGTGTCGCTCAGGTCCTTGGGTACGCGGCGTTGCGCGGTCAATGGCAGGGCAAGAGCGGCTATAAGCAGAGCTACCGCAGAATAACGAATTCGCATGAATCCTCCAGATGGTTCAGTACCGCGGTTCGCGAGGCATGTCGTGTTGTGGCCGTTCGCCGTTTTGCCGCGAGTCTATTGACCCCGTGAAGCCGTAGTCCAGGGTTTGTGGTATCCCACCCATTGTGCAAAGAGCGCACAATGGATGGGGCACGGGAGTTGGTACGAGAACAGACATTCAGAACCCCGTACATTCATGACCTAGTAAGGCCGAACGTTCCAGGTAACACCGGGCCAGGTATCGGTCCGGAAGGGAGCGGCCGGCAGTCCGGCGCCATTGAACAGGTTTGCCGCGGGATTGGATTGCCAGGCGTAGCGGGCCTCTTTCGGATTGGGCACCGAGGGCGATGAGACGACGATGATGTCGCCTTCGATGCGGGCGTCGGCCCAATACCATTTATGGTCTTCCCCGGCGATGGTGAACTCCTGGAGCTTGTCGCCCCTGGCCACAAGGCCGCCGTCGGTGTGGGCAAAGTGCAGGCGGATGGAGTCTGGGAGGCGCTCGACGGATTTAAGGGCTGGTCCCTCGTAGACAACATGCTTGCCGTAGTACTTGGCCAGCGCGCAATAGGCCAGCCGTTGGCCGACGGGGAGCTTGTCCTTGGTGTGAATGTTGTCCGGATCGCCTGTATCGATGGTGACCGCCAGGCACGAGTTGGGAACGGTAGCGGTGGCGATGGCCTGCGATTCCCGGGTTTCGGCCCACTCGTCGCCGTCGACCGGAGTTGCGCTACGCGGTTTGAATTCGGGCAGGCTGACGATGTAGAACGGAAAATCCCCCTGCCCGAAGAGATTGCGCCAGTCGGCGATCATGGCGGGAAGGACCTTGCGGTATTCGTAACCGCGCGGCGAGTTTTCTTCGCCCTGGTACCAGAGTGCGCCGGCGATGGAGAGCGGAGCCAGGGGCTTCAACAGCCCTTCGTAGAGAACCGTGGGCATGACCGGCCAGCTTTGATAGGCGATGGGCAGCGGCTGCGGCGAGCGGCCATCCACGGCGATCTTGCCTTTCCACGCCCCGGCTAGGGGAATATTGGTTTTGTCGCCGAGCACGAGGTGGAGATCCTCGGGCTTGCTCATGAATCCGCCATCGGGTTTGACCTTCATTACGCGAATGGTGACGATGTTGCGTCCGGGATTGAGCATGCCTGGGCGCATGAAATAGCGGCGCGGGTTCTCGACCCATGAGCTGCCGCCAGCCTCTTTGCCATTGATGTAGACGGTGTCCATGCGCTCGATAATTCCGAGAAACATCATGGCCATGCCAGAGGGAAGCGGATCGGGCAGAACGATTTCCTTGCGGAAGTAGGCCAGCGCCGGTGTGTCCGGCACTCCCAGTTCGGCAAAGCCGCCAGGGATTGTGACCGGCTTCCATGAGGAATCGTCGAGGTCCGGCGCGGCCCAGTTTCCCTTGAGCCCAATGTCGTACTGGTCATACCAATGCTGGATGTAGTAGCCGTACTCGGGGGCTTTGGCGGCGGCCAGGCTGTCGACCAGGTCGAGGGGAACATCGAAGTCCTTGAGCGGACGAAGGGCAGCGGCGCTGGTCCAGGCCTCGGCGGGCGTTCCACCGACGGCATCCACGATGAGGCCAATGGGAATGTGGATATTGTTCTGGACCTCGCGGGCGAAGTAATAGCCAACCGCCGAGACGCGTGCCGCTGTCTCCGGCGTGACGGACTTCCAGGTTCCCGCGATCCAGCCGGTATGGTTGTAAGCCGCATGACCGTTGACGCTGAAGAAGCGAATGTCAGGGGAGTTGGCGGCCTTGACTTCCTCGTCGCCGTTCTTCGCTTCGCGGAGAGAGACCATCATGTTGGACTGGCCGGTGCAGAGCCAGACGTCGCCGACCATCACGTTGTGCAGCTCGACGGTCTCACGGCCGGCGATCTTGACGGTGTAGGGGCCACCTGCGGCGGGGGGCTTGATCTTGACTTCCCAGCGGCGGTCGGCCTGGGCAACGCCGGATGCGGTGGTGTCGCCGATCTCGACGGTCACCTTGTCGCCCGGTTGGTCCGACCATCCCCAGATGGTATCGGGCTTGCCGCGCTGCAGAACCATGTCGTCGCCAAAGAGCGGGCTGACAAACGGGAAGGGCTTGGGGGGTGGAGGCGGCTGAAATGGACCTTGCGCAAAGGCGATGCAATTCTGCGAAAGCAGGAGACCCGCCGCCGCAGTTACGAGAAGAAAGCGTCTGGATATCATGAGTTTGAGTCTCCTTTGATCGACGGGTCACCGGGAGCGATGCACAGGAAATCAATGCCTATCGAATTGGTTCTCGCGTGAGGACGAAACATGGAAAGACCCCTGCACGGATGCCCGTGTTCTAAGGAATAGCGAGGCATATCCTCATGCGTGAGTTTCGTGAAAGCCGAAGAACGGATCATTGATAGACCGGCAGCGCTCGTGTATTCATTCAGAAGTCTGCGGCGTATGCAATCGACCATGAGAGTGTTCTGGTGCAGGTTCTGTAATGGCGGCCAAAAAGAAAACGTTTGCCAACCACGGAGATTATCTCGTTCAAGCGACTTTGTAAAGCGATTTAATCGAGACGACGGGAGCTCGCATCCTCTACGCCGGATGCAGGTTGAGAGCCCATTCTCCTGCGCCTGCAATGGCAAATAGATGAAAAGCCGCGGACGAATTCTACCTGGCCAGCCGTTGATAGAGGGTGGGGTCGAGCTCTTCCAGACCCGTGATGCCATGCAGATGGTTCACAGAAATCCAAGGCAGCCACGTACGGTGAGCACCGATGCCTCTTGCGCCCGGCCCCATCCGCCAGTGTTCCTGCTGCCAGCCTGGGCCCAGCAGATCGTAGGTGCGTCCGGGCAGCGCCAGCATGGACTTGGTGTCGTGCAGCAGAACGCGAGCGACATCCAGATAGTGCTCGTCGCCGGTGTACTTGTACAACCTGGCATAGGACGGCACCGCCCAATCCAGGTATTCGTCCGAGTGGCCGGCCACGTCCGACCCGATGCCTTGCAGGCCCACGGTGGGCACGCCGCGCTTCCAGGCCAGTTCGGAGTCCCTGGCGTCCAGCGGCATGGGCACGTTCCAAATCCATATCCAGCTCTCGGTGTAATCGGCGGCTGTTTTGGCGCGGTCCAGCCATCGGGGTTCCTTTGTGTTTTCGTAGAGCGCCAGGAAGGCCTCCAGCGACAACATCCCCGACTCCTTGTCGGCGACGTCATTGCCGGTTGCGCCCTGGAAGACGCCTCGGCTGCCAAAGTTTGTCCAGATGTAGTCAGCGGCGCGCGTCGCCGCGTCAAGATATCTCTTGTCACCGGTCTCTTCGCTCATCCGCACCAGCAAGGGCACGGCTGCGTAGCTGGTGTCGCCGGAGGCGTCTATCACTTTTCCCGTCCCACCCTGCGAGCGCTCAGGGAAAGACCCGTCTTCGCGCTGCTGTGTCAGCAGCCAATCGGAGTAGGCCTTAGCCCATGCGAACCATTCCGGATGCGGGCGTCCAAGAGCGCGCTCGTGGCGATAGAGATCCACCATGCTGCGCATATCTTCGGCCATCGAGCGAAGTGAAAACGCGGTACCGCCGTGGGCGGCGCTTACCTGGCCGGTCCGTATATCGAAGCCTTCGCCGGCGGGCACAGGAGACATGGGCACGATGCGGATGAGACTGTCGATCATCGTCAGGCCGAGTTTTCTCATCCTCTGGCCGCGCGGGCCGGGATCGCGGTCGCTTTCCAGCAGGAACTGACCCGCCGCTTCAATGTTCTTGCCGCAGAAGCCAAGAATGATCTTCGGCCACAGCGTCAGTTCGGCTGCCTTGGGGTCGACGTCGATGCCCAGGCTCTGGGCGAACTTGACGACCTCATCGGTCTCAGGCGACGGGTTCACCGGGTTCGCCATCCGAGGCATTTGCGCCAGCAGCAGAGCCGGACGGAAGGAGCCGGGCCTGCCCGAAACCGAATCGATGACGAAGGGAATGCCGGCGCGATCCCCCACCACCAGGACGCGATCCGCCAGATGATCGATGAGTGTGCGGCGAACCACTTCGACGTCGATCGGCGTCACCTTTGGATTCAGGGTCTGCCAGGCCCAGCGCCACGCGGCGCGTTCCATGCCGCGGAAGGAGTCGCCCTGGCCGAAGCGAAACCCGACCTGATAACTCTGGGAGAAGCCGGCTTTGACGGGGTTGTAGCGTCTCCGCACCACAGGAACGGCTGGAGTGGCCGGGCCGCCTCCAAACCCGAAACCGCCCGAGAACTCGTTGGTTGTGCCCGGCAGCCAGAAGCCGAACTCGACTCCGCCTTCGGGGAGTTCGCGCGCGCCTAGTGCGCCGAACGCGAGCCGTTCGTCAATAATCGGTGTTGCCGCTTGTGCAGTGGTCTCCGCCTGGGTGGTATCGCCGCGCGGCGACTTGTCCAACACGGCCGCCCAGTGACCATCGCGGAAGGAGAGCCCGAAGAGCGGCGCTTCCAGATAATCCTCTCGTATCGAAAAGCGTTTGGCGTTGTAGGACAGGCTGCCGCCGGGTGCGGTGGCTCGGGTGTGCGGCGCGGCGTAGAGCAGGCCTGGGGCCAGATAATCGGCATCCGCCCACGAAATCTTCGAGCCGGTCACGAATTCGATCGCAGAATAGAACCCGGCATTGTCTTCCGCGCCGGTGACGCTGACTTTCCGGTCGAGCGACAGCACGCCGTCCGCGATCTTCCAACGATCTTCGACGGCAAACGCAGCTTGACCTTCGGCAGCCACCTTTGCGGTTGCTGCAACTTCGCCGGATTGTTTCCGAATTTGCTGATAGCCGGCGGCGAGGTCACTGACTTTGCTGTCACCGCGATAGATCTCGATCTGCGCGGGCTTTTGTTGCGTTATCTCCGGAGCAGAGTTGCCGGAGATAACGATGCCCCAGTCTCCTGAGCCTGCGCGAATAAACACAACATCGGCACCGTTTGAAAGCCGTCCCAGCACGATGCGGTTGCCAGCGTCCGTCTGCTTTTGCTGCGCATTGACTTGGGGCGCGATCAGCGAACAGCTAGATGCGACGAAGATTACGGAGCGAAAAAAGAATTGGCGACGGATCACAATGAGAACTCCTTCTGGACGCGGACGACACAGAATGTCGGCACTGCGCAGGGTTGTTGCGAACTCACTCCCCTTTGGCCAGCCTTTGATAGAGGGCGGGATCGAGTTCTTCGAGACCCGTGATGCCGTGCAGGTGGTTGACGGAGACCCATGGCAGCCAACTACGGTGGGTTCCGAAACCCCTGGTGCCAGACATGCTCCAGTGTTCCTGCTGCCAGCCGGGCCCCTTCAGGTCGTAGGTGCGGCCGGGGAGAGCTAACATGCTTTTGGTGTCGAGCAGAAGGATGCGCGCGACATCCAGGTAGTGCTCGTCGTTGGTGTCCTTATACAACCTGGCGTACAGGGGCACGGCCCAATCGAGATACTCGTCCACGCCGCCGGCCGCGCGCGTCGTAATGCCCTGCACGCCAACGGTGGGTACGCCGCGTTTCCAGTTCAGGTCGGCGTCGATGGCATCCAGCGGCATGGGCACATTCCAGATCCAGATATAGCTCTCGGCGTAATTGCCCGCCGCGACCGCGCGGCTGAGCCACTTGGGATCCTTGGTGGCATCGTAGAGATCGAGAAACGCCACCAGAGACAACATGCCGGCCTCTTTGTCGGTGACGTTGGGATTGTCGGTTGCGCCGCCGACGAAGACACCGCGGCTGCCGTAGTTCTGCCACACATAGTCCGCGGCGCGGATCGCGGCGTCGAGATAGCTTCTTTGCCCGGTCTGCTGGCTCAGCTTCACCAACATCGGCACAGGATTGTAGCTGCTGGTTCCGGAGGCCTCAAGCACCTCGCCTGTGCCTCCGTGCCAACTCCGGGGGAAGGAGCCATCTTCCCGCTGCTGCCTCAGGAGCCAATCGCCAAACTGCCGGCACCACGCCAGCCATTCCGGGTGCTCGCGCCCCTGGCGCTTCTCGCGGCGATACGCGTCGAGTAGAGTGCGCATCCCCTCGGAGGGGCCCCTGAGGGTCATGGTGTCGCCGGCCCAGGAGTCTGCGTTGCCGGTCCAGAGGTTGAAGCCCTCTCCGGCGGGAGGCGACATCGGTACCAGGCGAATGTACGTGTCGATGATGGCCAGACCATCCTTCCGCATCTTCTGTCCGCGCGGCCCCGGATCGCGGTCTGCCTCGATGAGCAATTGGTCGGCAACCTCGACGCCCTTGGAGACGAAGCCCATGATGACCTTCGGCCACTGCTCCAGCTCATTCGCATTGGGGTCGACATCGATGCCCAGTGGGCGAGCCCAGGCCGCTAACTCCGCAGACTTCTCCGGGTCGAGTTCATGGGCCGTGACCGGCATATTGGCCACGCGGCGGGGCGGCGTCGGGAAGGAGTCGTGATACCGGCTCCAGTTGCGGTAAGAACCGGGGTTCCCCGTGACAGAGTCGTAGAGGAAGGGAACTCCCGACACGCCATTCGCGGTGAGGACGTGGGCATCGAGATGATCGGTCAGCGCCCGGCGAACGACTTCCAGGTCAAGGCGCATCGCCGGCGGCTTCAGAGTTTGCCACGCCCAGCGCCAGGCATCGCGCTCCATGCCGAGGAATGAGTCGCCCTGCCCGAAGCGGAATCCCACCTGATAGCTCTGAGAGAATCCGGCCTTGACCGGATGATAGCGGCGCCGTTCAACAGAAGCGGGCGGGGTCTGCGCTCCGCGGCCGAATTCACTGGTCGTGCCTGGAAACCAGAAGCCGAACTCGACGCCGCCGTTTGTGGCTTCACGCGCGCCGAGGGCTCCGAATTGAATGCGCTCGTCAATTACTGGTTGGGTGGCGGCAGCGGAGGTCTCCGTCCAGGTGGTGTCGCCGCGGGGCGACCTGTCCATCACCGCCGCCCAGCGGCCGTCGCGGAAGTTGAGCGCAAACAGCGGCGCGGAGAGAAGGTCTTCGCGCAGCGAGAAACGCTTGGCGCGGTAGTTCCATTCGCCGCCGGGCGAACTGTCTCCGTCGTAGGTCGGATCGCCGTAGAGCAGACCCGGCGCAAAGTAATCCGCATCGGACCAGGTGACTGCGGGCGTAGTTGAAAGCCGGATGGCCGAATAGAAGCCGGCCTTGTCCTCCGCGCCGGTCACGCGAACTTTCCGGTCGAGCGACAACACGTCGCCCGCGATCTTCCAGCGGTCTTCGACGGCGAATGAGGCCTGGCCCTCACTCGCGACATTTGCTATTGCGACAACTGCGCCGGCTTCCTTCCGCGCTTGCTGGTAGCCGACGGCAAGGTCGCGTACGCTGTCGTCGGAGCGATAGATCTCGATCTGCGCGGGCTTCGGCTGCGAGATGCGCTGAGTGGATGCGCCGTTGATTTCAATGCCCCAATCTCCAGTGCCAGCGCGGACAAACGTGACGTCTGCGCCGTTGGCGAGGCGTCCGAGATCGATGCGGTTGCCGGCAGCCGGGCTCGGAACGACCTTCTTGCCCGGCTGGCTGAGGTCGACGCGCATCTCCGCGCCCTGCGGGTAGCAGAGGGCGCCCTGCAAACAGCAGATACAGAGCGATACAAGTAGGTTCTTCATGCGATTCCCCACTATATTCGCAGTCCGTGGGGGTGGCAAGTGGAATAAATCGCTTTATTGATTGGCCGGACCATCTACACGCTTCCCAACGATCAGGCGGAAGTTCTTGTGGGATTTTCAGGATGCGAGGAAAGCTTGAGCGGCAGATTGCGGCAGGCGGGTGCGTCCTGCATCATGAAGGGAGTATGGAAAGTATCTCTCCCAGGTCCCTCCTCCGCTGCAGACGAGGGACCTGGGGCTCCCGTCACTGCTGTGGTATTCGGCGGGTGGCCCCGGTCCTCATGACGAATTCTATCCAGCCGAGGGTGCCCCCTGTACCTTTGAACTCACCTACTTTGTGTGTTAAGCAGTAGGGACTCGGCTGCCGGTCAGGAGCGCTAAGGTGCCCCTGCGTCATGCGAGCGCCTGGACCGGACTCGCGCCCTGATTCGGTGGCCCGTGGCGAAAATCCCGTAGGGAGTTTGCGCCCGGCAACGGAGCGCCTGTACAGGGGTTGATGTTCGACACGGCAGGTCGAGGAATTCATTCTGGAGGTGTCCATTGGACACTGCTTTTCAGTTCTTTGCCGGTATCGACTGGGGCTCGGTCAAGCACCGCGTTTGTTTGATCAGCCGCGATGGCCAGATCATGGCCGAACGATGGATCGAACACACGGGCGACAGTTTGGCGGAACTGGCCGCATGGCTTCGACAACATACATCTGATTCTCCTTCTCTGTTGGCCGCAGCCATCGAGATCCCGCGCGGGGCCATCGTTGAAACGCTGCTGGAGCACGGCTTCACCGTGTTCTCCATCAACCCCAAGCAACTGGACCGGTTCCGCGACCGCTACTCGCCGGCCGGCGCCAAGGATGATCGCCGCGACGCCTTCGTTCTGGCCGATGCACTGCGCACCGACATGCACTGCTTTCGATCGGTGAAGCTCGACGAGCCAACCATGATCCGGCTGCGCGAGTTGTCGCGTCTGGATGACGAGTTGGCCCAGGAACAGAATCGCGCCGTGAACCGTCTGCGCGAACAGTTCCATCGCTTCTTCCCGCAATTGCTACAACTGTCCGAGTGCGCCGATGAACCGTGGCTATGGGCACTGTTCGAACTAGCCCCTTCGCCGCTTGGCGCCGCCCGGCTCACAGAAGCTAAGGTCGCGCGCCTGCTTCAGCAGCATCGCATCCGCCGGCTCACCGCCGCCCAGGTGCGCGCGGTGCTGAAAACCAAACCGCTCACCCTGGCCCCAGGCGCCGCCGAAGCTGCCGCCGAACACGCCCTGTTGCTGTTGCCGCGGCTGCGGCTTCTTCATCAGCAACGCGCCGACTTGGGCCGCCGCATCAACGCCGTGCTGGACCAACTGGCCACGCCGGCCGAAGACAAACACGAGCATCGTGACGCCGCCATCCTTCTCTCCTTGCCGGGACTGGGAAGAAAAATCGCCGCCACGATGCTCAGCGAGGCCTCACAAGCCATCGCGGATCGAGATTACCACGCCCTGCGCTGCTACAGCGGGGCCGCGCCCATCACCCGTCAGAGCGGCAAAAAGAAAATCGTACTCATGCGCCGCGGCATCAACCAGCGGTTGCGTAATGCTCTCTACCACTGGGCGCGGGTTAGCGTCGTCTTCGATCCTGAAAGCAAGAAGCGTTATGCCGCCATGCGCGCCTGCGGACACTCGCATGGAAGAGCCTTGCGCGGCATGGCCGACCGCTGGCTCAAAACTCTCACCTCCATGCTCACCACCCGGACCCTCTACGATGCACAGCGCAGGGCCGCATGACACAGGGGCGCCTCGGCCCCTGACCGGCAGCCGAGTCCCTACTGCTTGACCGTTGACAAAAGGTAGGGAGTCCGGTCCCTCGCTTTTGGGGACCGGGGAGGAAGAACCCACCCGCAGGGAGCGCATCCACTCCGGCAGTTGCCAGCCTCTCTTCTGTGCTGTCCACTCCGACTCGATCTCTACGGTCCCCGCCCATGTCTCCGTTGCAGAGAATTAGGCCATCTTGGTGCACAATTGAAATGACAATGGCAACAGGAATCCAAAACGCCAGCTCTCCGCGCCGGACCCTTGAACTATTTTCAAAATGCGGGACAGACAACCCGATTGAACACCGCTCCTCCCTATAACTCCTTTGCCAGGAGGATTTTGCGGAGAACTCCTATGCTGTGACGATCTTACGGCGGCCCCACTCCGTATCCCATTCTACCGGAAGAACTTAGCCAAAGAGCCCGGGGGGGGAGGGGGTAACGTTCAAGCTGGAATGCGGCTCCCCTGCTTCCGGAATTTGTGTTCAACCACCCGATGCGGATGCCCATCTCCCGCGAGGGAGATGGGCGCCCGCCATCCGCCGCAAAGCACAAGCGGTACGGTATGGGGTCTATTTGAAGAGCCGCGGCGCGAAGTCGTTCAGGTCTCTGCGCCATGTGAGCCACTCGTGCGAGGTGCCGGGCGAAGAGAAGTAGACGTACTTGATTCCGGCTTTGTCCAACATCGACCGGAATTCGCCGATGGCCTTGGGGAATGGATCAGGCTCCTTGGTCCCCATGCCGAGCCAGAGCAGCTTTACTTTCTCGTTGAAGGCCGCTCCATCTTTGAAGCGGCCATCGAACGACGTCGCAGGATCCAGCGGATCGGTATTCAGGCCATTCATGGTTCCACTGAATCCGCCCATGTAGGCGAAGGTGTCCAGATTGTGGGTGGTGAGGGTGAGTGCCTGATTGGCTCCCATCGATAGGCCAGCCATCGCTCTGTGTTCGCGGTCGGCGATGGTTCTGAAACTGGAGTCGATCATGGGAATCACATCTTTCAGAACCACGTCTTCAAATGCACTGGGCTCGACCGACCCTCTCGGAGCGGGCGGGGCCATGGCCAGTCCCGGCCGTGAAGCGTATCCGTTATCCATGACGACGATCATGGGTACTGCCTTGCCTTGGGCGATGAGATTGTCGAGGATGAGATTGGCATGTCCCTGGAAGGTCCATCCGGTTTCGTCCTCTCCCATACCATGCTGCAGATAGAGCGCCGGGTAACGCGCACTGAGGTTGGTGTCGTAATCGGGAGGCGTATAGACGAAACAGCGACGCCACTGGCCGGTAATCTTCGAGAGATAGATTTTGATGCGCACGTCGCCGTGCGGCACATCGTTGGCGAGGTAGTAGTCGACTCCATCTTCGGGAACTTCGATTCCGCTCGAGTCCTTCGACGTGCCGAAAAACGCGTGGCTGCCTGGGTCGTTCACGGCCACGCCATCCACCAGGAGCGAATAGTAATGGAAGCCCACGACCAGTGGAGGCGTCGTCACGCTCCACACGCCGTCGCTGCCGTGCGTCATGGGATACTTGCCGCCGCCCACCTGCACTTCAACCTTTTGCGCATCCGGCGCCTTGAACTGGAATACGGCACTTTTGTCGGGCAGCACGCGCGGGAACTGAGCGCCATACACATTGGTGCTTGCGGGAGGGGCATCTTCAATGGCCGAGGCCTGCACTCCTTCCGGCGAGCGGCGCCATGCGAAGTAGGCATCCATGGCCTTCAGCCCTGGCTCGTTCGGAACCGGCCCGGTGTGCGGTGTGCCCGCGAAGTACATGTACTGCGGATTCTCGTCGCTGAATGCCGGCCAGTTCGTCATGCCCTTGCCGTTCGGGTCTCCATACTTCGCGAAATTCGTCCAGTACGTTCCCATGGCATCGGAGATCACCTGGTCCGCGGCCGTGGGCTGCTCGTTCCGGAGGTCATTCAGATGACCAAAGACATAGGCGACTTCTCTGCCATGAGGCGCGCCATGGCCGGCTTGCGGTGAGTCCGCCGGATAATCGGGATGCTGGTCAAAGTAATAGATGTAGGCTTTTCCCTTGCCCAGTTTCGACTGCAACCGTGCCCAACTCCACGTATGCCACCCAAAGGTCGCATCGCGGTTGAGATCGCGGGCGGTTTTGGGAACCGTGGTCTCGCCGGTTGGGTAGGCACTGAGAAGGTTATCGGCAAAACTGCCGTAACGCTTGCGTACGCCGTCAATGTAATCCTTTGAAGTGCGAGGCGGAGAGAAACTCGCGCCTTCGTCCGAGTTATATCCAACCAGGATGGGGGTGTCGTTGAACTGCTTGGCATCGTAGATTTTGTACTGGTCGTCGGGCAGCACCCATCCGTCGACAATCGGCCACGCCATACCGCGCTGGCCGCGGGTGGCGGCCATGATCTTCTCCGGCGGCATGTTGCGCAACTCCGCAATCGACTTGGCCCCGGCACTTTTCGCGAGCGATTCTCCAGCACGTTCCGCATCCGAGAGAGGGCGCATGTTTTCACCCGGCTGCCCGGCCGACCGCTGATGGCCAAACGAGCCGCCGCTTTCCGAAATCGCGCCCTGGAACAGTCCTTTGGCCAGCGGCGAGGCGCAAAGCTGGCTTACCGCGATTCCTCCGGCCGACTCACCGAAGATGGTCACCTTGCCCGGATCGCCGCCGAACCTGGCGATGTTCTTCTGTATCCATTGCAGGCCGGCAATCATGTCCAGCAGGCCGTAGTTTCCCGAGACATGCTGAGGCGACTCCGCGCTCAGCTCCGGATGAGCCAGGAAGCCGATCGGTCCCACGCGGTAAGCGATGCTGACCAGCACTACCCCCTTTCGCGCCAGAACCTCGCCGCTGTAGGTAGGAATCGAAGTTGCGCCGGCGTTGAACCCGCCGCCATAGATCCAGACCAGCACCGGAGTTTTCGCGGAAGCCGACTTAGCGGGCGTCCAGACATTGAGATAGAGGCAGTCTTCGCTCATGGCCGGAGCTTCTTGTCCCGGCGGCGCAAAACCGCTCTGAACGCACTGTGGCGCGAACTTATCGGCGCTGCGCACGCCGGTCCAGCTCGCCGCCGGCTGCGGAGCGCGCCAACGCAGATCGCCTACGGGAGGCGCCGCAAAAGGAATGCCGCGATAGACGGTCAATCCCTGTTCGACCGTGCCCTTCAACTGGCCTTGCTCAACCTTCACGGTGGAGTTCGCGGCCGCACTCATCAACGGTAGGGCCGCGATGGCGATTGTTAATAAGACCGTTTTCATCTTCAATGCCCCTTCTCTTTCCTTTTCTGACAGGCAACCTGCTAGGTACACGTTCGTCCTGACATCCGCTCAATACTCCCGGCGGATTCTACAGCCTGGGTTGGAAACGAGGCAATACTACAGGCGCAGGGATCGAAGGAAAAGTCCGATTATTCATAAGAACCAATCGGAATTGTCGGCCATCGATGCATCCGTTGATGATCAGACCATTCGCTTTCACGACTTTCCGGCCTCGTCGCTCTGGAGCGTGTTTCAAGAACGATTGCGGCATTGCGACCGCAATCCCCCAGGGGTTAAGACCCCTCATATGCCCCTGGCATTCCGGCACGACCGAAGCTGTGCCCTGCTGCAAAACGGGTTCTTGAAGCACGCTCTGGAATATCGAGGGCAAGGTTCGAAAAAGCTTCGGCTTTTCAGCCTCTTCCTTTGTGAGTAGTATGTCCTTGTTCCAAACTAAGCGATTTAGTTGACTGCGAGCCACAGCGAGGCATCGCCAATCGCGATTTCTTTCACGGCGACTTGCACCGGCTGGCCGGCGTCCGAGCCGAATCCGGAACGCAGCAAGGGGTTCGGACGCGGTGCGACACGATAGAAGAAACGACCAACACAACGGACAGGAAAAGGGGGGCAAGATGAAAGCAAGGATTCTAATGTTCGCCGCAGCGGCGTTGTGGCTTGGATGCACAGTCAGGGCCACGGCTCAACAAGCGGGGCCGGATCAGTTGAAGGTAACCATCGATACACAACAGACCGCGCCGCCGATCTCGAAGTACATATATGGTCAGTTCACCGAACACATTGGCAGCCTGATGTATGGCAGCGTGTGGGCGGAGATGCTCGACGACCGCAAATTCTATTTCCCGATTACAGCCAAGAAGCCCGAACCTGCGACACGGCCTGGAGGGGGCATGTTCGGCATGCGGGTTCGCCAGTGGTATCCGGTTGGTCCTGTAGACGCGGTTACGATGGACAAGAGAGTTCCGTTTGTAGGCGAGCAGAGCCCGCGCATTGAGCTCGACTCCGCTACGCCGCACGGCATCCGGCAAGACGGCCTCGCCCTGGTCAATGGCAAGAAGTACACCGGGCGCATCTATCTCCGCGGCACTCCCGGCGCCAAGATCAAGGTCTCGCTCATCTGGGGCGCAGGCGAGAACGACCGGCAGACCATCGCTGTATTCGTCTTCGGCACGGTCAACACGGGTGAGTACAAGAAGTTTCCGCTCGCCTTCACGGCGAAGGCCGACACCGCTGACGCGGCGATCGAGATCTCCGGCACAGGCTCGGGCGACTTCCATATCGGTACGCTTTCGCTGATGCCTGCCGACAACGTGCAGGGATTCCGGCCTGACACAACCGCCCTTCTGCGCAAGATCAAGATGGGCTTCTGGCGCTACGGAGGCAACTACACCTCCGGCTTGATCTGGTATCACATCGTCGGCGACATCGACAAGCGTCCACCGGACTTCGACCATGCGTGGAACGCGATGCAGACCAACGACCTGGGCCTGGACGAGTTCATGACGCTGTGCAAGCTGATCGACGTGGAGCCGTACATCAGCGTGAATGCCGGGTTCGGCGACTCTCACTCGGCCGCGCAGGAAGTGGAGTACATGAACGGATCGGCCAACACCTACATGGGCGCGCAGCGCGTGAAGAACGGCCATCCTGAGCCTTACCACGTCAAGTTCTGGAACATTGGCAACGAGCCCTGGGGCGACTGGCAGCTTGGCCACACGGATCTGAAGTACTTCGTTCTCAAGCACAACGAATTCGCGAAGGCGATGCGGGCTGTCGATCCCTCCATCACCCTGATCGCCTCCGGCCTGATGCTGCAGAACGATAATGTCCCTCCCCATCTGCGCGCCAAGTATGTCGGCAATCTGGATTCTTTCTACGGGTCGGATTATGACTGGACAGGCGGCTTCTTCAAGAACTGCCTGGACAATGTCGACATCATGGCCGAGCACTGGTATGCCAACGGTGGCCATCATTGGGATGTCGAGAAGGGGAAGGCTCTCGGGGCCGATAAGCCAACCGACGATGCGTACGTGAAGATCGACCAGACACTGCTCGAGTCGGCTCGTTACGCGGCCGACACGGTCCGCCTGAAGGCCGAAGAGTGGCAGGGATACCAGCAGCGCTACCCGGCAGTTGTCGAGAAAAAGATTCCTCTGGCCATCGACGAGTACGCCTACTTCGGCGGCAGCTTCGACGGCGAGAACCCGTTTTCCGGCGAGACTCTCAAACAGTCCCTCACCTACGCGCTGATCCTCGACGAGATGCTGCGCTATACCGATTTCCTGACTATGGGAGCGCAGACTACGGGCGTCTCGCTTATCGACTTCAACCGCACAGCCTCGACCATGAATGGGCTGGGACTCTTGTATCGGATGTATGGCGACCACCTGGGGGGCGGCATGATTCCGGTCTCGCTTTCGGGCAACTCGCCTCAACCGGCGCCGAAGTATCCGGCTGCCAGCCCCGATCAGCCGGCCAAGACCTCCGGCAGCCCAACCTATCCGCTCGACATGGTGGCAGCCCTCAGTGCCGATCGCAAGTATCTGGTCGTTTCGGTTGTCAATGCAACCGAGTCCGAGCAGAAGTTCGACCTGAGCGTTACCGGCGTGAAGGTAGCTGGTCCGTCTACTATGTGGCAGTTGACGGGAGACAGTCCCAAGGCCGTCAACCATGTTGGACAGCCGCAACAACTCGCCATCAAGGAAACTTCCATTGGCAACGCTCCGGCTTCCATAACTGTGGCGCCGATCAGCGTCAATATCTATCGGTTCCCGGTGACAGTGGCTGGACAGTAACGGCATCTGCGTCCGGGCCAGGTTCCATCGCTCATGGAAAGGCCCGGGCGCAGAGCGATCACGAAAACAATCAACTGGAAAAACACTCGATTCAAGTTGAGGAGTAGACTGAACGGTCCCGGTGGAGCGGATCGAACAAAGGCGGCAAGTTGGCCCCCGCTCCGCGGGGATGGCAGGTTGGCGAGTTGGTGGGTGATGCTTGACGGCAGAGGCTTGTCCTTTCGCCCGTAGTCAACGATGGTGGAAGACTCACAAGAAGAAGAAAGATTGGGGGGCTCAATGAAAACAGGAATTGCATTGTTAGCCGCAGCGGCGTTTTGTCTCGGGTGCGCAGTCGCAGCCGATGCTCAGCAAGCCGCGCCGAGCGTTCCGGATCGACTGAATGTAACCATCGATACACAACAGACGGCGGACCCGGTGTCGAAGTACATCTTCGGCAGTTTTATCGAGCACATCGGCACCACGATCTATCACAGCATGTGGGCTGAAATGCTCGACGACCGGAAGTTCTATTTCCAAATCGTATCGAAGGATCCGCCGGTTCCAGCAAGGCCGCAGGGCAACCCGATGCGCATGCAGCTTCGCAAGTGGCGTCCGGTTGGTCCCGATGAAGTTGTCACGATGGATACCGAGAAGCCGTTTGTCGGCGATCAGAGCCCGAAGATCGAGTTGGATGCCTCCACTCCGCATGGCATTCGGCAGGCCGGGCTCTCGCTGGTCAACGGCAAGAAATATACCGGCAGGATCTATCTGCGCGGCACTCCCGGAACCAAGGTGACCGTATCGCTGGCCTGGGGCGGCGGCGCGAGCGACAAGCAGACCATCTCCTTCGCTGCGCTTAGCGGCGATTACAAGAAACTTCCGTTGAGCTTTACCTCCAAGGCCGATAGTTCCGATGCGGCTCTCGAGATCGTCGGCACGGGCTCGGGCAACTTCCACGTCGGTACAGTGTCGCTGATGCCGGCAGATAACGTACAGGGATTCCGGCCCGACACCATTGCCCTGTTGCGCAAGCTTCATTCCGGCATGTGGCGCCTGCCGGGCGGCAACTTTCTTTCCGACTGGAACTGGTACGACGGCCTCGGCGACATGGACAAGCGGCCGCCCATATTCGACCATGCGTGGAACGCCATGCAATCGAACGATGTGAGCATGGACGAGTTCATGACCTTCTGCAAACTGATCGACGTTGACCCTTACGTCACGGTGAACGCGGGCTTTGGGGACGCGCACTCGGCGGCCGAAGAGGTCGAATACCTGAACGGCGCAGCCACCACCTATATGGGTGCAAAGCGGGCCAGGAACGGCCATCCCGAGCCCTACCACATCAAGTACTGGAACATCGGCAACGAGCCTTGGGGCGACTTCCAACTCGGCTACACCGACCTGAAGTATTACGTCCTGAAGAACAACGATTTTGCCAAGGCGATGCGCAAGGTCGACCCGGCCATCGTTCTCATCGGCTCGGCAAAGATGCTGGAACCGATGTCGCTGAAAGGCGAGGACCGCGCCAAGTACGTCGACAACATGGATCCCATGTTCGGAACGGACATCGACTGGACCGGCGGCCTGCTGGCGCACAGTTGGGGAACGTTCGACGGCATCGCCCAGCACTGGTATGAGGGTGCGGGAAGGCACTTCGATGTGAACAAGGCCAAGGCTCTGGCGCCCGATAAGCCCGGGACCGGTGCGTATGTGACCTACGATCCGACGACGCTCCAGTATGCGCGCTATGCGGGCGATGTGATCCGCCGTCACGCCGAAGAGTGGGAAGGTTATCAAAAGCGATTCCCGCAGATGGTCGACAAGAAGATATTTCTTTCCATCGACGAGTACTCCTATGGCGGTGGCGGTGGCGTCCGCACGGGCCCGAATCTCAAATCGGCCCTGGCCTACGGAATGCTCTTCAACGAGATGATGCGGCATACCGATTTCATCACCATGGGGGCGCACACCATGGGCACATCGTCGCTCGACATCACTCCCATCGCATCGACAATCAACGCCCTCGGCCTCGTCTACGAGTTGTACGGCGAACATTTTCCGGGCACGATTCCGGTCATCCTTTCCGGCAACTCGCCGCAGCCACCGTCGGGGAATCCTCCGTATCTGGATGAGCCCAAGACAAGCTCCGGCAGCCCGACCTATCCGCTGGACATATTCGCGGCGCTCACGCCGGATCGCAAGTTCCTCACCGTCGCTGTGGTGAACGCGACGGAAACGGAACAGAAGTTCGACCTGAGGGTCACCAGCGCGCGACTGGCAGGGCCGTCGACGCTCTGGCAATTGACCGGGAGCAGCCTGGATGCCGCCAATCACGTCGGCCAGCCGCCGCAGGTCGAGATAAAGGAAACTTCGCTGGGCGATGCTCCGTCAACCATTACAGTTGCACCGATCAGCGTAAATGTTTATAGGTTTCCAGTAGCTCGGGAGGCGCAGTGAAGATCTGCGCTGAGACTGGGCAATGATTTGCGCAGTCAAGATCTCCTGACCGGCGTCGCAGTGGCCGCCCGTGCAATCGCGGGTGGCCACTGCCGTGCCGGGTACGATCCCGGAGGCAATCCTGTGCACCGTTCTGTAAGCCCGCGCAAGGGAACTTTTGCACCAACAGGCAAGCATCTGAAATCCAGCACGCTAACGAATGAACGCAACACACGAAAAAACAACGGAGTGACGATCATCATGGAACTGAAATCTCTCGGCGCGTTTGCGCTTCTCCTTCCGCTGGCGTTTGCCAACGCGGGCTTGAGCTTCGGACAGGTACAAACCGTGGTGCCGGACGTGGTCCCCGGAGCAAAGCCGGCGACAGTTGAGAATATCAAGATTCACGGACAGTCACTGGAAGGCAATCTGGAAGGAGACGCCGTTGACAGGGACGTCATCGTCTTTTTGCCGCCCAGCTACCAGAAAGACAAGCAGCGCCGGTACCCGGTCGTCTACGCACTGCACGGATACTCGATCGGCGCGGAGCAGTGGACCCACGAGATCCATGTGCCGCAGACCATCGAAGGAGCCTTCGCGCAAGGGGCGAAGGAGATGATCGTGGTGCTGCCCGATTCAAAGACAATCCATAACGGTTCCATGTATTCGAGTTCGGTAACCACCGGAGACTTCGAGAAGTTCATCTCTCACGATGTGGTCGCCTATATCGATGCGCATTACCGGACAATTCCAAATCGCTTGAGCCGCGGACTGGTTGGCCACTCGATGGGCGGATACGGCGCGTCCCGCATCGGAATGAAGCACCCCGATGTATTTGGCAGCCTGTACATTATGAGCCCTTGCTGCATGTCGGCTCGGATGGGCGGCGGCCCTGCGAATCCGGAGATGGAGAAGCAACTGGAAGCGGTCAAGACGCCGGAAGATTCAGCCAAGCTGAGTTTTGGCCTTCGGGCTCAGCTGGCCAGCGCGGCGGCATGGTCACCGGACCCCAAGAACCCTCCGCTTTATCTCGATCTCCCCTCGAAGAATGGCGTGGCCCAGCCCGATGTACTGGCAAAATGGGCGGCCAACGCGCCCCTGGCCTTTGTCGATCAATATATTGGGAATCTGCGCCAGTATAGGGCAATTTCAATGGATGTAGGCGACCAGGACGGTCTACGGTTCGATGCGACCAAGCTCCACGACATCCTGGATAGCTACGGAATCGCGAATGGATTCGAGATCTATCCCGGCACGCACACCAGCGCGGTCTCGGTTCGCTTCCAAAACTATGTGTTGCCGTTCTTCAGCAAGAATCTCTGTTTTCAGACGAACTGCCAATAGCGGGACCGGTGAATATGGTCCAACCATAGACAGGCCCTAGAAAAGGGATTTACGCTGCTGAAGGACCTCCGGACCGTGTGCCAAACACCGCATACGGTCCGGAGACTAAACTTCCGGCGGCGAGCATGGGGTGGGCAACTTGCTTAATACTCCGATCCGCGCTCGATAGGTTTGCTTGTACCGAAGTTTGACGATCACCCAAAATTTACCTGGAGAAACAATGATGAAGAACCGCATGACGCGAATTGTAGCTGGCTTCGTCGCGTGTACGGGGACGCTTTTCTTTGGCTCAATTCTGCAGTCTGCAGTTGCCCAGGACACGGCGAATCTCCCCTATATGAACACAAATCTGTCACCGGAGCAGCGGGCGATCGACCTGGTGCATCGCATGACGCTGGCCGAGAAGGCCACGCAGATGTACAACAACTCCGCGGCGATTCCACGGCTCAATGTTCCGGCATACCAATGGTGGAGCGAGGCGCTGCACGGAGTGATCAACTCGGGCGTCACAGAATACCCTGAGCCGATCGGGCTGGCAGCGACTTTCGATGCGCCGGGAATTCACACCATGGCGACCCAAATTGGTATCGAGGGGCGCATCAAACATGTGCAGGACACGAAGAGCGGACATGTGGGCATCGGGGGAGGCCTGGATTTCTGGTCCCCGAACCTGAATATCTTCCGTGACCCGCGCTGGGGCCGTGGACAGGAGACCTACGGCGAAGATCCGTTCCTGACCGGCCGCATGGGCGTGGCTTACGTTACCGGAATGCAGGGCGACGACCCGAAGTACTACATGGCGATTTCGACGCCGAAGCACTATGCCGTGCACAGTGGACCGGAGCCAACCCGGCACTTTGCCGACGTGGACGTGAGCAGACACGACGAGGTGGATACTTACACGCCCGGCTTCCGCGCGGCCGTCGTGGAAGGCAAGGCCGGTTCAGTGATGTGCGCTTATAACGCCATCAACGGAGAGCCTGCGTGCGCCAACCAGTTCCTGATGCAGGACCAATTGCGCAACAAGTGGGGTTTCCAGGGGTATGTGGTCTCCGATTGCGACGCGGTTCGGGACGTTTCCGCCAATCATCGCTACCGTGCAAACCAGGCACAAGGCGTGGCCATTTCCGTGATCCGGGGCATGGACAACGAGTGCGTCACCTTCACTTCGAGGTTTGGCGATCCAGTCGAAAAGGCCTATATCGATGCCGTGCAGCAAGGGTACCTGCCTGAAAGCACGCTGGACACAGCGCTGGTTCGCCTGTTTACCGCACGGATGAAGCTTGGGCTGTTCGATCCTCCGGATATGGTCCCTTACACCAAGATCGACGAGAAGGAACTGGACAGCGCAGAACACCGCGCCCAGGCCCGCAAACTCGCCAATGAGGCCATGGTTCTGCTCAAGAACGATGGAACGCTTCCGCTCAAGCCCGGGATCAAGAAGATCGCGGTTGTGGGTCCGCTCGCCGACCAGACCAGGCCGTTGATCGGCAACTATGCCGGCCAGCCGACGCATATCGTCTCCGTCATGGAAGGCCTGAAGGCCGAGTTCCCGAACGCGGCAATTACCTACGTTCCCGGAACCCAGTTCCTGCGCGCCGATGGAAGCCCAGTTCCGGACAGCCTTCTGACCACTCCCGATGGCAAGCCCGGTCTCAAGGCGGACTACGGCGAAGGCATGATGAGAGGCCGGCCGATTCCCGGAGCAGACACGAAATCGATCGTCAGCCGGACGGAGCCCAACGTCAACCTCAGCGACAGCAATTTGCCCTCCGAGATTGCCGGGAAGAAGACCTTCGGCGTGCAATGGACGGGATTCATCACGCCCACCGAGTCCGGCGACTTCCTGGTTGGGATTCGCTCCGCAGGCTTTGCCCGGCTCACGGTGGACGGCAAGCAGGTGGCAATGGCGTTCGGTGGCGGCGAAATCGGCGCTGGTGTCGGCCGCGTCAGCCTCGAGAAGGGCCACAAGGTTGCTCTCAACATCAACTACGGCAGCACGAACGGCAAGCCGCACGCGGAACTGATCTGGGCCAAGGTAAACAGCGCGCCTTCGCCCGAGGCCATCGCAGCGGCAAAGAATGCCGATGTTGTGATTGCCGTCGTGGGCATCACCAGCTCGCTTGAAGGCGAGGAGATGCCGGTCACCGAACCCGGATTCCTCGGTGGAGACCGCACCAGCATCGATCTTCCCGCGCCGGAAGAGGCACTGGTCGAAGCTGTGGCGGCCACAGGCAAGCCACTGGCCGTTGTTCTGGTGAATGGCAGCGCCCTGGCTGTCAATTGGATCAGCGAACATGCCAATGCCGTCCTCGAAGCATGGTATCCCGGCGAAGAAGGTGGCGGAGCAGTGGCTGAAACGCTGAGCGGCAAGAACAACCCCGCCGGACGGCTGCCGGTTACGTTCTACACCGGCGTCAACCAGTTGCCCAACTTTGAAGACTACGAGATGACGAACCGGACCTACCGGTACTTCAAAGGCAAGCCGCTCTATCCGTTTGGCTACGGACTGAGCTACACCGCCTTCCAATACAGCGACCTCAGTATTCCCACGCAGGCTGTGGCCGCGGGACATCCTGTCGTCGCCGATGCCACGGTAACCAACACCAGCAAGGTTGCTTGAGATGAGGCCGTCCAGGTCTACCTCAAGTTTCCTGCAGTGAAGGGTGCGCCTCAAATCGCTCTGCGCGGATTCCAGCGCATTCATTTGGAGCCGGGCGCGAGCCAGAAGGTTCACTTCGAGCTGAAGGACCGCGATCTGGGCATGGTAACCGAGACCGGCAATCCGATCATCGCCGCCGGGGAATACACCATCAGCAT
>Ga0182014_10000022_pt1 | contig 145422 bp, 142 predicted proteins | sample 612S2DmetaG_FD_120489 | JGI IMG/M metagenome (GOLD analysis project Ga0182014, IMG submission 120489) | Permafrost microbial communities from Stordalen Mire, Sweden - 612S2D metaG | ecosystem: Environmental > Terrestrial > Soil > Wetlands > Permafrost | place: Sweden: Stordalen | collected... | reverse complement strand
GAGAAGGCAGGTGTCTACGTCCCGGTGTACTGCGCCCACCGGAAGATGGCGCCGGTCGCGGTCTGCCGGATGTGCCTGGTGGAGATCGATGGCGTCCCCAAGCTGCAGCCGGCCTGTGCCACCCGGGTGAGCGACGGCATGACGGTGCGGACCGGGACCGACCAGGTGCGCGAGTTCCGTGAGGGGAACCTGGGCTTTCTGCTCCTCAACCACCCGCTCGACTGCCCGGTCTGTGACCGGGGCGGGGAGTGCGACCTCCAGGACTTCACCCTGCGCTACGGGCCGGGCCGGGCCCGGACCTCGATCACCGAGAAGGTCCACTTCGACAAGGCGGTCAGGCTCTCCGAGAAGATCGTCCTGGACCAGGAGCGCTGCATCCTGTGCTGGCGCTGCGTGCGCTACTACGAGGAGATCACCGGAGAGCGGGAGATCGTGCTCCAGCAGCGGGGGGTGAGAACACTGGTCGACACCTTCGCCGGCCGCCAACTGGAGAGTGAGTTCCAGGGCAACCTGCCCGAGATCTGCCCGGTCGGAGCACTCACCCATGCCAAGTACCGCTTCCAGGCTCGCCCCTGGGACCTGCGCCGGACCGCCAGCGTCTGCCCCAAGTGCTCCTACGGCTGCAGCATCTTCATGGACGCCCGGGAGAACCAGATCGCCCGCTTTGCCAGCAACGACAACCCCGAGGTCGACGACAGCTGGCTCTGCGACACCGGCCGCTACAGCTTTCCCGAGCTCAACCGCTCGGACCGGGTGCGGAACCCGGAGGCACGGTTGGGCGGGACCAGGCAGGCGGTGTCGTACCCCGAGGCGATCTCCAGGGCTGCCGGCGGCTTGCTGCGGATAGCCGCCGACGAGGGACCGGACCAGCTGGCGTTCCTGGGCTCGGCGCAGATCACCAACGAGGAGGCCTTCCTGCTCCAGTGGCTGGCCCGCGAGGTGGTGGGGACACCCCATGTCGACCACCGACTGAGCCCGCTGGAGGGGATCGCGCCGGACCAGTTCGAGCTGGGGATCGCCGAGTTGGAGGAGTGCGACACGCTGGTGGTGCTGGGGCCGGAGGCCGAGCGCACCGCTCCGGTGCTCACCCTGCGCCTCTTCAAGGCGGAGACCAAGCGCCGGCGCCGGGTTCTTCGCCTCCCGGTCGACTCCGACCCCGAGTTGGTCGCGGGCAACCTGGCCGGCCAGGGGTCGGCGGGGATCGTGGCCCACCAGGACCACCGCTGGGCAGCCATGGCACTGCGCCAGAGCCTGGTGGCGCGGGGCTCCATGGCCAGGGTTCTCACCATCGTCGACGGGATGAACGCCAGGGGCTGCCAGGACATGGGGCTCGTGCCCGGGCTGCTTCCGGGCTACCGGCCGGCCAGCCGGGTGGGCCGGGGCGGTCGCGCCATCCTGGAGGCGGCCGCCGCGGGGGCCATCAGGGCCCTGGTGCTGGTCGCGCCAGATCCGGGGTGGGAGCAGGATCCAGTCTTCCGGCAGGCCCTCGCCAGCGTTGAGGTGCTGGTGGCGTTTACCCCGTTCGCGGGAGCGGCGGCCGAGCTCGCCTCGGTGCTGCTGCCGGGACGGACCATCGCCGAGAAGGCGGGGACGGTGACCAACACCGAGGGCAGGGTGCAGCGGGTCCGGCCCGCTCTCCAGCCTCAGTTCGCGTTTCCAGCGGAACTGCGCATGCTGGGCGACCTGGCGGCGGGGATGGGGGTCCAGCTGGGGGTCCAGCCGCTGGCCGAGCCGGTCTTCGAGCTGATCGCCGCCGCTGTGCCCGGTTACCGGGCGGCCCGGGGCGGCCTTCGCCCGAGCTGGAGCTCGCCGGCGTGAGCCCGGCCGCGACCTCGGTGCTGCTGGCGGTGATCGTGGCTTTGATCAAGGGGTTGCTGATCATCGTGGTGCTGGCCACCGGCTTCGCCTACCTGACCCTGGCCGAGCGCAAGATCTCAGCCAAGATCCAGCTCCGCCTGGGGCCCAACCGGGTCGGCCCGTTCGGCCTCCTCCAGCCCCCCGCCGACGGGGTCAAGCTCTTCTTCAAGGAGACGCCTTTTCCCGAGGGTCGAGACCACCTCCTCTACACGCTGGCGCCGGCCCTGGCGGCTGCGGCGGCGCTCTTCGCCTTCGCCACCATCCCCATCGAGCAGACCATCTGCATCGCCGGCACCCACGGTGCCGGCCCGCTCTCGGCCAGCTGCCCCGGAGGCTATCCCCTGCACTGGGACCTGGCTCACCTCAACGTGGGGCTGCTGTTCATCCTGGCGGTGAGCTCGCTGGGCGTCTACGCCATCTTCCTGGGTGGGTGGGCCAGCAACTCCAAGTACTCGCTCCTGGGCGCTCTGCGCAGCTCTGCCCAGCTGATCAGCTACGAGATGGCGGTCAGCTTCGCCTTGATCGGCCCGGTCCTGCTGGCCGCATCCCTGAACTTGGAGACGGTGGTGAACCAGCAGCACGGTCTCTGGTTCGTCTTCCTCCAGCCGCTGGGATTCCTCCTCTACTTCACCGGGGCCCTGGCCGAGACCAACCGGCTGCCCTTCGACCTGCCCGAGGCTGAGGCGGAGCTGGTGGCCGGGTACCACACCGAGTACTCGGGGATGAATTTCGGCATGTACTTCATGGCCGAGTACGTCAACATGATCACGGTCTGCTCGATCGCCACGGTGATGTTCCTCGGGGGTTGGTTGGCCCCCCTTTGGTTCCTGCCCAACTGGCTGGGGCCGGTCTGGTTCGGCGCCAAGGTGGCACTGCTGATCTTCGTGATGATGTGGGTCCGCTGGACCTTCCCTCGCCTTCGTTACGACCGTCTGATGCAGTTCGGCTGGAAGGTGCTGCTGCCACTGGGGCTGGTCAACGTGCTGGTGACCGCGATCTTCGTGGCGGTGCGATGAGGCGGGCGGCCGCACGCCCGAGCGCCGTGCTGGGGGTTAGCTGAGATGTTCCGCGAGCTGATCGGCGGCCTCAGGACCACCCTTGGGGCCATGACCAGCAAGCCGATCACGATCCAGTACCCGGAGGAGCAGCGGCCGGTCCCACCCCGACACCGGGGCAGGCACATCCTCCACCGCTACGACAACGGCTTAGAGAAGTGCATCGGCTGTGAGCTCTGCGCCGGGGCCTGCCCGGTGGGCTGCATCTACGTCCAGGCTGCCGAGAACGACCCCGAACACCCGGTTTCCCCCGGGGAGCGCTACGCGCTCCGGTACGAGATCAACCTTCTGCGCTGCATCTACTGCGGCTACTGCGCGGAGGCATGTCCCACCGAGGCGATCACCCTGGGCCCACGGCTGGATCTCACCGACTACAAGCGGGAGCGGCTGGTGGCCACCAAGGACGACCTCCTCGAGGCCTGGCCCGGCTTCCAGCCCATGGCGGGCGGAGCGGGGGAGGCTACCGGGGCGCCGGCTCCGCAGCCTACCCCGCTGGGGGCGGGATCCACCCACCTGGGGGGAGCGGGGCAGGCCCCGGGGCTCAACCCCCCGATCCCGGGAACAGCCGGAGCCCGCCGGGGGCGGCCGCCGGCATGACCGTCGTCTTCGGCATCGCCGCGGTGGTGGCCTTCCTGGGGGCGCTGGGGGTGGTGCTGAGCCGTCGCACGCTCTACTCGGCGCTCAGCCTGGTCCTCAACATGGCGGCCCTGGCGGTTCTCTTCCTGCTGCTGGACGCCCAGTTCCTGGCGGCGGTGCAGATCATCGTCTACGCGGGCGCAGTGATGGTTCTCTTCGTGTTCATCATCGCCCTGCTGGCTCCGGCGGCAGAGGAGCGGATCCCCCGCCTGGAGTGGCGGGTGCTGCTGGGCGGATTGGCGGCCATCGGCTTCACCGTGGTGGTGGGACGGCTCACCCTCAATGGGATCACGGTCGGGGCCAATGGCCATCTCCACGGGGGGCTCGGTCCCTTCAGCCCCCAGCTGGTCAACGCCCACGGGCAGGTCCAGACGCTGGGTGAGCAGCTGTTCACCACCTTCCTGCTTCCCTTCGAGCTCACGTCCCTGCTGCTGCTGGTGGCCGCGGTGGGCGCGGTCTACCTCTCCCGGCACCGGCGGGCCGGCGAGTGAGCGGCCTCTTCCCCGGTTTCCTCATCCTCTCCGCCGCGCTCTTCGCGGTGGGCGCCCTGGGGGTGATGGTGCGCCGCAATCTGCTGGTCGTCTTCATGTCGATTGAGCTGATGCTCAACGCTGGGAATCTGGCCCTGATCACCTTCGCCCGCTACACCGACACCATGGCCGGCCAGGTCTTCGCGTTGATCGTGATTGCGGTGGCGGCCAGCGAGGTGGTGGTCGGGCTGGCTCTGATCACCGGCGTCTACCGCAGCGGTCGCGGTCTGGACGTCGACGAGATGAGCGAGATGCGCGAGTGAACCCCAACTCCACCTTGGCCCTCAGCGCCGTCGCCCTGGGCCTGCCCACCGCCGGCTTCCTGGTCAACGCGCTCAGCGCCGGGAGGCTGCCGCGGCGGGTGGTCTCCCTGCTCGGGCCCGGAGTGGTCCTGGGCGCCTTCGTTGCCACTGTCGTCCTTCTGGTGCAGCTGTTGGGACAGCCGCCGGCGGCCCGGGGTATCACGGTGACCCTGTGGCAGTGGCTCGACCTCAGCGTTCGTTCCGGTTCCGGCGCCGTCGCCAAGACCGGCTTCAACGCCAACCTCACGGTTCGGATCGACCCGTTGTCACTGCTGATGATGCTGGTCATCACCGGCGTCGGTGGCCTGATCCACGTGTACAGCGTCGGTTACATGGCCGAGGACCCGGGCTACAACCGGTTCTTCGCCTACATGAACCTCTTCATCACCAGCATGCTGGTTCTGGTGATGAGCGACAGCCTGGTGTTCCTCATCATCGGGTGGGCCATGGTGGCCTTCGCCTCCTATGTCCTGATCGCCTTCTGGTATCAGCGCCCATCGGCGGTCGCGGCCGGGCGGAAGGCGTTCATCACCCAGGTGATCGGCGACGTGGGGCTGGTGCTGGGCACGTTCCTGATCTTCCTCAACCTGCGGGGGGGCGACGGCCAGCTGCTCCACACCGTCGACCTGCAGACCATCTTTGCCAACGTGGGCCCCGGTCCCCATCTCCACAATGGCCTGGGACCGATGGGTGGCGGGCTGGTCACGGTGATCGGCATCCTCCTCTTCGTGGGGGCGGCCGCCAAGTCGGCCCAGTGGCCACTCCATACCTGGCTCCCCGACGCCATGGAGGGGCCGACCCCGGTCTCGGCGCTGATCCACGCGGCCACCATGGTCACCGCCGGGGTGTACCTCATCGCTCGTTTCCACCCCATCTACCAGCAGGCCCCGGTGGCTGGGGGAGTGGTCGCCGCGGTGGGGATGGGCACCGCGGTGATGGCAGCGGTGATCGGGTGCACCCAGTTCGACATCAAGCGGGTGATCGCCTATTCCACCATGAGCCAGATCGGGCTCATGATCTTCGCGGTGGGGGTGGGGGCCTACTCCGCCGGCATGTTCCAGTTCTTCACCCACGCCTGCTTCAAGGCCCTGCTCTTCCTGGCGGCGGGGAACGTCATCCATGCCCTCCACGACGACCAGGACATCCGGGAGATGGGGGGGCTCTCGGCCCGGATGCGGGTGACCTTCATCACCTTCGTGGTCGGATCTCTGGCACTGGCGGGGATCCCGCTGTTTGCCGGGTGGTTCAGCAAGGAGGAGCTGCTGAGCGCGGGACTGGCGCTGGGGCCGGCGGTACCCTGGCTCTGGGTGATCGGAGTCTGCGTCAACGTGCTGACCAGCTTCTACATCTTCCGGGTCGTCTGGATCGCTTTCCGAGGCCAGCCGGCGACCCCCAGGGCCGCCAGTGCCCACGAGGCGCCCGCGGTCATGCTCGTCCCGGTGGTGGTGCTGGCCGGCCTGGCCTCGGTGGTGGGGTTCCTCAACATCGACTTCTTCGGCTTCCACCCCCTCACCCTGTTCAGCGACTTCCTCCGTCCGGTGGTGGGGGTGCCGGCGGCGCAGGCCGGCGACGGCATCCAGGCCCTGGCCCTGCTGGCGGGGACGGTCCTCAGCCTTGGCGGGCTGGGGGTGGCGTGGGCGGTGTACGGCCGAAAGGTGATCTCGCCTGAGCTGGTCAGCCGCCGGCTGCCCTGGCTCTATCAGCTGTCCCTGCAGAAGTTCTACTGGGACGAGATCTACGGGGCGGCCCTGGCCCGGCCGGGTCTGGCTCTGGCGGCAAGGGTCCGCGACGTGACCGAGCCCAGGGTCTTCGACGGGGTCATCGACGGGGTCAGATCCGGGGTCAGCGGCCTGGCCGACGACCTGCGCAGCCTGCAGACGGGATTTCTGCGCGAGTACGCCCTGGTGTTCTTCATCTGCGCCGTGTTGGGTCTGATCGTGCTCGGGTTCCGACTCGCATGAGCTGGCCCATTCTGGCGGTGATCCTGGTCGTCCCGGCCGCGGGAGCGCTGGCGGTGCTGGCGCTGCCTCGGCAGCGACCGCACGCTGCCCGGCTGGCTCTGATCGCCGCCACCGCCGCCACCCTGGGGCTCACCTGCGTATTGCTGGTGGCGTTCATGGCGACGCCATCGAGTTCCGCGGCCCGTCTCCACGGAACCGCCAACGGCTATGCCCTGAGCAGGGTGGAGGGACCGATCAGCTTCCAGTTTCAAGAGCAGGTCGGCTGGCTGCAGACCGCCAAGTCCCTGTCGGCCTCGCATCCCGCCTTCAACGAGGGCAACAACGCCGTCAACCAGGCCAGCCCGCCGCCGGTCAACTTCTCCTTCCACCTGGGGGTGGACGGCCTCTCGGTCTGGCTGATCGCGCTGACCGGCCTGCTCTTCTTCCTGGCCGCCCTGGCGCTGAGCCGGAAGCAGGAGCGCCTGCGGGGCTTCGCCTTCCTCATGCTCCTCTCGGAGGTGGGGGTCCTGGGCGTCCTGATGTCGCTGGACCTGATCCTCTTCTACTTCTTCTGGGAAGCGGCGCTGATCCCGCTCTACTTCCTCATGTTTGGCTGGGGCGACGAGCACCGCGGCCGGGCGGCACTGAAGTTCGTCATCTACACCGTCGCGGGCAGCTTGTTCATGCTGCTGGCGATCATCGGCGTGTACTTCATCACCGGTGCCCAGACCGGGGTGTACACCTTCGACGTCCCCACCCTGATCGCCGAGCAGGCCTTCGTCAGTACCACCTCGGGTACCCTGGTCACCCTCTTCGGCCACAGTCTCACCCTGCTGAACCCGCAGGAGTGGCTGTTCCTGGCATTCGCGCTGGCCTTTGCCATCAAGGTGCCCCTGGTGCCCTTCCACTCTTGGCTTCCCGACGCCTACAGCTCCGGCAGCACCTCGTTCCTGGTCTTCTTCGCGGGGATCGTCAGCAAGCTGGGGGCCTTCGGCTTCATCCGCTACAACCTCACCCTCTTTCCCCAGGCCAGCCACACCTTCCAGCCCCTGATGATGGGACTGGCGGTGGTCAGCATCCTCTACGGTGCCCTGGGGGCGCTGGCCCAGCGGGACATCAAACGGATCGTCGCCTACGCCTCGATCAGCCACCTCGGCTTCATCGTTCTGGGGATCTTCGCGCTCAACGTCGACGGGCTCAACGGGGCGATCATCCAGATGGTCAACCACGGCATTGTCATTGCGGCCCTCTTCCTCTGCGTCGGGATCTACGAGGCTCGCTTCGCCACCCGTGACCTGAGGCAGTTGGGAGGGCTGGCCAAGCCGATGCCGATCATGGCCGGGATCTTTCTGGTGGTGGCACTGGCCGGGCTGGGCATGCCCCTGCTCAACTCCTTCGTGGGAGAGTTCCTCACCCTCTTGGGGGCGTTCCAGGTGTCTCCGGCCTGGGCGGTGGTCGCGAGCCTGGGGATGGTCCTCGCCTGCTGGTACATGCTGCGGCTCTACCAGGGGATTACCCAGGGACGGCTCCGGGTTCCTGAGGGCGAGGAGGACGGCCACGCGCCGGCGCTCGGCCAGGGCCGGGGCGGGCTCGACGTGAGGGCGCTGGAGCTGGTGGTGCTGGCGCCGCTGGTGGCCCTGATGGTGCTGATCGGGGTCTATCCCGGCCCCGTCATCCGCTACACCCGGTTCAGCGCCGACCAATACGTGGCCGCCTCTGACGCGTCGCCGGCGGCGGCCGCACTCGACCTCTACCGGCTGCCGCCCGCCGGCGCAGTCCCGATGGCTCCGACCGGGGGGGTGGGCAGGTGAGGGTGCTCGTACCGGCGCTGCTGGCAGCCGGCAATCCTGGCTGGTATCCGCTGCACTTCGTCCCCGCCGCGGACCTGATCGGGGTCCTGCCCCTGCTGATCGCCGGTGGTGGCTCGGTGGTGGTTCTCTGCGCTGATCTGGTGGTGCCGCGGCGGAGATCCCCGGTGCTGGCCTGGACCGCCGGCATGTTCCTGCTGGCGGCCCTGGCCAGCGCGATCGGTCTCTGGGTGGCGAACCCGGTTCACCCCCTCATCTTCGATGGGGCGTTCACCGATGACCGGTTCTCGCTGTTCTCCGACTTCGTGGTGCTGGGCACCGCTCTGGCGGTGGTGGCCCTCAGCCCGGGCTATCTGCGCCGACGGGGGCTGGAGTCAGGGGAGTACTACATCCTCCTCCTAACCTCGGCGACCGGGATGCTGGTTCTGGACGGTGCCACCAACCTGATCGTGGTGTTCCTGGGGATAGAGCTGCTCTCGATCCCGCTCTACGTCCTGGCCGGGTTCGCTCGGACGGAGCGGCTGTCCCAGGAGGCGGCGATGAAGTACCTGCTCCTGGGCGGGTTCGCCTCGGGCTTCCTCATCTATGGGATGGCGCTCATCTACGGGGAGACCGGGAGCACCATGCTGGTCGGTATCCACCAGGAGCTCACCCGGACTGCGCTGGCGGGGAAGTTCGATCCCATGGTGCTGGCCGGGATGGCGCTGCTGGCGGTGGGGCTGCTCTTCAAGGTCTCAGCAGCCCCCTTCCACTGGTGGACTCCTGACGTGTACCAGGGCTCGCCGGTGCTGGTGACCACGTTCATGTCGGTAGCCACCAAGGTGGCGGCATTCACGGTCTTCCTCCGGCTCTTCTCGGCCACCTTCGCCCCCTACCGGGCGGAGTGGGAGATTCCCATCGCCCTGGTGGCGATCATCTCCATGGTCTACGGCAACGTCGTGGCGCTGAGCCAGAGCTCGGTGAAGCGGCTTTTGGCCTACTCCGGCATCGCCCAGGCCGGCTATGTGCTGATCGGGGTGGCGGTGGGGCGTCCCGATGGTACGGAGGCCTCGCTCTACTACCTCGCCGGCTATGCCTTCATGAACACTGGCGCCTTCGCCGTCCTCACCCTCCTGAGCCACCGCCACGAAGACTGCGACCGCTACTCGGAGCTGGCCGGGCTGGGTCAGCGGCAACCGCTGCTGGCGGCGCTGATGTCCGTCTTCATGCTCTCTCTGGCCGGCTTCCCTCTCACCGTGGGCTTCTTCGGCAAGTTCTTCCTCTTTTCGGCCGCCATCCACGACAGCCAACTCTCGCTCGCGGTCTGGGGGATTCTCACCTCGGCGGTGTCGCTCTTCTACTACCTGCGAGTGATCCTGGTGATGTACACGCCGGCGCCGGCGACCGGATTGGTCCTGGCGGTGGCCGGGCTCCCGCTGCGGGGGGAGACCGCGGAGGCAGCCCCGAGCGGCGCCGCCTGGCTCTCGGGCCGGGCCGTGGTGGCGCTTGCCGGTGCCGGGACCCTGATCCTGGGCATTCTCCCGGCGGTGATCTATACCCTGCTCCAGGGCATCAGCGTGGTCCGTGGCTGAGAGGTCCGGGAAGCCGGGAATGCGCCTGGAGGGGTTGGTCAGCCTGGTCATCCCCGTCCACAACGAGTCGGAGAACATGGCCCGGGTGATCCCCGCGGTCCGGACCGCTCTGGCCCAGCTCACCGCGAGCTTCGAGGTCGTTCTGGTCGACGATGGCAGCACCGACTCCACGGTGACGGTGGCCAAAGAGCAGATGGGGGAGCAGGGGGACCGCCTCCGGGTGGTCTCTCACCTGCGCCAGTCCGGTTACGGGATCACCGTGGCCGACGGGCTGCGGGCGGCGGCTGGAGACTGGGTTGCCTTCGTGGATGGCGATGGCCAGTTCGATCCGCTGGATCTACGCCTTCTGGCGGAGCTGGCCGACGAAGGCGACCTGATCGCAGGCTGGCGGATCCACCGCGCCGACCCGTGGCATCGCTCGGTGGTCAGCGGGACCTTCAATGTACTGGTCCGCATCCTCTATGGGATCCACTACCGGGACGTCGACTGCGGTTTTAAGCTGATCCGACGAAGCGTGCTGGAGGCGGCCAGCCCCATCCTGGCGCGTTCCGCGCTATTGAACACTGAGCTGTACTTCAAGGCCCGGCGATCGGGCTTCCGTATTCGCCAGGTGGGGATCGTCCACCACCCCCGGATTGCCGGAGTCCGCGCTGGAGGAAGGCTGATCCCGATCCTCAGAGCGGTACGCGAAGTCTTCCGGCTGCGCTTGGCCCTGGCGCGGGGCTGGAGGCCTCCGGCCCCGCGCCAGGAGCAACGGAGCTAGGCGGAGCCGGCGAAGCTGGCGTAGGTGGCGGCCAGTCCCTCTTGGAGGCCGACTCGGGCCGACCACGAAAGGTGGCGGCGGGCCCGGGCCGGGTCAAGGAAGTTGGAGCGCACCTCACCTGGGCGGGCGGGCAGGCGCTCGGCCGCGCCCCGGAATCCGGCCAGCCGGGACAGGGTCGCCACGATGTCCGTAACCGAGCTGGGCCGGCCGGTGCCTATGTTGAGGGTTCCCTGGAACTCGGTGAGGAGAGCGCGGAGGTTGGCCGCGGCCACGTCGCCCACGTAGGTGAAGTCGCGAGTCTGGCCGCCGTCCCCGGTGACCTGGGGCGCCAGGCCATCCCGCAATCTGGTGGAGGAGATCGCGACCACCCCGGCCTCGCCGGTGCCGTCCTGGAAGGGCCCATAGACGTTGCCGTAGCGAAGTGCCAGGACGTGGAGGCCGAAGGTCCGGGAGAACATTCCCAGGTATCCCTCGCAGGCGAGCTTGGCCGCCCCGTAGGGGGAGAGCGGCGCGGGCCGGTCGCCCTCGGCGCTGGGGAGCCGCCTGGCTCGGCCATAGATGGCACCCCCAGAGGAGGCGAAGACCATTCGGGGGCAACCGGAGTCGAGTGCTGCCCGCAGCAGGGCGACCGTCCCGACCACGTTCACCGTGGCGTCTGCAGCGGGGTCGCGCAGGGACCGGCTCACCCCCCCCTGGGCGGCGAGATGGATGATCGCTTCAGGCCGAAAGCGCAGCAGCGCGTCCCGCGCGGCCGGGCTGGCGATCTCCTCCCGGACCAGTTCCACGCCGTCCGGGATGGGCTCGCCGCAGGCGTGGCGGAAGTCGTCGATCACCAGCAGCTCGATCCCCCGATCCAGCAGCTGTCGCACGGTGTGAGTGCCGATGAAACCGGCCCCGCCGGTGACCACGACGCGCTGAGGGATCGATCTCACGGCCATCGTGGGGCCATACTAAGCGCGGATAGGGGGGCGTGTCGGTACGACCATCCCCAGAGCTTTCTCAGGTTGAGGGGTCAGGCTGGTCGCCGGCGCATCGGGTCGTGGGCATTCTGGATCCGGCTCGTCTGGGGCCGGACCGCCACTGGGGGTCACACCGGCTTGCAGGTGGTGCGGACTGGCGGCTCGGACCGGGCGGGGGGACCCGCCGGCGGTCCGCAGGACGGCAGGAGAGGCTGGGCGGCTTGGCGCAGCCTGACCGTTCCCTTGGTGCTGCTGCTGGTGCTGCGGCTGCCGACGCTCTTCGAGCCCCACTGGTACACCGACGAGGCGGGCTATGCCACCACGGCCTGGCTGATGGCCCACGGCAAGGTCCTCTACCTCACCACCTGGAACAACAAGCCACCCCTGCTCTTCTGGCTCTACCAGCTGGTCCTGGGGATCTTCGGGCCCCGCGAGCTCGGCCTCCACCTGCTCTCAACGTTGACCGAGGTGGCGGCCCTGGTGGGGACCTGGCGGCTGGCGGCGCGGTGCCTCAGCCCCCGGCGGGTCTGGATCGCGACTCTGGTCACGGCTTTCCTGATCTCCGCCCCGCTCCTCGGCGGCGACCTGGCACTCCCCGAGAATCTCCTCATCGCCTTCACGGTGTGGGGGATGGTGGCGATGACGGCGGCCCTGCGGACCGAGCGGCGGCGAACGGCTCTGATGCTGGCGGCCGCCTCGGGGCTGCTCTTTGGTTGCGGCTGCCTGATCCAGCAGACGGTGGTGGCGGACTTGGGGGTGGCGGTGCTGCTGCTCGTCCTCGCCGGCCGCAGAGGCTGGGGCTTGGGGCTGGTGACGGCGGCCACCGCCGCGGTGGTGGTGGCGGGGGTGATGGCCCCATTCATCGCGGCCGCCGGCCTCCACAACGTGCTCTCCTTCCTGGTGACCGGGTACTCGACCTATACCGGTTACGCCTTCCACCCTTCCTTCTGGTCGGTGTCGATCCGGCTCCTGGCCGGGATCCTGTTGCTGGTCGGGGTCCTCCTGGCCTGGCGCTGGCCCACTGAGCGACTGCTGCCCTGGCTCTGGCTGGCCACCCTGCTGCTCGGCTATGTGATCCCCAACCGCGCCTATGCGCACTTTCTGCTGCCGGCGGTGCCGGCGGGCGCGATCCTGATGGCCCGGATGGGCAAGCCCGACTGGCGAAATTGGCTCGGCCGAGCCAGGCTGGCGGGAGCCGCTTTGCTGGGGTCGGTGCTGGTCGCCAGCTGTCTGTGGGTGTCGCTGTTCGCTTCTGGCGTGAGCGGTGGCAGCCTGTTCACCGGCAAGCTGACCCTGCAGTACTACCCCGCCTTCGTGGGACGGCTGACCGGCCAGGTCAGCGAAACCTCGTACGTCCAGGTCTACGACGACCGTCCCCTGGAGGAGCACGACGCGGTGGCCTGGTTGGGCCAGAACCGACTGACCGGTGCGACTGCGGTGGTCTGGTCGCCGGATGCCTGGGCCTACCTGCTGGGAAAGCTCCAGCCGGTGCTGCCTGAGCCGACCATCTACATGAACTGGATCCTGCTTGGCCCCAAGACGCTCCTCCAGAGGGTGAGCAGCGCGCGCCCGGTGGTGGTGCTCGTGACCAGCGACTCCTACACCCAGTACGGCCCGATCCTGGCGCTGCTGCGACGCGGCTACACCGAGGTCCAGGCCTCCGCCAACGGGGAGCTCTGGGTCCGGTCGGACGTGGCGGCGAAGGTTCTCACGGCAGCCCAGGATCACACGGACCTGCGGCGGTCCGGGGGCTGAGGGGTGGACCTCCGCTCTTGGCTGGGGGTTGGGGCGGCAGGCGGAGGGCCCCATGGGAGTGGCCGCGCTCCAAGGACCAGGGACCGCTGGGCGGAACGCAGCCAACCGCGAGGCCACTGAGCGAGCTTGGTGGAGGGCAGCCTCGGGATCGAGCAGCTGCCTCCTGCCTCTGGCGTCGAAGGTGCGCTGCCCAGCGGACCTCGTTCCGCCGGGCGCTCCAGCGTGAGCTGCAGTCACCCCAGCACCCCCAGGCTCAGCGGCGCCATAGGCGAGGTCCGTCTGAGCGCCCGGGAGGCTTGGGTCGCGGTCGATCCCGCCGCCTATGATTGAGGCGCTCAACTCGGGGTGAGAGCGTCGCCTCCAGCGATGGGAGGATCAATGAGTCGGAGGGTCTCGGTCGTAGGGGCTGGCCACCTCGGTGCTGCGGTACAGATGGTGGAGGCGATCCTCTTGGACCGGCGGCAGATCCTCACCTGTGCCATCCGGATGGTGGGGGAGTACGGGATCCACGGTGTGGTGACGGGGATGCCAGTCAAGCTGGGAGCGGCAGGGGTCGTGGAGGTGGTCGAGGTGGAGCTCACACCCGCCGAGCGAGAGGAGCTGGGGCGGTCGGCGGACTCGATCCGTGAACTCGTCGCGGTCCTGGGCTGATGGCGGCGAGCCTGCTCGGACGCCGGACGGTCGACCTGCAGCTGCGACGCAGGCGGCTCTGGTGGCTATACCCGGCCAACGTGGTGGTCTGGCTGACCTTCTTCGGCCTCTACAGCCTCTGGACCATCGTCTTCTTCCACAGCGACCAGTTCCACCAGTACCTCTCGCCCTTCTACTCCCCCCAGGTGGCGGTGGGCCGGACGCCGGTCTCGCCCGCGCTGTTCATCTTCTACGTCCCGCTGGGGTTCCGGGCCACCTGCTACTACTACCGCAAGGCTTACTACCGGTCCTTCTTCGGGGACCCGTCGGCCTGTTCCCGAGTCGAGCCCTCCCAGATGGCCGCCCTGTCCCCGACCGGCCGGAGATCCTCCTACCGGGGCGAGTCGAGGCTTCCCTTCGTGCTCAACAACCTCCATCGGTTCTTCATGTACCTGGTGGTGGGCTTCGTGGTGGTGCTCTGGATCGACGCCATTCGGTCCTTCTACTACCAAGGCCACCTGGGTTTCGGGCTGGGCACCGGCCTCATGGTGATCAACATGGTGCTCCTCACCGGCTACACCTTCGGCTGCCACTCCCTCCGGCACCTGGTCGGAGGCGGGGTGGACTGCTTCTCCTGTGTCCTGGCCGGGGTCCAGCGGCACCAGGTCTGGAAGGGGGCCAGCTGGCTGAACGCCAGGCACTCCGCCTTCGCCTGGCTCAGCCTCTTCAGCCTGATCCTCACCGACGGCTACATTCGCCTGCTCCAGTCTGGGGTCATCCACGACCCCCACCTGGGCTTCTGAGCCGTGACCGTCGAGACTGACTACGACGTCCTGGTCCTGGGGGCGGGCGGCGCCGGGATGCGGGCCGCGATCGCCGCTGCCGAGCAGGGCTGCCGGGTGGGGGTGGTCTGCAAGTCGCTGCTGGGCAAGGCCCACACCGTGATGGCCGAGGGCGGCATCGCCGCGGCCCTGGGCAATCTCGATGAGGCGGACTCCTGGGAGGTCCACTTCGGTGACACCCTGAGGGGTGGGGCAATGCTCAACAACTGGAGGATGGTCGAGCTCTACACCCACGAGGTGATCGACCGGGTGATCGAACTGGAGCAGTGGGGCGGGGTCTTCGACCGGACCCCGGATGGGCGGATCAGCCAGCGCGCCTTCGGGGCCCACTCCTGGCGCCGGCTGGCCCACATCGGGGACCGGACCGGTTTGGAGCTGATCCGCACCTGCCAGGACCGGCTGGTCCACACCGAGGGGGTCACCGTGCACATGGAGACCACCTTGACCCGCCTGCTCAAGGATGGCGACCGGGTCGCGGGCGCCTTCGGCTATGACCGCGCCACCGGGGAGTTCGTGCTGATCCGGGCCAAGGCGGTGGTGCTGGCGACGGGGGGCTGGGGGCGGATGTTCCTCATCACCTCCAACTCCTGGGAGGGCACCGGCGATGGGGCCGCCATGGCCTACGAGGCTGGGGCTGAGCTCAAGGACATGGAGTTCGTCCAGTTCCACCCCACCGGGATGGTCTGGCCGCCGGGGGCCCGAGGGATCCTGGTGACCGAGGCGGTCCGAGGTGAGGGCGGGATCCTGCGCAACCGCCTCGGCGAGCGCTTCATGGCCCGCTACGACCCGGTGAAGAAGGACCTCTCCTCGCGGGACGTGGTGGCGCGCTCCATCTTCAAGGAGGTCCAGGCCGGGCGGGGCTCAACGCATGGAGGCGTCTTCCTGGACGTGACCCATCTGGGGGCGGAAGCCATCAGGCGCCGGCTGCCATCGATGTACGAGCAGTTTGAGAGCCTGGCGGGAGTGGACATCACCAGGGAGCAGATGGAGGTGGCGCCCACCATTCACTACACCATGGGCGGGGTGAACGTGGAGGCGGAGACCGCGGCCACCACGGTGCCCGGCCTCTACGCCGCCGGTGAGGTGGCTGCTGGTCTCCATGGAGCCAACCGTCTGGGCGGCAACTCGCTGGGAGACATCCTCGTCTTCGGGCGGCGCGCTGGCGAGGCGGCTGCCGCCTACGCCGGCACCTGCGCCGGCCTGCCCCGGGTCAGTCAGGCCCAGGTGGAGGAGGAGAAGAAGGTGCTGCTGGCGCCGCTCTCGGGCGTCCAGGGTGAGGACCCCTTCCAGCTGCACCGGGAGCTGCAGGACGCCATGCAGTCGGGGGCGGCGATCGCCCGGACGGAGCAGTCGCTCAAGGACACCCTGGAGGAGATCCTCGAGCTGCAGCAGCGGGTCAGACGGATCCGGGTGCCGGGCACCCCGGCCTACAACCCCGGCTTCAACGGTGCCCGGGACGATCACTTCATGCTGGTCATCAGCGAGGCGATCGTGAGGTCGGCCCTGGAGCGGAGGGAGAGCCGGGGTTCGCAGTGGCGGCTCGACTACCCGGACCGCGACCAGGAGCTGGGCCGGGTGAACCTGATCGTCCACCGGGACGGGTCTGGTGCCATGCGGGTGGTCCGGCAGCCGCTGGAGGCCATGCCCGAACACCTGCGCAAGCTGACCGAGGGCGAGACCAGGGTGGCTGCCACGGCCATCGCCGACGCCGCCGAGGCCAGCATCCAGGCGCGGCTGAAGGGCCAGCCGGCCCCCGCGGTGGAGGTATCCGCTGATGATGAGCGGCCCCGGAGCCTGCGCATCGAGTATGCCGACGGCCGCACCGAGCGCCGGGTGAGGTTCTGGGTCTGGCGGGGGGACTCCGGGAGCGGCGGTTTGCAGGCCTTCACGGTCCCGCAGATCGAGGGCATGGTGGTGCTGGACGCGATCCACTGGATCCAGGCCAACGGCACCTCCGACCTGGCCTGCCGGTGGAACTGCAAGGCCGGCAAGTGCGGGTCCTGCGGTGCCGAGATCAACGGGAGCCCATCGCTCATGTGCAAGACCAGGGTCGACCAGCTTCTAGAGATGGGCCCCGAGGTGCTGGTCAGGCCGATGCAGGTGTTCCCCAAGATCGAAGACCTGGTCACCGACGTGAGCTGGAACTACGAGGTGAACCGGCGGATCCAGCCGTTCACCCCGCCCCCGGGGGAGCACGCCCCCTTCGTCATTCAGCAGCGGGACATCGAGCGGGTGAGCGAGCAGCGCCGCTGCATCGAGTGCTTCCTCTGCCAGGACGTCTGCCACGTGCTGCGCGAACATGAGGCCGAGAGTCGCTTCTTCGGCCCCCGTTTCATGGTTCGGATTGCGTCGCTGGAGATGCACCCCAAGGACGTTGCCGACCGGATTCCGCTGTTGCGCGGTGAGGCCGGGGTGGCGCTCTGCAACATCACCAAGTGCTGCACCGAGGTCTGCCCCGAGCACATCAGGCTCACCGACAACGCGATCATCCCGCTCAAGGAGCGGGTGGCGGACCGTCGCTTCGACCCCATCCGGGGTGCTCTGCTTCGCCTCCGACCGGCGCGGCGCAGGGAATCCCCGCCGGGGCCGGAAGGCGAGGTGAGGAGCTCCGACTGAGGCCGACGGGACCGGGACGCGGTCAGCCGGCGGGGCTGGGCTGCGCCGGTCCGGAGGTGGCGACCCGTCCCGGCGAGAGGTAGGTCTTGGAGACCAGCTGGTCGCCCTGGTAGCGCAGCTCGAGCATCCCGCCCTTGGCGCACTGGAGCCGATGCAGTGCCCACGGCCATCGTCCCTCGGTGGTCGCCCACCAGGCCTGGATCGGGTCACCGTGGCTGACGCAGAGGAAGGCCGCCCCGGGGTGATCGCGCAGCCCCTCCTGGATCGCCACTCCCACCCGCGTCGCCATCGAGGACATGGACTCGTCCCCGGGGACCAGCCCCGGCCAGGCCATGTGGAGCCACCAGCGGGGCTTGCGCCAGACCACGTCGCGCTGCCTGGTCCCCTGCAGATAGCGGCCGAACTCAGCCTCGACCAGGTTGGGACGGACCAGGATCGGCGGGGGAGGGGAGAGCTCGCTGGCGAGCAGCGACGCGGTTTCCTGGGCCCGCTGGAGCGGGCTGGTGTAGATGGCCCGGATGCGGGTGTGGGAGAGGTAGTGGCCCAGGGCGTCCGCCTGCTGCCGACCCCTGGCGCTGAGCGGGAAGTTGGGCAGATGACCGTACATGACCCGGCCGGGGTTGGCGACGTCGCAGTGCCGGGCCAGATAGCAGGTGGTGGCGCGCCCGCGGACGCCAGAGCCTCTCACTGCACCTATCCTACGAAATCGACCCCGCGGCGCTGTCCCGGTGCCGCCATCGGTCCTGCGTTCGGGAGCCGGCCTCGGGAGCCTGGCCCGAAGTCGTCAGAATGACCCCAGCCAAGCCCCCTTAGCTCAGTGGATCAGAGCGGCGCCCTTCTAAGGCGACGGTCGGTGGTTCGAGTCCACCAGGGGGCAGGGGCATGCAGGCTGATCAGATGGGAGCGAGCATGGGGTTGGAGGCCGGGCCGCCCAGATTCGAAGCCCCCAATCGGATGCGGGCGCCGGCGTTGCCCAGGGGCGCCCGCCCCGACGGCACCGAGTCGGGACTGCTGGTCCTGACGAGGGCGGTGCTCCGGGTGGTGGTGCGCATCACTGCGCGGGGTGGCGTGGATCTCCAAGGGCTGGAGAACCTGCCTGCCAGAGGCCCCCTGCTGATCTGCTCCAACCACCTCTCCAACTTTGATCCCTTGGTGTACGCGGCCACCATCCCCAGGGTTGTGCACGCACTGACCAAGGAGGAGCTCTTTCGGAATCCCCTGGCCGGGGCATTCTTCAGTCGCTGCAACTGCATTCTGGTGAGGCGGGGGGAGCCGGATCGTCTGGCGATCCGAGGAGCCCTGGCGGTGCTGCGAGGCGGCGGAGCACTGATCGTCTTCCCCGAGGGGCACCGCTCGGTGGACGGAAGGATGCGAGCCTTCGAGCTGGGGGCCGGATACCTGGCGGTGCGATCGGAGGCCCAGGTCCTCCCCTGCGCCATCTGGGGCACCGAGCGGGTGCTGCCCAAGGGGGAGCTGCTGCCCCGCCGGGGCCCGATCGCGGTGCGCCTCGGGGACACGTTTCAGACGGTGGGGAAGGACCCGGCCGCGGCCACGGCGGCGATCCGGGAAAGGGTGGCGGCGCTGCTGCCGGCCGGCTACCGTCCCTCAGCTGACTGCGACTAGCGTGACCTTGAAGATCAGGGTCGAGTCGACGGGTATCGAACTCACCGCCTCGCAACCGTAGCCGAGCGCAGCCGGGATCACCAGCTCCCTGGTGCCCCCGACCCGCATGCCCGGGATCCCCTCGACCCAGCCCTGGATCACCGAGCCGGCGGCCAACTTGAGGCTGACAGGATTGCCGCTGTTGTCGGCGACGCTGCTGTCGAACACCTTCCCGTCAGGGAGGGAGCCGGTGTAGTCGACCTTGACCGTGTCTCCGGCCTTGGCTTCCTTCCCACTGCCGACCACCTCGTCCTCGATCTGGAGGTTCCCGCTCAGGGTCTGGGCGCCTGGGAGCTGGTAGGTGGCCACTGCCGCCGGTGACGTGCAGGTGGAGGCGGAGGGGGTCGGGGTGGGGCTGGTAGCGACGATCACCGGGACGGACTGGGTCGGGGTTGGGGCCGCCACCCCAGAGTCGAAGGATGCGCCACAGGCGGCTGCCAGGATCGCCAGGGGGAGGAGGGCAAGCGCTCCGGCCAGCCTGGTGGTGGTACCGCTCATTCGACGCATGTGCCCAGCTCCTGTGCCGTGAGTTCTCGGTCTGCAGTCCCCTTCGGGGGGGATCAGGCCTGCCATCGTACAGGCCCTGTCTCAGACCCGGTGGTGCCCGTTGCTGGCCGGGCAGACGTGACCGTGGGGGTCGATGGGGAGGTGGCAGAGCGGGCAGATGGGACGGCCTCCCTGGATCACCCGCAGTCCGCGCTCTGCCAGTGCGTGCATCTGCTGGAGGCTGGCTACCAGCCGGACCGCCCGGAGGTCGGGGGCAGACCTGCCGGCGGACCCCGGGGGCTCGTCGGGTGCAGGCTCGTCCTCGTCGTCATCAAGCTCTGTCAGCTCCTCTAGGAGCAGGGTGCACTGGCCCGCCTCTTCGTCCAGGGCCACCTGGATATTGCCTACCCGCCAGCCCGGGGGATCGCCGGGACGGGTGGTGGGCTCGGGGGCCGCGCTCGGTCGTCGACTGGGGCCGAGGATCTGGAGCAGCTGGCCACCCAGCTCCTGGAGCTGGACCTTCTCGACCAGGAGGGTGCAGGCGCGCGACCCCTGCCTGGCCTCAAGGAAGAACGTCCGGGACCCGGGGACCCCCTCGACTCCCGCGGTGATCGAGTCGACCGGGTTGAAGTCCACCTCCAGGATTGCCACGTCCCCATTCTGCCGCGTCCGGCTGGCACGGAGCCCGGGCACGGCCACTTTCTACTCCCAGAGAACCGGACCGCGGCTTGGCCCGGCTCGCCCCAGGTCATCGGCGCTGGTGCTAGATCGGCCGCGCGGAGGGCGGGCGCGGGGATGCCCGAGGGCAGCACCGCAGTGTCAGCCGGAGCCGGGCGTGGCCGGTCGAGAGCGGCCTCCGGGCGGAGCGGGAGGGATTCGAACCCTCGAAGGGGTTGCCCCCTTACGGCATTTCCAGTGCCGCGCCCTCGGCCAACTAGGCGACCGCTCCCGGGCGGATTCTAGCCAGACCGCGGCCCGGGTGGCCTGGTGAGAAGCTACCTGCGTCGTGTGCTCGACGGTGGTGACTCGGGGTTGGCCAGCTGGGTGGGGGCGGGACCCGCTGCTGGCGGCCGCCCAAGGCTCAGAAGATGTGGCGGGCCTGCGGCCCTGGAGAGCCGCTGACGGCAGAGACGGGCCCTCGGACGGCCGTCCAGCCGAGGCAACCGAGGGGCTTCTCCGCCCAGGTGGCGCGCTCGGCCCGGCCCCTGCGCGGACGGCTGACTCCCGAGTGTGCGTCCGCTCCCGCCAGGGACCCAGCTGGGGCCCTGGCCGGGGTAGTGTTGGGGCAGCGTCAGAGACGGGCCGAAGGAGGAAGACGTTGAGCGGACTTGAGAACATCCGGGAACTTGAGGGCAAGGATGTTATCGATCCGGACGGTGAGGAGATCGGCCGGCTGGAGGATGTGTACTTCGACGCCGAGAGCGATGAGCCGCTCTTCGTCACCGTCCACACCGGACTTTTCGGTCGCCACCTCACCTTCGTTCCCACCGAGCAGGCATCGGTGGGCCAGAGTTATCTCAAGGTGGGCCGGCTGAAGGCGGAGGTGAGCCGGGCGCCCAGCATGGAACAGGGTGGCGACCTGTCTCCCGACGATGAGGCAAGGCTCTTCCAGTACTACGGGATGCCCTACGTTGCGGCGTCGAGCGCCGGGGGCCGGCGGCTGATCCGCCACTGAGTCCAAGGGCGGCTCGGCGCGGGTCTTTCCGGTCTCCTGGCCTTGTGGTGGCCGGGGCACTGGCGGCCGGGCAGCGCCATCAGCCGCACGGCGGCAGGGGCTGGGTCCTGACTCCCGTATCAGCTGGCCCATGCTCACTGGCTGCGGGAGCTGGCGTCTGCGTGGCTGTGCAGGCACAGCCGTCACCGCGGGGAAGGCGACGGGCCGGGGCACGCGGCTTGGCGGTCGCGGGTCAGCAGCCGGTTGGGGCCGCGGATGGGCAAGCTCGCCGGAGCCATGAGCCCAACTCGGCGCTGGCGGAGTGTGGCACCCGTCGACGGTAAGGGCAGGGCGCCGGGAAGGCGGAATCGCTGTGGCGGAACCGGCGGAGCTTGGGGTGTCTCGGCGTCAAGGAGTCGATGTCGGCCACGGTGCCGGCAGGTGGGTCCGCGAGGGGGCCGAGAGCTGGGTCACCGGCGCAGCCAGGTGCCCCGAGTCGCGCGCGACCGCTGCAACCTGGGGCTGCAGCTTTGGGCAGTGCGTTCCGCCTTGCGCCTGTCTCCCAAGGTGGTGGGCTTGGCGGCTCAGCTCCTCCGTAGCGACGTGCCTGGGGCGACGCGCTACTCTGTGAAAGGTGGCGTGGTCCGCCTCGTGGGGCTGAGCGTGGGCAACCGGGGAGGAGTGATGGGGCAGCGGCGATCGGATCGGCGCGCGGAAGAGGACCTACCGTGGAACGACGCCCCGGCCGATAGCAGCTCGTTTCCGGGACACGAGGAGCCGGACCCGGCCGAGATTGTCGGGGATGAGAACCGGCCGCGGGACATCTCGCTGCGAGAACCGCGCCCCCGGAGCGCTGGTGAGTCCCTCGACGAGCGGTTGCGGGCGGAGGAGCCCGACCGGTCCCAGCGACCGGTCCCCCACGGTCTGGAAATCGTCGAGGGTGAGGAACCGGAGCGTGACCTCTACGGCAGCGAGGAGCTGGACGAGGAGGACGACGAACTTCCGGCAGAGGAGGCGGCGCTGCACCTGGTCGAGTAGTCGGATTGGACTCCGGCCGACCGCGGGATGCAACGTCCTGAGAGACCAAGCCCGTGGCGGCGTGGCCCGAGATCGTCCCGCCGGCCAGGCTGACGCTGTCGGAACCTCACCGGCCCGCGGTGGGCGGCGTCGTCTCGCTGGGGTCGCCACCGGTCTCGCCCTCGTCCTAGTCGGGGTGTCGACGTCATCGGAGCGGCGCTCGCCGGCCGAAGGGTCGGCGGTGGGGGTGGCCGCGGGCGCCTGGCCGAGCGGGGACGGTTGCAGCCGGCGAGCCCGGCCGCGGTGCGGGAGGAGGGCCTCAGCCCCAGGGGAGTCCGGCGGAGAGGGCGGGATTCGAACCCGCGGTGGCTTGTAACCACACCGCTTTTCGAGAGCGGCACCTTAAACCACTCGGACACCTCTCCTCGGCCCGGAGCGATTGTAGGACCGGGGTCGCGCTCCCAGGCCCTCAGTTCAGGCTCGCGGCCTGGCGGTCGCCTGGCCGCCGGCCTCGGGCGCGAGGTTGGGGGCTATCCCCTCGGCCCAGCTCGCGATCACCTGGGCCACCTCCTGCCATCGTGGCTCGGCGACCAGTTCGTGGGCGTGGCCCGAGAGGCTGTGAAAGTGGCCGCCATAGCGTTGAGCGAGCCGGGCGACGGTCTTGGGGGGGATGGTGGCGTCCTCCGCGCCGACCAGGCAGAGCAGCGGAACCCTCATTCGAGATGGGTCGACGCGGACCCCGGGGATGTAGGTGGTCCGCACCGCTCGAGCGGAGTCTGGGGTGTAGCGCTGGTACAGATCCCGGCGCTGCGGTTGAGGGATCCGCCCCATGAACATGGCGGTGGCCTGCCGGAAGCTGGGGTAGAAGGTGCCTCCGCTCAGGAGCGATCCCACCTGGGCCAGCTGTGGCGGCAGGTCGCGAATACGGCCCAGCGGAATGATCCCCCGTGGAGGGACGGGGGCGAGCAGCGCCACCGCCTCGCAGGCTCCCTGCTCGGCCGCCTTGAGGGCCAGGATTCCGCCCAAGCTGTGACCCACCAGGAGGAGGGGATGGGGCAGTGCCCCTGCGGCTCTGCGGGTGTCGCTGAGGAAGTCCTCGAAGGTGACGCCGTCCGAGTGGAGCGGCGGCTGGCCCTGACGTCCCCTACGGGAGACGGCGTAGGTGGCGAACCCGGCCGCTCCGAACCAGGCCACCCATGGCTCGAGGAAGGTGTGGTCGCAGAGTACGCCGTGGGCCAGCAGGATCGTGAGCTGCCGCCGGGGCCCTCTGGCGAGGGTGTGGATCCCGGGCAGTCCGGCGACCGTGGTTGGGAGCGGCGCGGGGAGGCCGGCGGACAACTCAGCCTCCAGGGTCGCGCAGGCTTCGGAAGAAGCGTTGGAGCAGGGCCGAAGCCGACTCGGCCTCACAGCCAGGGCGGACCACTGGGTGGTGGTTGCCGGAGGGGTTGCCCAGGACGTCGTAGACGGTCCGGTAGGCGCCTTTGCGAGGATCATCGGCGCCGTAGACGACCTCGTCGATCCGAGCCAGGAGCAGGGCTCCCGCGCACATCGGGCAGGGCTCCAGGGTGGAGTAGAGGGTGCAGCCGTGGAGCCGCCAGGACTGGAGCCTGGCGGCAGCTTGGCGCAGCGCGAGCAGCTCGGCGTGCGCCGAGGCGTCCCGGGAGCGCTCCACCCGGTTGGAGGCCGCGGCGATGACCCGGCCCTGGTACACGACCACGGCCCCGATCGGCACCTCGCCCCGTCTTCCCGCGGCCCGGGCCAGCCGGAGCGCCCTGCGCATCGCCTGGGCGTCGGCGTCGGCGTCGGCGGGGGGAGTGGTGACGGGCATGGGGTTCCTTGCTGAGAGGAGTTTGGGGCCGCTCCTATAATTTGGCCCCTCGCGGTGGCTATAGCTCAGTTGGTTAGAGTGCCAGGTTGTGGCCCTGGAGGTCGAGGGTTCGAGTCCCTCTAGCCACCCCACCGGGTCCCTGGGGGCGGCGGGGCGGCCGGGACGGACGGTCGTCGCGAGCGATGCGCACAGGTTCCGGCGAGGTGGGGCGCGGTCCGCGGGAGCGCTCTAGGGCTTGTGCTATGCTCACGCGGACCCGGAGCTCAGCTCGAGCCGGAATTTCCGTGTGGGCGGGCCTCGTGGTGACTGAAGGAGATTCGCCCAAGCATGCTTCAAGGGGAAGCCAAGGCCGCGGTGATCCAGGATCACCGCCAGCACGAGAGCGATACCGGCTCGCCAGAGGTCCAGATCGCCATCTTCAGCGAGCGCATCCGGGAGCTCACCGAGCACCTCAAGGTTCACCCCAAGGATCACCACACCCGGCGTGGCCTGCTGAAACTGGTGGGAAAGAGGCGGCGGTTGCTGGACTACCTGATGCGGGTGGACATCGCTCGTTACCGCGCCCTCATCGCCAAGCTGGGGCTGCGCCACTGACGTCGACCGATATCCGGCTGACTCGATCGCAACCGAGCGCCGGTCCTTTTGTACGACCGCGGACTCTGCCCACGGGAGTGGCGGCAGACCTCACCCGGGCGACCAGCGCGCGGTTGGAGACTGGCGATCGGAGCCGAACCGAAGTTCAGCTCTCATCCCCTCTTTTCAACCGCGCCGGCTCCGCCGGTGCGAGGTCTTCTCCCTCACCGGGCCGGGGCCGCGGGGAGGCACCTTGTGGAAAAGACAGTTGTTTCGCGCACCTTTGACGGCTCGGAACTGAGCATCGAGACCGGCTGGATGGCCGGTCAGGCCAACGGCGCGGTCTGGGTGCGCCACGGCGACACGGTGGTGCTGGTCACCGCCACCGCCAGCAGTGCGCCCCGGCCGGGCATCGACTTCTTCCCTCTGACCTGCGACTACGAGGAGAAGATGTACTCGGTGGGCCGGATCCCGGGCGCCTTCATGCGCCGGGAGGCGAGGCCCTCCGAGGCGGCAACCCTGACGTCCAGGATGATCGATCGCCCCATGCGGCCGCTCTTCCCCAAGGACTTCCGCAACGACGTCCAGATCGTGGCCACGGTGCTCTCCACCGACCAGGTCCACGACCCCACCATCCTGGCCCTGGTCGGAGCTGGGGCAGCGGTGGCCATCAGCGACATCCCTCATGACGGCCCGGTCGCCGCAGTCCGGATGGGACTGTTCGATGGAGAGCTGGTGGAGAACCCCAGCATGCCCGACATCGAACGTGGCCAGCTGGACCTGGTGGTGGCGGGGACCCGCGATTCCATCAACATGGTGGAGGCCGGCGCCAACGAGGTTTCGGAGGAGATCCTGGTGCAGGCGCTGGTCCGGGCCCACGAGCGGATCCGCGAGTTGATCTCGCTGATCGACGAGCTGGTCGCCAAGGTGGGAAAGCCCGACATGGAGTACCTCCACGTGGGGGTGCCCGCTGAGCTGAGGGCCGCGGTGGCGGAGATTGCCGCTGAGAGGATCGACCGGGTCTTCCTGGAGAGCGACAAGGCCCAGCGCGACACCCGGGTCGACAGGCTCCGCTCGGACGTGGTGGCAGAGCTGACCCCGAGGTTCCCGGACGGGGCCGGCGACATCGCGACCGCTTTCGAGGCGGTCTTGAAGTCGGCCGTCCGCCGGGCGATCCTCGACCGCGGGATGCGCCCTGACGGGCGCAGGACCGACGAGATCCGGCCGATCTGGTGTGAGGTCGGGGTGCTGCCCAGGGCTCACGGAAGCGCCGTGTTCACGAGGGGGCAGACCCAGGCTCTCTCGGTGGTCACTCTGGGCACCCTGTCGGATCAGCAGAGGCTCGACGGGCTGGGCTTGGAAGAGTTCAAACGCTACATGCACCACTACAACTTCCCGCCCTTCTCGGTTGGTGAGGCCAGGCCGCTGCGTTCCCCCGGCCGTCGGGAGATTGGGCACGGGGCTCTGGCGGAGCGGGCGGTGAAGATCATGGTTCCGCCCGCCGACGAGTTCCCCTACGTGATCCGGATCGTGACCGAGATCCTCTCCAGCAACGGAAGCACCTCGATGGCGAGTGTCTGCGGCAGCACCCTGTCCCTGATGGACGCGGGGGTCCCCATCGCGGCCCCGGTCGGGGGCATCGCCATGGGACTAATCACCGACGCGAACGACCCGTCGCGCTACGCCATCCTCTCCGACATCCAGGGCATGGAGGACGCCCTCGGCGACATGGACTTCAAGGTCGCCGGGACGCGCAAGGGAGTGACCGCCCTGCAGATGGACATGAAGGCTCGGGGCCTCAGCTCGGAGCTCTTCCGCCAGGCCCTGGAGCAGGCACGGCAGGGGAGGCTTCACATCCTCGACAAGATGGCCGAGGCCATCTCAGCCCCGCGCCAGGCGATGTCCATCCACGCACCTCGGATCATCACCCTGCATATCCACCCCGACAAGATCCGCGACCTGATTGGGCCTGGTGGCAAGACCATCCGCCGGATCCAGGAGGAGACCGGCTGCCAGATCGACATCGAGGACGACGGGAAGGTCTTCCTGGCCACGGTCGACGAGGAGGCGATGGAGCGGGCGGTGGCGATGATCCGCGACCTCACCGAGTCGGTGGAGGTGGGCCGGATCTACAAGGGCAAGGTGGTCCGGATCATGCCCTTCGGCGCCTTCGTCGAGATTCTGCCTCGACAGGACGGCCTGGTCCACATCTCCCAGCTGGCCGAGCAGCGGGTGGGCAAGGTCGAGGATGTGGTCAGCATCGGTGACGAGATCATGGTCAAGGTGACCGAGATCGATGACCGGGGCCGGGTCAACCTGTCCCGCAAGCAGGCCATCCTGGAGCTGGCCGGACGGGGCGAGCGCGGCGCTGGCAGCCCGCCCCCAACAGGTCCACGTGACGGTGAGCAGCCTCACGGCTCCTGACCCGGCGCCCGGCGGCGCCGAGAGGGCGCAGGCCCGCCTGGACGAGATCGCCGTCCAGGTGAGGTCCTGCACCAGGTGCGCGCTCCACCGCAGCCGGACCCAGGGGGTGCCGGGGACCGGACCTGCCACTGCCCGGCTCATGGCGGTGGGGGAGGCTCCCGGGGAGCGAGAGGACCTCGAGGGCAGGCCCTTCGTGGGCGCGGCCGGACGGCTGCTCACCGAGCTCCTGGAGGAGATCGGTCTGAGCCGGGACGACATCTTCATCACCAACGTGCTGAAGTCCCGCCCGCCTGGCAACCGGGACCCACTGCCCGAGGAGGTCGAGGCCTGCGCCGGCTACCTAGACGACCAGATCGAGGTGCTCCAGCCCGAGGTGATCCTGGTGCTGGGACGGCATGCCCTGCAGCGGCTGCTGCCGGGAGCGCCGGGCATCTCGCGGGCCCACGGGAAGGTGATCCGCAGCGGGAGCCGGGCCTACATGCCCTGTTACCACCCGGCGGCGGCGCTCTACAACGGGGCCCTGCTCTCGGTGCTCCGTGAGGATTTCCAGCAGCTCAGGGCCCATCTGGAGAGCGCCCCGGTCGAGGCGCCGCCGGCCCCGGCGGAGACGACCCCGAGCGCCGAGCAGCTTGGTCTCTTCTAGGCTTCATCCGGCTGCCGCCGGTGGGAGCCCCCTGGCGGCGCCGGCTCCGGGGCTGCTGCGGTTCGTCCCGCTTGGCGGTGTGGGTGAGATCGGGAAGAACCTCTCCCTCCTGGAGGCGGGTCAGGACGTGGTGGTGATCGACGCCGGGCTCGCCTTCCCCGAGCAGGAGGCCTCAGGGGTCGACGTGGTGCTGCCCGACATTGGCTTCCTGAGGACCCGGCTGAGTAGGGTCCGGGCGGTACTGCTCACTCACGGGCATGAGGACCACATCGGGGCTCTGCCCTTCTATCTACCTGAGCTGGACGTGCCGGTGTACGGCACAGCGATGACCATCGGGTTGCTCCGCAACAAGCTGGACCGACGCGGCTACGCGGGCCGGGCCCGGCTTCACGAAGTGGATCTGGGGGTGCCCTTCTCGGCGGGGGAGCTGGTGGTGGAGCTGGTCCACATGACCCATAGCGTGCCCGGCAGCTGCGGGCTGGCGATCCAGACCTCGGCCGGCCTGGTGGTTCACACCGGGGACTTCAAGCTCGACCACTCCCCGGTGGGGGGACGCGGTCCCGACCTTCGGCGCCTGGCTGAGCTGGGCGACCAGGGGGTCAGGCTGCTGCTCAGCGACAGCACCAACGCCACCCTTCCCGGGCTGACCCCATCGGAGCTGACGGTGAGACCGGCGCTGAGGCGCGCGCTGACCGAGGCACCCGGTCGGGTGGTGGTGGTCACCTTCGCCAGCAACCTGGCGCGGATGCGGCAGACCCTGGAGCTGGCCCGAGAGGTCGGTCGGCGCTGCTGCCTGGTGGGGCAGAGCATGGTCCGCAACGCCGACACCGCGGCGGGGCTGGGCTACCTCGACCTTGCGCCCGGCCTGCTGGCCTCACCGCGGGAGTTGCCCGGAATACCCCCTTCCCAGCTCTGCCTACTGGCGACCGGGTCGCAGGGCGAGCCGCTGGCGGCGCTCAGCCGGATAGCCGCCGGCACTCACCCATTCATCAGGGTCCGTGAGGACGACACCGTGGTCCTGGCGGCCAACCCGGTGCCCGGCAATGAGGCGACCGTGAGCAGGATCGTGAACAGCCTGGTCGGGCAGGGAGTGCAGGTACTGGCGGGGAGCCGCGACGGGGTACACGCCAGCGGGCACGGTTCCGCGGAGGAGCTCAGGTTCATCCTCCACCTGCTCCGTCCCCGGGCCTTCGTCCCCGTCCACGGTGAGCCGCGCCACCTGGTCGCCCACGCTCGCCTGGCCGGCCTGGCCGGCCTGCCCAAGGACACTGTCGCTGTCGTCGAGAACGGTACCGTCCTGGAACTGTCTCCCGACCAGCAGTGGGTCGCCGGCAGCGTGGGTGTCGGCGCCGTCCCCATCGACGCTGACGGCCGGACCCTCGGAGGGGACGGAGCGCCGCCCACTGCGTCCGCGGCCGGGCCCGCGGATGGGCTGGTGGTGGTGGTTTCGGTGACCATGGACCGGTCCCTCAGCCGCTTGGCCGCCGGGCCGGAGGCCCTGGTGGTGGGGGGTGCCTCCCTTGAGGAGCGGCGAGTGGTCGACGAAGGAAAGGCCCGCGTGCGGCGGATGATCCGCGAGCGCGAGCGGGGCTTCCACGACGTCGCCGAGGTGGGTCGTGCGACGACTCAGGCCATGACTGCCCACCTGGCCCACGGGGGAGCCTGGCGCCCTCGGGTGGTGTCAGTGGTCAGCCTACTCTGAGCTGCGGGCGTGCGGGTGTCGCGCCTGGTGGCGGCGGGGGCACTGGTGGCAGTGGCCGCCTTGGCGATCGCAGTCGGGCTGCAGCTGGGCCGGTCCGTTCCAGCGCCCAGGGTGCGGATCTCCGTCGCCAGCTCCTACACCGTCCCCGGCGCCAGGGCAGCGCTCCCCTGGCCCGAGGCGGGCCAGGCGGCGCTCTACCTGTCGGGATTCGGGTGGCTGGGAAGTGGTGGCAACCAGGTGCCGGTGCCGATCGCCAGCGTCACCAAGATCATGACCGCCCTGGTGATCCTCCAGGCCCACCCGCTGGCGCTGGGCGAGCCGGGGCCGATCGTGACGGTGGGGGCGGACGATGTCGACCTCTACCAGACCGAGCTGGCCGCCGGCGATTCCGTGGTCGCGGTGGAGGCCGGCGAGCAGCTCAGTGAGCTCCAGCTCCTGGAGGGACTGCTGATCCCCTCGGGGGACAATCTGGCGGAGCTCTTGGCCAGCTGGGACGCGGGGTCGGAGGCCAGCTTCGTGGTTCAGATGAACGCCCTGGCCGTCTCCCTGGGGCTGACCGACACCCACTTCGCCGACAGCAGCGGCCTGGACCCTGCCAGCGTGAGCTCGGCACGAGACCTGGTCACCCTTGCCCGGCGGGCGATGGAGGACCAGGTCTTTGCCACGATCGTGGCGATGCCCAGCGCGGTCCTCCCGGTGGTGGGGCTGGTCCACAACTTCAACTTCCTGCTCGGACAGGACGGGGTGGTGGGGGTCAAGACCGGGTGGACCGCCGCTGCCCTGGGCTGCCTGGTCTTCGCCGCCATGGATCGGGTGGAGGGTCGTCAAGTGATGGTGGTGGGGGCGGTTCTGGGGCAGCCTGGCGGCCCCTCCGCGGCGCTCCGGGTGGCTGGGGTGGCCGTCGTCGCGCTGCTCCAGAGCGTCAGTGCCGGGCTTCACGCCGTCTCGCTGCCGCTGGCCGCTCTGGCCCAGGGCGAGGTCACCGCAAGGTGGGCGGGCCCGGTCCCCGTCCGGGCGGCCGGCCGGATTCAGCTGGTGGCCCTGTCGGGCGCCAGGCTCAGCCTGCGGGCCCGGCTCCGGCGGCTGCGGCCACCCCTTCGGCGGGGCGCCAGGGTCGGGTCGGTGACGGTGTCAAGCCCGGCCGGCTACCGGCTCCGCGAGCCCCTGGTCCTGGGCCGGGCGCTGGTCGCGCCCGGACTGTGGTGGCGGCTGAGCCGAGCCTGAGCGACCGAGCAGATGTGCGGTCCCGCTGCTAGACTGCGCCCAGTTGGTGGCGATCCCAATTTCGATGCATTCAACCCCACCCATGTCAGCGTCCTCGTAGATGGCCGCAACCAAGCGGCGTAGGGCTCCTCGTCGCCCGACGAGGAGGGTCTGGCGCACTGCCTCGAGGACCAGGCGTCCGAGCCCGTCTCGCCGGGTGATGCGGCTCAGTCCCCCTCAGGTGCGGGAGCTCGCCGGGATCAGCTCGATCGCGGTCGGCCTCATCTGGATGATCCTGCTCGGGTTCCCCCAGGCCAAGGTGGCGCTGGACTTTGGCCGGGACATCTCGTCGGCGGTTGGGGTCGGTGGCTGGATCATTGGGATCGCTCTGGTGGCGGGGGGATTGGGGTTGCTCGCCTCCAGGGGCTCTGATCGCAGCGGCGCTCAGGTCCTGATCGCGCTGGTGGTCTCCGCGGTGGCGGCGATCTCGATGGCGGCCACGGTGCATTCCGGGAGTGGCGGGGCTCTGGGCCGAGCCATCGGCCCCCACCTCGTCCATGCGGTGGGAGCGCCGGCGACCCTGGTGGCCCTCGCGGCCGTGGCGTTGGCGGGCCTGATCGCGGGTCTGGAGATCTACCCGTCAAGGATCTCTGCTGGGGCCCTCGCTCGAGTGGGCGTGGTCACCGGGAGACTATTCGGCCTCGGTGACCGGGCGCGGTCGGAGGGGATGCCGCCCGCCCAGGCATTGGCGGTGTTTCCTGACATGGGGGCTGCTCGGAAGGAGTTCGAGGCAGAGACCCGTGCCCCTGCCAGCGCGGCCGTGCCCAAGACGCCCCCGGAATCGTTCCAGCGTATCTTCGAAGGTCTGGACGAGGGCGGCCCCGACAGGCTGGGGGCCGGGCCGGCTGCCGAGGCGGTCGAGCTGGCCGGGACCCCGGTGGGCCTGACGCGGGGCTCAGAGATCGCGCACGATCCTGACGAGCTCGACGAGCTGGACGAGCCCGAACCCAGCTGGGTCCTGCCCAGCGTGGACCTGCTCGACTCGGCCCAGGGCAAGCGCGAGCGGCTGCGCGACGAGATCCGAAGCCGGATCCGGACCATCGAGTCGACCCTGGGAACCTTTGGGGTCCAGTGCAAGGTGATGGGGGTGAACGCCGGTCCCACCGTCACCCAGTACGAACTCCAACCGGCTCCGGGGGTGCCGGTGCGCAAGGTGCTCGCCTACCAGCCCGATCTTTCGATGGCGCTGGCGGCTCCGATCCGGATCCAGGCCCCGATCCCGGGCAAGTCGGCGATCGGGATCGAGGTGCCCAACAAGGCGGCCCAACTGGTGACCCTGAAGGAGGTGGTCCAGGCTCCCGGCTTCGGCCACTTCAAGAGCAAGCTGGCGGTGGCGCTGGGCGCCGACGTGAGCGGGCACCCGGTGCTGGGTGACCTCTCCGGGATGCCCCATCTCCTCATCGCCGGCACCACCGGCTCCGGAAAGAGTGTCTGCATCAACGCGGTCCTGGCCGGGCTTCTGCTCCAGTCCACTCCCCGTGACCTGCGGCTGATTCTGGTCGACCCCAAGCGGGTCGAGCTGAGCAACTTCTCCGGGCTGCCCCATCTCCTGGTTCCGGTGGTGATCGATTCGGACCCGGCGGTGGCAGCGCTGCGCTGGGCGGTCCTGGAGATGGAGCAGCGCTTCAAGCTGTTCGCTGGTCACGGGGCCCGGAACATCACCAGCTTCAACGAGCGGGCGCCCCAGCTGGGGCTGCACGCGCTCCCCAAGATCGTGATCGTGATCGACGAGTTGGCCGACCTGATGATGGTCGCTGCCAACGAGATCGAGGACCTGATCTGCCGGATCGCCCAGCTGGCGCGGGCGGTGGGGATCCACCTCATCCTGGCCACCCAGCGCCCCTCAGCGGACATCATCACCGGCCTGATCAAGGCGAACATTCCCTCCCGGATAGCGTTCGCGGTCAGCAGTGGCGTGGACTCCCGGGTGATCCTCGACGAGATGGGGGCGGAGAAGCTGCTCGGCCGGGGCGACATGCTCTACCTTCCCATCGATGCCGGGAAGGCGATCCGGCTCCAGGGCGCCTACGTGTCGGACCGTGAGCTGGATCAGCTGATCGGATGGTGGAAGGCTCAGGGGCGCCCCCGCTACCAGGAGGAGATCCTCCTGGCGGCAGCGCTGACCCCGGCCCAGGGCGACCCGGCGCTGAGGCGTGACCCGCTTTTCGAGAGGGCGGGACGGATCGTGATCGGAGAGCAGAGGGGGGCGGCCTCGCTCCTCCAGCGGAAGCTCAATGTCGGCTACACCAGGGCGGCCCGGCTGATCGACCAGCTCTCCGACGCCCGCGTGGTGGGCCCCTACGAGGGCAGCAAGTCTCGGGAGGTGCTGATGAACCTGGCTGAGCTGGAGCAGATGCTCGACTCCAGCGAGGATGAGGACTAGCCGCTAGGCTTGAGCCCGTGGCCGGCAGTGAGCATTCCTTCGATGTGGTCTCAGACTTCGATCGCCAGGAGCTGGTGAACGCGGTCGACCAGGCGAAGCGCGAGATCGCCACCCGGTACGACTTCAAAGACGTGGTGGCGGAGCTGGAGCTCCAGGAGAAGGAGATCGTGATCCTGGCCGCCTCCGATGGGCGCGCCGACGCTGTCCTGGACATCCTCAAGAGTAAGTTGGTTCGCCGCCAGCTCTCCTTGAAGATCCTCGATGCTGGCAAGCTCGAGCCGGCCGCCAAGGGCAACGTGAGGCAGGAGATCCGGCTGCGAAAGGGCATCGATGAGGACACGGCCCGCGACCTCACCAAGCGGATCAAGGCCGCTCACCCTAAGGTCCAGGTGCGGGTCCAGGGGGATGAGTTGAGAGTGGTCAGCAAGGACAAGGACACCCTGCAGGCGGTGATCCACACCCTGCGCGATCTGGATCTGCCAGTTCCCCTGCAGTTCGCCAACTACCGATGACCGGGGCGGGGCCCACCGCCGCCGGCTCCCGCCAGCAACGTCGATGAAGGTGCCACGGTCGCTGATGGACGAACCCGAACTGGTCGACCTGGCTTTGGCATTTCCGCTGGCCGAGCTGGTTTGTGCGGCGGCGGCATCGGCGCCGGGCCGCACCGTGTCCAGCGCCGAGTCCTGCACCGGGGGACTGCTGGCGGCCGTCCTGACGGCGGTGGCGGGCAGCTCAGGGTACTTCCTGGGAGGGGTGGTCGCCTACGACGACAGCGTCAAGGTCCGGGAGCTGAGGGTGTCCCAATCGCTGCTCGATGCCAGCGGAGCCGTGAGCCCGGAGGTCGCGGAGGCGATGGCGGTGGCGGTGCGGAGCCGCTTCGGCAGCACCTTTGGCGTCTCCACCACCGGGGTGGCAGGTCCGGGGTCCTCCGGGGACAGGCCGGCGGGGCTCATCTACCTGGCTCTGGCCGGTCCCGACCGGGTCGCCTTGCGTAGGCTCACCGGCGACCGGGGCCGGCACCTCAACAGGGCGGGGGCGGTCACGGCGGCGCTGGAGCTGCTCCTGGCCGGGCTGGAGGCGGGGGGCTGACATCCCCGCGCGTGGGCTCCGGAGGACCTTCCCATGGAGGGGCTGAGCCGCTACAATGACGAACAAGTGTTCCCCGCCGGGGCGCCCTGGTCGCAAGTCCCGCCACAGCTCGTCGCCACCCCGCAGCCAGAAACCGGAGGTCTACTGAATGAGCGGTACACTCGAAGTGATGGGGCACGTGAGCGGCCCGCCTGGTCACGATGGCAAGGAGCGGGCGCGAGTGGCGAGTGAGAAGGAACGGGCCCTGGGAGCTGCGCTCAGCCAGATCGAGCGCAGCTACGGGAAGGGTGCGATCATGCGGCTCGGCGAAGGGGGGGGGATCAGGGGGGTTGACGTCGTCTCCACCGGTGCCCTCACCCTGGATCTGGCGCTTGGGGTGGGCGGGCTTCCCCGCGGCCGGGTGGTGGAGATCTTCGGCCCGGAGTCATCGGGCAAGACCAGTCTCAGCCTCCACGTGATTGCCGAGGCCCAGAAGCTGGGGGGCGTGGCCGCCTTCATCGACGCCGAGCATGCCCTCGATCCCGCCTATGCCGCTCGGATCGGGGTCAACACCGATGAGCTCCTGATCTCGCAGCCGGACACCGGGGAGCAGGCGCTGGAGATCGTGGAGGTGCTGGTTCGCAGCCAGGCGGTGGACGTGGTGGTGATCGACTCGGTGGCGGCCCTGGTGCCCAAGGCAGAGATCGACGGCGAGATGGGCGACAACCACGTCGGCCTGCAGGCCCGGCTGATGTCGCAGGCGATGCGCAAGCTGACCGCCGCGATCAGCCGTTCCAATTGCGTGGTGATCTTCATCAACCAGCTTCGTGAGAAGGTCGGGGTGATGTTCGGCAACCCCGAGGTCACCACCGGGGGTCGGGCGCTCAAGTTCTACGCCTCGGTGCGGCTCGACATCCGCAAGATCGATTCCCTGAAGCAGGGTCTGGACGTGATCGGAGGTCGGGTCCGGGTCAGGGTGGTCAAGAACAAGGTAGCCGCTCCCTTCCGGTCGGCGGAGCTCGACCTCCTCTACAACGAGGGCATCTCCTACGAGGGCAGCGTCCTCGACGGTGCCCTGGAAGCGGGGGTCGTGGAGAAGAGCGGTGCCTGGTTCAGCTATGGGGAGATGCGCCTGGGTCAGGGCCGGGAGAATGTCCGCGACCTGCTCCGCAGCAAGCCAGACCTCACCGCCGAGATTGCCAACAAGGTGCGGCAGTCCGTCATCGGCGAGCCGGTGGCCGGACCTGACCGGACTCTGGAGGCTGAGCCTGAGGGTGTCAGCGTCCTGAGCTGAGGGGCGCAGCCAGAGAGCGGCCCGCCTGGACCGGCAGGCCAGCTTGGCCGTCGGTCGCGGTAGAATCTGTCCCACTTTAGTTCAATCTCCTACTCCTCCGGTTCCGTGAGGAGTTGCGGTCGGGAAGGGGCGGGCACTCGTCCCTTGTCCGCCACTGCGAGGTCTCGCCGATGGGTGCAGCAATCGTTGTATTGCTGGTGGTGCTGGCGGTGCTGGCGGTTGGCGGCGTCGCCTACGGCCTCAGAGCTTCCCAGCAGGCGCAGCTGCGGCTCGAGGAGCTGGCAAGCTCGAAAGCCGGGCTCGAGGCTGAAAGGAAGGCCGCCGAGTTGGAGGCCAAGGCCGAGACGCTCCGGCTCCGCGGTGAGGTGGAGCAGGAGCTCAGAGACCGGCGGAGCGAGGCGCTGCACCTGGAACAGCGGATCCTGCAGCGTGAGGAGCAGCTGGACCGCCAGCAGCAGGACATCCTCCAGCGGACCGATGGCCTGGCCGCCGAGCGCGCGCAGCTGGAGGAGGTGCGGATCCAGGCGGGCGCCGTCCGAGCTGCGGCCCAGACGGAATTGGAGCGAGTTTCGGGGCTCAGCCGGGAGGAGGCTCGACGGGAGGTCCTCGAGACCCTGGACCGGGAGCTGGTCGCAGAGAAGGCGGATCTGATCCGCAACTCGGTGGCGGCGGCCGAGGCGGAAGCTGACGAGCGTTCTCGGGAGGTGCTGGTCACCACCATTCAGCGGCACGCCGCCGACCAGACCGGCGAGACCTCGGTCTCGGTGGTCCCGCTTCCCAACGACGAGGTCAAGGGCCGGATCATCGGTCGGGAGGGGAGGAACATCCGGGCCCTGGAGTCAGCGCTCGGAGTCGACCTGATCATCGATGACACCCCGGAGTCGGTGGTGCTCAGCGGCTTCGACCCAGTGCGGCGGGAGGTTGCCCGGGTCACCCTCACCAAGCTGCTCAGCGACGGCCGCATCCATCCCACCCGGATCGAGGAGGTGGTGGTCAAGTCGAGGGAGGAGGTGGCCGCGCGGATCATGGAGGAGGGGCAGCAGGCCCTCTACGATCTCGGGCTCCAGAACGTCCATCCCGAGCTGGTCAAGCTGGTGGGCACCCTCCGCTTCCGCTACAGCTACGGGCAGAACGTCCTCGCCCATGTCAAGGAGGTCGCCTACCTGGCCGGAATGATCGCCGCCGAGATCGGGGTGGACGAGCGGCTCGCCAAGGAGGCGGGGATGTTCCACGACATAGGGAAGGCCGTGGACCACGAGGTGGAGGGGTCCCATGCGATCATCGGCGGGGAGATCCTGCGCCGGCTGGGCCGGCACCCGGACGTGGTCGACGCGGTGCGGTGCCATCACTACGACGTGGAGCCGACCACCGCGCTGGCCTTCATAGTCCTCAGCGCCGATGCGATCTCGGCATCTCGTCCCGGGGCGCGGCGGGAGACCCTGTCCAGCTACATCAAGCGGCTCGAGAAGCTGGAGGAGATTGCCAACGGCTTCGAGGGGGTGGAGCGGTCCTTTGCTATCCAGGCCGGCCGAGAGGTCCGGATCATGGTCAAGCCGGACCGCATCAACGATGATGCCGCGGTGGTCCTGGCCCGCGACATCGCCCGGCGGATCGAGGGGGAGATGAGCTATCCCGGGATCATCAAGGTCACGGTGGTCAGGGAGACCCGGTCGGTCGACTACGCCAAGTAGACTTCCGCACCTTCGGGCCACACCGTTGTGAGGAACCTGTCACAAAGGTGACGCAAGTCCGGAGAACTGTCCCGGAAGTCGAAATCCGCCGTTTAGACTACGGTGGTCCGCTGGAAGGGACGGCTTACGGTGAGGGTCAGGATAGTGCGACCGGCGACACCCATGACGGGGCTCCTCCTGCGCACGCGTGGTGGAATCTCGACATTCGGCATGCCCGGCCCGCGCCGGGGCCATGGGGCAGAGTCACTTGAGCAATAGGGGGGTCGCCAGTGTCGGCGTCGTGGAACGCCCCGCGGAGCTCGCGCCTGGGGGGACCGTGAGCCTGCGGCCGGCAGCGGCTCGGGTGGACTGGACCGCCGATCTTGCCCCCAGGCGGCGGAAGTGGGGGGTGATCGCGGTCGTGTCGGGCACCGCGATCGCGGCCGCGATCGTGGGGGTGCTCCTGATACGCCCGTCGTGGGCCAGGCAGTGGGAGACCCTGCTGGTGGTCATGGCACTGGTCGCGCTTCTGGAGCAGCGCGGAGGGGCCTCGCTGCCAATGGGCCGAGGGAGGCTCAACTTCAGCGCCAAGGCCTACGCCAGCATCGGGGCCGTCTACATCCTCGGCTTTCCCGGCGCGGCCGCCTCGGCCCTCGCCTCCTTCCTTGTCAGCGCGGTGCTGCATCGCCGGGTGGGGCTGAAGACCATCTTCAACAGCGCGATGAGCTTGCTCGTTTACGCCGCGGCGTTCTCGGCCTTTGAGGCCCTGCGGCAGCTGGCGGTTCCCGGCCAGGCGGCGAGCATCGTGTGGCTGGTCCTGGCTGGGGCAGCTGGAGGCCTGGTCGCGTGGACGGTGAATCACCTGCTCCTCGGCCTGGTCCTCGGGGCTGAGCAGGGCGCCAAACAGGTCCTGGCCCGGGCCTATCTCGAGCACGTGCTTGCCGTGTTGCCCTACTACATCGGATACGGGCTCGCCGGCCTCGGTGTGGTGGCGGCCAGCATCTGGCTGGGCTCGGTGGCGGCCAGCATCTGGCTGGGGGCGAGCGGGGCGCTGCTCACCCTGGCGGCGCCGGTGGCCATCGTCCAGACCGCCACCAACCGGTGGATGCGCGAGCAGAATGCTCGCCTGGTGGAGGCCCGGAGCGGGTTCAACGCCACCTTGATCAGTCTGTCCAAGGCGATCGATCTCCGGGACAATGACACCGAGGGTCACTGCCGTCGGGTGGTGGAGTACTCCCTCCTGATGGGAAGGTTCCTCAGGTTCGACGATGACGAGCTGCTCCGGCTCTGTCATGGGGCCCTGCTCCACGACATCGGGAAGATCGGCATCCCGGATGCGATCCTGCACAAGCCCGGCCCACTCACCGACGACGAGTGGCGGGTGATGCGCACCCACCCCCAGTTGGGGGCTCTGATGGTCGCCGACGTCAGGCAACTGGAACGGGCCCGAGAGGTGATCCTGAACCACCATGAACGCTTCGACGGCAAGGGCTACCCGCGGGGGCTGAAGGGGGATCAGGTCCCCCTGGCCGCCAGGGTGTTCACGATCGCCGACGCCTTCGACGCCATGATCTCGGACCGGCCGTACCGCAAGGCGATTTCCCTTGCCGAGGCGCGGGCGGAGGTGAGGCGGTGCGCTGGGACCCAGTTCGACCCAATGTGTGTGAAAGCGTTCGACAGCATCTCGGACGAGGACGTGGAGACCGTCGCAAATAAGAAAGAGCAGCCCACCGAGGAGCTGCTCTCTCTCTGATTTGCGGCGAGGGTGTTAGCTACCCCCAGCGCAGATCAGCTCAACCCCACTCGCTGAGTTCCCAAGTGCTCATAGCAGTGACCTCTCCCTGAATGTTGGTAGGCGACCTTGTGACGACCGGCCCGGCGAGGACCTTCCTGCATAAAAGTAGCTCAGATTCGGATAATGTCGCGAGCGGCTCACTTCTAGATGACGAAGCGGTAACATAGGCCGGCTGGCCGCCCGCTTGGGGCAGTCCCACAGGGACGTGCCGTGGGGTTGGCGCCGGGCAGACGGCATGATGCCGTCCGCCGCGTAAACTGCCGGGGTTCCGCCGCTAGGAGGGTCCAGTTTGGCTGGGAGTGGAGTGCCTTGGCGGGCGCCTCTCCACGTGCCCAGGTTCCGAGCCCTCTGGCTCGCAGGGTTGCTGTCCTGGTACGGCGACTTCCTAACCCTTCCGGCCCTGATGATCATCTCCTACCGGCTGGGCGGGGAGGTCGGAGTCGGCCTGCTCTTTGTGTTCACGACCGCGCCCCTGCTGGCGCTGCTGCCGCTGGGGGGGCACCTGGGCGACCGAGGGGATCGGCGGAGGCGGCTGGTCGCTCTTGACCTGGTCAGGGCGGCGCTGGCGGGGCTGACCATCGCCGGGTCACAGGGCCATCTCCTGCTGGTGGTTCTGGTGGCAGCGGGAGGCAGCCGCTGCGCGTCGGCGCTCTACGACCCCGGAAGGCGGCGGCTGGTGGCGGTGCTGCTTCCCGAGCGGCTGGTGCCCGCCGGCAGCAGTCTGCTGTCGGTGGTGTCGGAGTCCGCCCTCCTGGTCGCGCCGGCCATAGGTGCTGGCCTCCTGTTATTCACTCGACCCACCACCCTGATCGCCCTGGACGGCGTCACGTTCATCGCGTCGGCGGCGCTGATGGGCAGAGTCGGGCGTCAGCCGGCACCATGGGGGCCGCGGGGGTACACCCGGCAGCCCATCTGGAGGGCGCTGGGCCGCGGCTTTTCGCTCCTACTGATGGAGTCCACCACCAGGCTCTTCGTGATCCAGGCGACCTTGGGGGCCGCTCTGGCCAGCGTTGTTCAGGTCTACTTTGTGCCACTCGCCAGGTACGCCTTCCACGTGGGCAGCAGCCAGGTGGGAGTCATGTACGTGCTCGTGGGCGGGGCATCCCTGCTGGGCAGCGCGGTGGCTGTGCGCCTGCCGGAGGTGCGGCGCCGGAGCATCGTGCTCCTCGGCTACTTCCACCTGGTGGTGGTGGTCATGGTGGGTGCGCTGTTGGGGGCCTGGGTCGTGGTGGTGGCGTTGGTGGCTTTCGCCGGCAGCGGAGCCCTCCAAGAGGTGTGGGGCTTCAACAGGATTCAGGTCCGAACCACCCGGGACGGTGTGGGGCAGGCGATGGGCTCGGCCCTGTGGTGCATGTATCTCGGCCGGGTGCTGGGCGCGGCATTGGCAACGTGGGGTACCACTCACCTGCAGCGGGGTGACTTCCTGTTCCTCCTGGCCGGGTGCGCCGTCGTCGTCTGCCTGCTGGTCAGCGTCGGAGGCCAGCTGGCGTGGCGCCGCAACCACGCCAGCTGGCCTCCGGTCGGGCCGCCGCTGCCCTTCTAGCCTTAGAATTCCCCTCACAACCCAGGATGTTGTCCATCTTGCCAATTCCCCCCTCATCCACCGGCGGGAGCGCCGCCACCCCAGTGGAAGTACTCAAGGTCTCAGCCACCTCGCAGCCGGTGCGGGTTGCCGGGGCGATCGCGGGCGTGGTCCGGACCCATCACCGGGTCGAGATCCAGGCGATCGGGGCGGGGGCGATCAACCAGGCGGTCAAGGCGATCGCGATCTCTCGCGGGTATGTGGCGCCGGGAGGGCTTGAGCTGGTCTGCATACCCTCATTCATCGATATCGCCATCGATGGGGAGGAGCGAACCGGTATGCGCCTCATCGTGGAAACCCGCTGACCGGACGAGCCGGTCCCAGGTCGGTCTTCAGCCCGCTGCCGCTGCTGGAGGCTCGTCCTCGGCGGGCCCCCATCACCGCCCCGGGGGACAGGGCGCCACGGGTGAACATCTGGCAGGTGGGCTGCCAGATGAACGGCGCCGACGCCGACTTCCTGGCGGAGCGGTTCGCCGAGCTGGGGATGGTGCCCGGGGTCGAACTCGAGGACGCGGATCTGGTGGTGCTGATCACCTGTGCGGTCCGCCAGCACGCGGAGGACCGCGCCAGCAGTCACCTGGGGAAGTTGGCGGGATGGAAGAGCTCGCGCCCAGGGCGAGCCATCGCCCTCACCGGGTGCATGGTGGGCGAGCATGGGCAGAGCCTGCTGCGCCGCTTCTCCCAACTCGACTACGTCTTCGACATGCGCGATCCGGACGGCTTCTTCGTCCGCCTCCAGGACCTCTACCAGGGGGCTCTGGAGGGCCCGATTCCGCTCCCGGCGTCGGACCGCCTAGTCGCCTACCTCCCGGTCATGCTGGGGTGCAATGAGATGTGCACCTACTGCATCGTTCCCTTCGTCCGCGGCAGGGAGACGAGCCGGCCGGCCGAGCAGATCGAGGCCGAGGCGCGGCGGATGGTGGAGCGCGGGGTGCTGGAGATAACCCTGCTGGGGCAGAACGTCAACTCCTACGTGAGCCCGGAGGATGGATCCGGCCTGCCCGAACTGATGGCCAGAGTGGACCGGGTGCCCGGGCTGAAGCGCCTTCGCTTCCTGACCTCCCATCCCCGGAACGCCTCAGAGCGCCTGCTCGACGCCATCGCCGATCTGGAGACCGTCTGTGAGCAGTTCCACCTCCCCGTTCAGTCCGGCAGCGATTCCTGCCTGCGTCGGATGAAGCGCGAGTACTCGGTCGGCCAATATCGCAGGGTCCTCGACCGGGCCCGGGCCGGGATCGAGGGCGTCGGGCTGAGCACCGACGTGATAGTCGGTTTCTGCGGGGAGACCGACGACGAATTCGCGGACACTCTGGGGATGCTGGCCGACGTCCGCTTCGACACCGTCCACGTCCAGGCCTATTCGCCGCGCCCCGGGACGGCGGCGTACCGGCGGGCTGACGACGTGCCCCTGGTGGTGAAGAAGGAGCGCCTCCAGGCGGTTCTGGAGCTCCAGCGGTCGATCAGCCAGGAGCGGAACAGCGCGCTGGTCGGCAGCGGGGTCGAGGTCCTGGTCGAAGGAGTCGGGGTCGACGGGCGGGCCTATGGGCGGACCCGGCAGAACCGGGTCACCTGGCTCGAGAGGCATGCCCAGCCCGGTGAGGCGGTCTGGGTCCGGGTGGTCTCGGCCACGGCGTGGCAGCTGGTGGCTGAGTGATGTCCGGACCCGCCCGCAGCCCTGAGGCCGGGGCGAGCTCGGAGGCCTCGGACACGCCGGCCGTCCGCCAATACTGGGCGGCCAAGCGGGCCCACCCGGGCTGCGTGGTTCTCTTTCGGCTGGGCGACTTCTTTGAGTTGTTCGGCGAGGATGCCGAGCAGGCCGCACCGATCCTGGGGGTGGCCCTGACCGCCAGGGCCTTCGGCAGGGCTGGGCGAATGCCCATGTGCGGCGTTCCTTATCACAGCCTGGAGACCTACGCCCGAAAGCTTCTGGAGGCTGGGCTCAAGGTTGCCGTCTGCGACCAGGTCGAGAACCCGCAGCCGGGTCGGCTGGTCGCTCGCCGGGTCGTCCGGGTGCTGACGGCCGGCACTCTCATCGAGGACAGCATGCTGCCGGCCAGCGCGACGGTGCGCTGCGTCGCTGTCTGTGGAGACGGGGACGCGGTTGGGCTGGCGGCCCTGGATGTGAGCACGGGCAGGTGTCAACTGCGGGTCGTCGCCGGTGGGATGGAGTCCCCCCTTCTGGCCTACCAGCTCGGCGCCCTGGAGACCGCGGAGCTGGTGCTCCCTGAGGGGTCCCGGGTCCCGTCCCACATTCCTTCCGGCGCCAGCCTGACCTGGCGGCCTCCCCCCGCCTTCGACGCCGTCCGGGGAGGGGAGTTGATGAAGAGCTCAGGGGGGGCACCTCCATTGGGGGTGGCGGATCCGGGCGAGGGGCGGGCGCTGGCGGCGCTGGCTGCCCTGGCCGACTACTGCCGGGAGAGCGAGCTGGAGCTAGATCCAGCGTTCCTGGCCATCAGCTGGACCCTGCCCGCGGAGACCATGAGTCTCGATCCCTCCACCCGTCGGAGCCTTGAGCTGACGGAGACGGTCGGAGGCGGTCCCTCACTGGCCAAGCTGATCGACCGGACTCTTACCTCGCTGGGTGCCCGTCATCTTCGTTCCTGGGTGCTGGAGCCGCTCAGCACGCTGGGTCCGATCCAGGAACGACAGGGGGCGGTCTTGGAGCTGGCCGAGAAGGGGGCGGTGCGGGCGGCGGTCAGGGAATCTCTGCGCTCGTGCCGCGACCTGGAAAGGCTGGTCGGTCGCTGCGCCCACGGCAGCGCGGGCGCCCGTGACCTGGCGAGCCTGGCGAGCACCTTGGAGCAGCTGCCGCGCTTGAGCTCCGAACTGGCCCCAGCCAGGGCCAGCTGGTTGGAGCACCTGAGCCGTGACCTCGCCGGGCCCTCCGCGGAGCTGCCGGCTCTGTTGCGACGGGCGCTGGTCGATGACCCTCCCGCCCAGGTCCGCGACGGGGGCTTCATCAAAGGCGGGTTCGACGCGGAGCTCGACCAAATCCGGCAGGCCAGCTCCGGAGCCCGGGAGTACCTTTCCAAGCTGGAGGGGTCGGAGCGGGAGCGCACCGGCATCCGGAGTCTGCGGGTTGGCTACAACCGGGTCTTTGGTTACTACATCGAGATTCGCAACTCGGCCCGGGAGTCCATTCCCGACGAATATGTGCGGCGGCAAACCCTAGTTGGGGCCGAGCGCTACATCACGCCCGAGCTGAAGGAACGGGAGAACGTGGTCCTCACGGCCAGAGATCGGGCGGTGGGGCGTGAGCTCGAGTGCCTCAAGGCGCTGGTAGGGGCGGTGGTCGCGGAGGTTGGGCTGATCAGCCGGGCCGCCCTGGCCCTGGGTACGCTGGACGTTCTCCAAGGGCTGGCCGAGGTGGGGGTGGAGTACGGCTGGACGGTGCCAATGATCGACGACGGCCTCGGTCTCGAGCTGCGCCAGGGTCGTCATCCCCTGGTGGAGGCGAGCCTGGGCGCCGGCCGCTTCGTGCCCAACGACGCCACCATCGATGGGGAGGAGGAGCGGGTTTGGCTCCTGACCGGCCCCAACATGGCGGGGAAGTCCACATTCCTGCGCCAGGTGGCGCTGATCTGTCTCCTCGGCCAGGTGGGCTCCATGGTGCCCTGCGCCAGTGCGCGCTGGGGCCTGGTGGATCGCATCTTCACCCGGGTCGGGGCTCAGGACGACATCGCCTCGGGGCGGAGCACCTTCATGGTGGAGATGGAGGAGATGGCCCTGATCCTGAGCCAGGCGTCGCCCCGAAGCCTGGTCATCCTCGATGAGATCGGGCGCGGAACCAGCACGTACGATGGCATGAGCATCGCCCAGGCCATTCTCGAGCACCTCCACGATCACCCCGGAATGCCGAGGAGAGTGCTCTTCGCCACCCACTACCACGAGCTCACCGCCCTTGCCGAGGAGCTGCCCAAGCTGCGCAACTACCGGGTCGAGGTGGTGGAACGGGAGGAAGGCGGCGAGGCCCAGGTCGTCTTCCTGCACCGGATCGTCGCCGGTGGCGCGGATCGCTCCTACGGAATCAACGTGGCCCAGCTGGCCGGGCTGCCCCGGAGTGTCGTCGACCGTGCCGCTCGCATCCTGGCCGAGCGAGAGGCGGAACGCCCACTCTCGGAGCCGAAACCGCCCGACCAGCAGCTGGCCCTGCCGCTGACGGTGCCTCATCCGGTGATGGTGGAGCTCGAGCAGCTGAGCATTGAGGGTATGACTCCGCTGGAGGCGCTCCAGAGGATCGCGGACTGGCAGCGCCGGGCGGGGGAGCCCAACTGAACCGCAACCAGCCCCCTGCCCATGGGCCCTCGGACAGGCAGCGGATCCATGTGCTCAAACCGCAGGTTGCCGAGGCCATCGCCGCCGGTGAGGTGATCGAGAGGCCGGCCTCAGTGGTCAAGGAGCTGGTGGAGAATTCGTTGGACGCGGGCGCCCATCGCATCACCGTGGAGTTCCAGGCTGGGGGGGCGGAGCTGATCCGGGTTGCCGATGACGGGGACGGCATGTCGGCGGCGGAGCTGGGCCTGGCGTTCCAGCGCCACGCCACCAGCAAGTTGTCAGTGATCGACGACCTGGCTTGGATCTCCACCTTTGGCTTCCGAGGCGAAGCCCTGGCCAGCATCGCGTCCGCAGCCCAGGTGAGCGCGACCTCCTGGGACCGACGGTCATCGTCCGGGGCCCGGATCGAGGTCACGGACCGGGAGGTCGCTGTCCCGGTGCCGGTGGCGGCCCCCCCGGGCACGGTGGTCGAGGTGCGGAACCTCTTCGGCAAGACGCCGGCCCGGCGCGCCTTCCTGCGCAGCACCAGGGCCGAGGCCAGCGCCTGTCTGCGAGTGGTCGCCGAGGCGGCGCTGAGCCGGCCAGACGTAGCCTTCGAGGTGCGGGTCGACGGGCGCCGATCGCTGGGGGCTCCGGGACGGGGGGGCCTGCAAGAGGCGGCCCGCTCGGTGCTGGGGAAGGCGGAGTCGGCCGACCTGCTTGCGGTGGAGTGGACCGGGGGCGGAGTCTCCGTGGCGGGACTGATCGGCCCGCCCGAGGTGGCCCGGGCCAGCCGCAGCTCGCTGGTGCTGATGGTCAACGGCCGGCGCGTCCACCAGCGGGCCCTGGTGGCGGCGGTGGAGGGCGCCTACCGAGGACTGCTCCCGGTGGGTCGGTACCCGGTGGCGGTCCTGGACATCCGCTGCGATCCCAGCGAGGTGGACGTCAACGTCCACCCCACCAAGCGAGAGGTCCGCTTCGGCGATGAGTCACGCTTCTTCGAAGCCGTCCAACGAGCATGCTGGGGAGCACTCCAGGGGCTTGGGCCAGGTCAGCTGCCGCTCCCCAGCGGGGGGCGCGCGGGGATCGGGAGTGCGGCTGGCGGTGGGAGCGCCCGAGCTCCCGGCCCGTGGGCAGAGCTTGCGGAGGAGCTGCCCCTCATGGGTGGGCTGGCGCCGGTCGCCGCCCCATCGGAGCCCCTCGGGGCGGCCGCCTCGTGGCGCTATCTGGGGCAGGCGCACAACCGCTACCTGGTGGTGGAGACCAGTACCGGAATCGCCCTGCTGGACCAGCATGCCGCTCACGAGAAGGTTCTCTACACCCGGATCCTTGGTCGTCTCCGTGGGTCTGCGCCAAGCGGGGCGACACCTGCCCAGCGGCTGCTCCAGCCGGCCCTGGTGGAGGTGGGGCCCCAGGCGGTCGCAGAGCTTGCCGCCGCGGAACCGCTGCTGGAGCGCGCCGGCTTCGAGCTGGCGGCGTTCGGGGAGGGCACGGTCCGGTGCTCCGCCGTCCCGCCCGGGAGCAGGCTCTCAGAGCTGCCCCAGCTTCTGGCCGAGGTGCTTGCCGGCACCCAGGAGGTCCCCGAGGGGGAGGCCGGGAAGCAGCATCGGGTGGCGGCTTCCATCGCCTGCCACAGCGCGGTCCGCTTCGGCGACCCAGTCAATCCTGAGGAGGTGGCCCAGCTCCTGAGCGATCTGGCCGATACCCCGGGAGGCATCACCTGCCCACATGGGCGCCCCGCCTTGCTGCTTCTCTCGGAGACGCACCTGCTCTCCGCGTTCGCCCGCCGTTGAGCCCTCGGCAGGAGGCCCCCGCAAGCCTCGTGGGTCCGCATCTGGTCCTGGCGGTGATAGGCCCGACCGCGTCCGGCAAGACTCAGCTGGCCGCCGGCCTCTGCCGAGAACTGGGCGGCGATATGGTGAACGCCGACTCGCGGCAGGCGATTGCCGAGTTAGAGGTGGGGGTCTGCAAGCCGACCTCGGCCGAGCTCCGGGGAGTGGTCTGCCACGGGCTCGACTGGGCCCATCTGGGGGAGCCATTCTCGGCGGGCCGGTATCGGCAGCTGGCGGCCTCGACCATTGGAGATCTCCAGGATCTGGGCCGCATCCCGGTGGTGGTCGGGGGGACGGGCCTGTACGTGAGAGCCCTGCTCGATGGTTTCGACTTCGGGGGGGTTCCTCCCGGGAAGGAGCGGCCAACGTTGCCGGCCGAGAACCCGGAGGTGCTGGCCGAGCTGACCCGTCTGGACCCGGAGCGGGCGGCGGCGATCGACATCAGCAATCCGCGCCGGCTGGTGCGCGCGGTTGAACTGGCGCGCGCCGGGACCAGGGCGTCCCGCGCCGCCCCGCGGTGGCGGTCCCTGCGGTTGGGTTGCCGCATCGGGCCGGATCAGCTCCGCCGCAGGGTCGAGGAGCGCTCGGATCGGCTGATGGGGGAGCCCTTGGCCGCGGAGGTGCGCTCCCTGGTGGCCCGGGGCTACCCCCCGGCACTGGTGGCCAGCGCTGCAATCGGGTACGCTGAGGCGGTTGACTGGGTGGCGGGTAGGTGCTCGCGCCGGGAGGCGGCAGAGCGGTTGGCGGCCAGGACCTGGCGCTATGCCCGAGCCCAGATGACCTGGCTGCGGAGCGAGCCCAGCGTTGTCTGGATCGACGCGGGGATAGGCCTGGAGGAGATGGTGAGCGCGGGCGTGTCAGCGGTGGGGCTGGCGTGCGGCCAGGGGTTGCCTTGAGAGTATTCGACGAGTCTCTTCGGAGCGATCGGGAGCGGGCCTTTCTGCTCGGCTGGGTGCCCTCGGAGCGGGCCCTCAACCAGGTGGAGCTGGAGATGGACGAGCTCCGCGAGCTGGCACGGACAGCCGGTGCCGAGGTGGTGGGGTCCGACGTCCAGAAGCGCCCTCAGGTCGACCCGTCGCTCTTCTTCGGGAGCGGCAAGATAGCTGAACTGCGGGCGCTCAGGGAGAGCCTGGGGTTCGGCCTGCTCATCACCAACGATGACCTCTCACCACGCCAGCAGCGGAATCTGGAGCGGGAGTTGGAAGTGCCGATCGTCGACCGCACCGGCCTGATCCTTGACATCTTCGCCCAGCACGCCCGGTCTCGAGAGGGCAGGATCCAGGTGGAGGTGGCCCAGCTGGAGCATCTCCTGCCAAGACTCGCCAGCACCGAGGGACTGTCTCGCCTGGGGGGTGGCATTGGGACCAGAGGTCCAGGCGAGCAGAAGCTGGAGAGTGACCGGCGCCGGATTCGAAACCGTCTCCGGTCACTCCAGAAGGAGCTGTCCCAGCTCGAGGACGAGCGCTCGCTGCACCGGGAGAGTCGCCGTCGCCTGCCCTTTCGGACGGTTGCGCTAGTTGGCTACACCAACGCTGGCAAGTCCACCCTGCTCAACGCTCTGACTGAGGGCGGGGCTCTGACGGAGAACCAGCTCTTTGCCACTCTGGACCCGACCACTAGGGCGGTGCGGCTGCCTCTGGGTCAGCCATGCCTGCTGGTGGACACCGTGGGCTTCATTCAGAAGCTGCCCCACGAATTGGTAGCCGCGTTCCATGCCACTCTGGAGGAGCTTGCGGAAGCGGACCTCCTGGTCCATGTGCTGGACGCGAGCCGGGCCGGCGCCGAGAAGCGGCTGGAGACCGTCCACAGCACCCTCCGGGAGCTCGAGCTCGAGGACCGGCCGATCCTCCTCGCAATTAGCAAGGTGGATCTTTGCTCCCCGGACAGTCGCAGGCGACTCAGCACCTTGCAGCGGACCCCCTACCTGGATGTCGTCTCCGTGAGCGCAGTGAGCGGAGAAGGACTGGACTCACTTCGGTCTGCCATTGGCGAGGCCCTGGTCCGCGACATGCTGCCGGTGGAGACCGTGATCGCCTATGACAACTGGGCTGCCCTGTCCAGGTGGCGCCGCTACGGCGTGGTCGAGGCTGAGGATTTCACCAGCGACGGGATCCGGGTTCGCGGGCGACTCCCGGAGTCGATGGTCCAGACCATGGGCCGGGATGAGGCGGACAAGTAGCCAGCCGACCGGCCGGCCCTAGCTACGGACCGAGTACCCGGATGACGGCGACCACCTTGCCCTCCAGCTCCGCTTCGGTGACGATCAGCGGGGCATAGGCATCGTTGGATGGCTGGAGCCGGAGGTGGCCCTGCTCTCGATAGATCCGTTTGACTGTGACTTCGCCCTCACCGGTGGCCGGATTCTCCACCCGGACCACGGCCATGCTCCCATTGGGCACGTCACAGTTGGGCTTGACCACGACAAGGTCACCATCGAAGATGCCATCACCGGTCATGCTGTCGCCCCTCACCCGCAGCAGGAAGGAGTCGTCCCCACCGGCGATCTCCGGGCCGACGGCGATGCGATCCTCGATGTTCTGCTCGGCGAGCAGGGGAGCACCGGCCGCGACCTGGCCAACCAGCGGTAGCCAGTGGGATTGCGACAATTGGCGCGAAGCCGGGGTGAAGTCGGTGAGGAGCACCGTCCGAGACTTGGTGGGGTCGCGGCGGATGAGTCCCCGGCGCTCCAGGAGATTGAGATGATTCTGGACGGTCGAACTCGAACTCAGTCCCACCGCCCGCCCAATCTCTCGGACCGACGGTGGGTAGGCGCCGTCACGGCTGCGGGATCGCAGGTAGTCGAGGATTTCCTGCTGGCGCGGATGGAGGCCTTCGGGCATCTGACGGCTCCCTTCGACGGGGCCCAGCTTTGCGTCGCCCGGCCCCAGAACAAATGATCGATCAAGATGGTAGCACCAACGAGGCCCCGGTGCAAACGGCTGTTCGCTTCAAGGGGGCGAGCCGCCTTCGGGGAGATCTGGTGCTGCGCCGAGGCCAGCCGTCCAGCGGGCGCGGCCGCCACTTCTGCAGAGGTGACTGGTGATCACCTCGGCCAGGTCGCTCAGTTGACGCCGCTTGTGGTCGCTCACCGGGGAGCCTGGGGGATCGCCCCGGAGAACACCCTGGCTGCCTTCGAGGGCGCGGTGGGGCTGGGGGCAGACATGGTGGAGTTCGACGTGTGGAGGTGCGGGTCGGGGGAGCTAATAGTGCTCCATGACGGAGTGGTACAGGGACGCTCCATCCACTCCCTGACCCATCGCGAAGTGGTTGAACTCATCGGCAGGCCGGTCCCCAGGCTGGAGGAGGTCCTGGATCTGACCCGCGGTCGAATCGGTATCGACCTAGAGTTGAAGGACTCGGAGTGCGTGGCCGAGGTGTCTGAGGTGGTTCGAAGGCAGGCCCTGCCCGGGTTGGTACTCCTCTCCTCCTTCTCGACCAAGGTGGTGGGTGAGCTCCGGGCCCTGGACCTCAACGTCAGACTGGGATTGATCTGGGCCCGGCCCTTGGGTCGTGGGGGAGAGCATGACCCGGTCCAGGCCGCCAGCTCGGTGGGGGCGACCCATCTGGCTCTGCACCACCGTCTCCTGCGCGAACAACTCATTGTCCACGCCCGCGGGGCCGGGCTTGAGCTGCTGCCCTGGACGGTGAACGGGCCCCGGGTGCTGAGGCGGTGGCTCGCCTGCGACGCCGTCTGGGGAGTGGTGACCGACCGGGCAGAGTTGGCGCTCGAGCTGCGCAGCCTGCTCCAGCGGCCGCGGGCGTGAGAGGGCTTGCCAAGGAGCCATCTGAGGCGATGCCTCTACCAAGCAAGCGAAGGCGCAGCGCTGCCCGGGGAGGGTCCGCGGGGAGTTGTTGGGGCCGGGCGACCCACCGCTGGCGGTGGCATCCCCTCTTCCGGGAAAAGGCCGCGCCAGCGCCGAGGTTCTTCTCATCGCGGGCTGGGACGATGGCCCGCTGAAGCCCACCGGGGAGTACTCGCCCGGCCAGCACGACGAAGGACTTCGACCTGTCCGCCGCTGGTCCGAGCGGGTCGCTCTGAGTGCGGCCGAGGCGGCGCTGGTGCCTGCTTTCCTGGTCGGCCAAGCTAGCCCGGCAAGAGCTCGGTTGAGACCAGCATCGCTGCGACCGCGACTGTGAGGCCCTCGGGCCGGTACCTCGGGGTCCCCCTCCGCTGGCAATCTCCACTCCACGGCCATGGCGCCCCCGACCGCCGCTCCCAGTGCCGGCTGTCCGTTCAGGAGGCTGGTGAGGGTGAGCGGGGAGTGGCTGCGGGTGCCCGTGGCCCGTACGGGGTGGCCATCCTTCGTAGGCTGGCGCTCGGGACGACGGTCGGCCTGATAGTTCACCCCGACGACCCGGCAAAGAACAGCTGCGCTGGCGTCAGATCGCTGGCGAGTCCAGCCAAGCCGTCCTCGGCGACTCCCGCCGTGTCAGGCCGCACGGTGACTGAGAGGGTATGGGGCGCGTCCGTGAGCCGTCACCACAGCACGCACCTCTGGCGGATGACCTTGACAATCGAACAGCTGTTCCCCATAATACGAACAGATGTACGAGCGAGTCGAATCCCGAGGACCACGTCCCATTACCCCGACCCGGCGGATCGCTGGCCGAGGGGGGCGGCCCGGGCTGCGCCTGCTGGCGAAGCTGCTGGTGCTGACCGCACTGATCGGTGCGGTCATGATGCAGGCCGTGCTGGGCACCTCCGGGTGGGCGGGGCCTTCAGTCGTGGTCCGGCCGGGGCAGACCCTGTGGTCGATCGCGAGTCAGCACTATCCCCAGACCGATCCCCGAGCCGCAATCAGCGCTATCGAAGCGGCCAACTCGCTGCATGGTGCCGTGATCACCCCTGGCGAGCGGCTTGTGCTACCGCCGGCCTGAGAGGGATCTGGGCAAGTCGGAGAGGAGGTGCGGGAGACTCGTTCCGTTGGGGCGCACGCACCTAGGGATCCTCTGAGCCGATACGAGGTTAGCCAGGGTCGGAATTGAGCAGGCGAGCCATTCCCTCAAGCGGGATGGCGACCCAGTCTGGCCGGTTCCGCAGCTCGTAATCGATCTCGTAGAGCGCCTGTCCTGCTTGGAGTGTGGTGAGCAGCAAGTCCCTGGCGGCGGCGTCATCTGGCAAGAGCCCGCTCCCTGCCGTGAGGGCCAGGTAGCGATGCATGAAGGCCTCTCTGGCGAGCGCTGACCAAGCGCGGCCGAACGGCGCCAGGCTGGCCGCACTCACATCGGCGGAGTTGACCTGCTGCCTCAGCGCCACCGAGGCGGCGTAATCGAAGGAGCGGAGCATGCCCGCCAGATCCCGGATGGGACTGTGCCGGCGCCGCCTGGCCGCAATCGGGACGGAGGGCCGCCCCTCGAAGTCCAGCGCGTGCCAGCCCGAGTCGGTCATCAGAAGCTGGCCCAGGTGGTAGTCACCGTGGATGCGGATGGCGGCACCGGAGGGCTCCAAGGCGATCACCTGGCGAGCCAGATCGTGAAGCACGGTGGCGTGAACCGCGAGGGGCTCCAGGCGGGCATCGGCGAGGGCCAGAAGCTTCTCCACGGAGGAATCGATCTCGGCGGCGATCCCCTGGAGGTCGTCGCGAGTGAGGGGACCGGCCTCGAGCTCGGGGCTGCCCCTGAGCCGGGCGAGTGCCAGGTGCATCTCGGCAGTGAGGGTCCCGATCGCTGCGGCCGCTCCGGCGAACGAGCCCCCCTGGTGCTCCACGGCCTGCCGGCAGTCGGATGGCAGTGGGAGAGCTCCGTCTGCATCGATAAGCAGGTCGCTGTAGAGGTCGCGTAGAGAGGTGAGCGCCAAGGAGAAGCCGTCGGTGCCATTGCGCAGGTAGGTCTGTGCCACCGCCAGCGGGGCGCTGGCTCCGTCCAAGGTCGCCTCAACCATGCCCAGAGGTCGGGCGATCCCCCTGAATCCGACCTTGTCCAGGGCCTCCAGCAACTCAACCTCGGGGCTGACCCCCGGCCAGATCCGTCGCAGGACCTTGATCAGGATCTCCTCCCCGTAGAGGACTGTGGACTGGCTCTCGTCCCTCGGAGCAGAGGGTCGCGGCTCAAGCCCGGGACGGATTGCCAGCGGCGGATGGAGGAGACGGAAATGGAGCCGGTCGGACCCGTCGCCAGAGACGGTGCGGCTGTCCGCGAGCGACCGCAGGAACTGAGAGCTTAGGACCGGGTCCGTGAAAGCGTCATAAACAGCCCACGTAGGCCCACCCGCCGCGGGGGCTCCGGGTAGGACCGGCACCCGCACGGCCGCCGACCTCACCGCCCGGGGCAGACGGCGGTCCCAGGGGCGCAGTCCCAGGACCAGTTGGTAGGTGGCCGGGGGCCCGCCGTCGAAGTGGGCCTGCACTAGGACGACGGCCAGCCCCGGGACCTCCCGCCGGACCCAGAAGGTCTCCTGGACCTCCAGCCTTTGCATGGGGCGGTCCTTGTCGGCGAACCAGCGCTCTTGGGCCAGGCCGGCGGCCAGCACCGACTCGATATCGGCCAGATCTGAGAGCCGAGGTGCCTCGCTCATGGTTGTGCCTCCAGCCGCAGCCAGTAGAAGCCATGAGGACCGAGGGTCAGCGGGTAGGGACGCGACCTCACCCGCGGGAAGGGCACCCGGCCCACCAACTCTACCGGGACTGTGCCGGCGAACTTGCGGATGTCCAGCGTGACCGGCTGGGCGAATCGAGAAAGGTTGTTCACGCAGAGGATGGTCTCAGTGTCGGAGGATCGCACGAACGCGAGGATCGAAGGGTTGGTTGCTTCAGCCAGTTGGAAGGTGCCGCGGCCGAAGACCGGGTGCGCCTGGCGGATCCGCAGGAACCGACGCAGCCACTGGAGCAGAGAGCTCTCGGTGCGCTGCTGCTGCTCGACGTTGCAGGCCTGGTAGCCGTAGAGCGGATCCATTAGCGGAGGCAGATAGAGCTGGGCAAAGTCGGCCCGGGAGAAGCCGGCATTGCGATCCCCACTCCACTGCATCGGGGTGCGCACTCCGTCCCGGTCCCCGACGTAGAGGTTGTCACCCATTCCGATCTCGTCTCCGTAATAGAGGACGGGAGTGCCAGGCAGGGAGAGCAGCAGCCCATAGAGCAGCTCCATCTGGCGCCGGCCGTTCCCGAGCAGCGGGGCCAAGCGACGTCGGATTCCGATGTTGAGCTTCATCCGCGGGTCGCTGGCGTACTCGGAGTACATGTAGTCACGCTCGGCATCACTGACCATCTCCAGGGTCAGCTCGTCGTGGTTGCGCAAGAAGATTCCCCACTGGCAGCCGGGTGGAATCTCCGGAGTCTGGGCCAGGATCTCGCTGATGGGGTAGCGCTGCTCTTGGCGCAGGGCCATGAACATCCGGGGCATGAGGGGGAAGTGGAAGCACATCTGGCACTCGTCGCCGTCGCCAAAGTACGCGCGCACGTCCGAGGGCCACTGGTTGGCCTCGGCCAGCAGCAGTCGTCCGGGGAAGGCGGCGTCCACCTCTCGGCGCACCCGCTTCAGGAAGGCATGGGTCTCAGGAAGGTTCTCGCAGTTGGTGCCTTCGGCCTCGAACAGATAGGGGACGGCGTCAAGTCGCAGCCCGTCCAGGCCCATTTCCAGCCAGAAGCGGATCACGTCCAGCATCGCGTCCTGGACCTCCGGGTTGGCGTAGTTGAGATCGGGCTGGTGGCTGAAGAAGCGGTGCCAGTAGTAGGCGCCGGCCTTCGGGTCCCAGGTCCAGTTGGAGGTCTCGGTGTCCACGAAGATCACCCGGGCACCGGGGTAGCGGTTGGGGGTGTCGCTCCAGACGTACCAGTCCCGGGTGGGGGAGTCTGGCCCGCTGCGGGCTGCCTGGAACCAGGGGTGCTGGTCGGAGGTGTGGTTGACCACCAGGTCGGTGATCACGCGCATGCCGCGCGAGTGGGCCTCGGCGACCAGTCGGCGAACGTCGTCGAGGGTCCCGTACTCGGGCTGGATGGCATAGAAGTCCGAGATGTCGTAGCCACCGTCCCGCTGGGGTGAGTTGAAGATGGGTAGGAGCCAGATGCAGTCGATCCCCAGCCAGTGGAGGTAGTCCAGCTTGTCGATCAGCCCGGGGAGATCCCCGATGCCGTCAGCGTTCCTGTCGGAGAAGCCCCGAACGAACACCTCGTAGATGACCGCGTCGCGGTACCAGTGCGGATCGGCGACCAGGGTCATGTCTCTACCCAGTAGATGCGGGCGGGGACGCTGCCAGCGTCGAGGTCGATCTGGTGGTCTCGGCCGCTCCAGGTCTCGCTCGTCTGCCGGAGCAGCTCGTGAGCCCGAACGCGGGCACCCGGGCGCAGGCCCAGCCGCCTCAGCGACAGGGAGAACTGGGCCCGCCGGGGCCGCCCGGCCGCCAGGTCGACCGCAACCACGACCACGTCGGAGCGGTCTGCGGTGTGCTTCGAATACACCAGCAGAGCTGGGTCGGCCGACCGGTGGAAGTAGAGGCGGCGCAGCTGTTGGAGGGCTGGGTGGTCTCGGCGGATCTGGTTCAGGCGAGCCGCCAGGGGCGCCAGCGACCCCGGCTGGTCCCAGTTCCGGGGCCGGTACTGGTACTTCTCGGAGTCCCAGTAATCCTCACTGTCGGCGGACTGAGGGCGGTTCTCGCAGAGCTCGAATCCGCTGTAGATCCCATAGGAAGGGGAGAGAGTGGCGGCCAGAATGAGGCGCCGCCGAAAGACCTCGGGCCCGCCCTGCTGCAGCTCCAGGGTGAGCACGTCCGGGGTGTTGGTGAAGAAGTTCGGTCGGAGATAGTCGACGCTGTCGCGGGTCAGGTGGGTGAGGTAGGAGCGCAGGTCCCCCTTGGTGGAACGCCAGGTGAAGTAGGTGTAGCTCTGGCTGAAGCCCAGCTTGGAGAGCTCATCCATCAACGCCGGCCTGGTGAAGGCCTCCGCCAGCAACACCACGTCAGGGTGTGCTTCCCGCAGCCGGGCGATCAGCCAGGCCCAGAAGGGGAACGGCTTGGTGTGGGGATTGTCGACCCGGAAGATCTTCACGCCCTGGCCAACCCAGAAGTCCAGGATGTCGTAACAGGCGTCCCAGAGCGCCCGCCAGTCAGAGCACTCGAAATCCATCGGCAGGACATCCTCGTACCGTTTTGGTGGGTTCTCGGCGTTGCGGATGCTCCCGTCGGGTCGGTGCAGGAACCAGTCCGGGTGCTGGGTGACCCAGGGGTGGTCGGGCGAGCACTGCAGGGCATAGTCGAGGGCGACCTCCAGCCCCAGCTCGGCGGCTCTACCGACGAAGTGGCGGAAGTCCTCGAGATTCCCCAGTTCGGGGTGGATGCTGGTGTGGCCACCAAGGGCAGATCCGATCGCCCAGGGGCAGCCGGGCTCTCCCGGCTGAGCCATCGCGGCGTTGTTCCTCCCCCTGCGGCCGGTCACCCCGATGGGGTGGATGGGGGGCAGGTAGACGACGTCAAACTTCATGTCGGCGATGGCCGGGAGCCTGTGCTCAGACGTGGCCAGGGTGCCCGAGTGCTGTCCGTCCGAGCCCTCGGAGCGGGGGAACATCTCGTACCACGCTCCGATGAGGGCGCGGGGACGCTCGACCCAGACCGGGAAGCGACGACTGCGGGTGGGCGTCGCCGGCACCGGGGCCTCAGCCATCCTGGCGACCACTTCCGGACTCAGAAGGTAGCGCTCGATCTCAGACGGGTCCCCCTGGAGCAGTGAGTCCAGGCGCTCCCCAGCAGCCAGGCGGGCGGCTTCCGGCCACCCCGGCAGTGACTGCTTGACCAGCGTCACCCCGATCGGGAGTTCTCCCGCCGTGCTGGCCCCAACTTCCAACCAGCGGCAATAGTCGCTCCGCCAACCGTCGAAGGCATCGACCCAGGCCTCCACCTGGAACTCGCCGGCTCCCAGGGATGAGAACTCCATGCCGCCGACCCAGAAATCGTCCATCCTGGGGCTGAGTCGGGAGTGCCGCCAGCCGGCGCCCTCGTCCGGGGAGAGCGAGCGCCACCGCACTTGGACACGGAGGGTCGGGTGCCCGTCGGTGAACACGCAGGCTCGCACGGGAATGTTCTCGCCCTGGACGGCCTTGGCGGGCCGGGCCCCGTCGTCCACCAGGGGCGTCACGGTGGTGATGGCCATACGCCGGACCCGATCCACGATGAATCGTGAGGTAGGGGGCCCGGGACGGTCGGTCACGCCCTTAGATTGCCACTCTGCCACCGGGCCACGCAGGAGCTTCCCCGCCCAGGGGCCGGCCGCGCGGCGTGGGCGGGGATGCGTCTGGGGTGCAACGGGCAGCGAGGGCAAGCGATTGCAGTGGCGCCGTCCGGGGCGTTGACTCCCCAGGTGGGAGGCCGGCCGACCTTCCCGCACCGACCTGACGCGGCCCGACCCTGGTGAGGTGGGGGAGGGCTAGGGACATCGTCGCCACCGCAGCCGACCTCTCCATGGCGTGGTGTGCCTCGCCCTTCGTGAGGCGGCGTTCCCGAGAGCTGCAACCGCTCGCGGTCGGACTGGGTAGCGCGGCCGCCGGGCTCGGCCCGATCCGGCGGTGAGCATGGGAGCTGTTCCGTCGGCGCGATGCGGGCAGGTGACAGATCGTGCAGGTCCGAACCGGCTTCCGGTATCTCAGCTTCAGCCCCAGCGAGTGGTCGGAAGCGTTGCCGCCGACCGCGGGGACCTGTTCCGTGCGCTGCAGCGGCACAGAGCGCAGGCTCCCGAAGGGCGGGGATCGCCAAAGCGGGTGGTCCCCGACGCACCGGCATGGGGAGCGCCTACAGCCTCGCCGGGCTGGCGCTGGCGGTGACGTGATTCGCTCCCGGCGCCGACGTCCCGTACTTCTCGCGCCTCCAGACCTCGAGCCCGAGGCCCTGCTTGGCCGGATGCGATCGGTCCTCTTTGGACCGGTCCCGAACGGGACGCCGGTTGGAACGATCCGGGGTAGAGGGGAGCCGCAGCCCTGGGAACGCGGGCACCCCTGCCGCTGAGCGGGGTCTCGCCGGCTACCTGCTGAGTCGTGCGCCTGGTTCCGGGCGGCCGGTCCATCCCGGCTCCCGTCAAGCCCGACGCGCTGGCGCTCCGACCGGCCGGTGCCCTGGCGCCGCCGGTGAGACCCTGCAGGCAGCTGGTTGGGGGCCATACCCAGGGAGGAGGACCGGCCTGGCAGGACGGTGTCCGCACTCTGGGCCTTAGCTATAGATAAGAGACCTTATCGTGAGCCAAGCCGTGCCGGGGCGGTTTCCAGCCTCTGTCCCCCGGGGAGGTCCCTTACGACGAGGCCCGGGACCCTGGGACCTCCACCAGCACGCATGCCCCGGTCCGGCGGTGATCGGCGCGTCGGTCGCGGCCTTCAGCTGGGATGGGCTCCTTGGGCCAAGCCCGCCGGGCGCCACCCCCAGAAGACCACGTCGGCTCCCAGCCGGCCCCCCTGCCGCAGGGGTGGGATCTTCTCTATCCGATCCACGCGGATTCGGGGGAAGGCACTGAGCAGGTCCGCCTCGGTGAAGAGCTGCCCGGGGCCGGAGGGTCTGTCCAGGCCAGGTCGACGCACGACAGCTGGAGATCCAGAGCCGCTGCCCTGGCTCGTGGACGGGCCTGCTCCAGCGGAACTGGGGAAAGGTCCAGTCCGGTGACGTTACAGCCGCGAGCAGCCAACCAGATCCCATTGCGACCGGGGCCGCAGCCCAGGTCCACGGCCCGTCCCGGTGGCAGACCATCGACACATCCCACCAGGGCCGGGTCCGGTTGGATGGCCAGTCGGCCTCGCTGAACCGGCGGTCCCAGGTTTCGCCAGCGGTCATGTCCCACCTCGGCGGGCTGGGGCTGAGGTGGGAGTCCCCGACCTCACCTGTCCGCTGGGTGACCTTAGATCCCAGGCCGAACCCTTGCCACAGGGCTAGGCGCCTCGGCTCGCCAGCCGGCAGCGATCCCCCAGAACGTCGACCCCCTCCGCCGCCAGGCGCTCGGCCTGGCTGGACTCGTACCCCGGTACCAGTCGTCCCTGGCTGGTGACCACGCGCCACCAGGGAAGTCCCTGGGAATGGGCTAGGACGTTCCCCACCGCCCGGGCAGCGCCGGGGTGGCCAGCGAGGGTGGCGACCTCGCCATATGTGAGCACCTCGCCGGGGAGGGTGGCCTGGAGGACCAGCCCGACGGCCTGAGCCAGGGACATCCGGGAGCTGTGATTCACGCCGTGAACCCAACCCCGGAGTGGCCCCCGAGGCCGCGGTTCGGCAGCCCCATTGGTCGGGCCGACCGGCGCCGTCGCGATCCTCCGGCGACCCAGACCCTGCTGCGCGCCAGTAGAGCGCGCCAGCCGCCACGACCGCCCGGACGGCGACCGCCACGGCCAGGCAGGGGATGGCGCAAGGAGCGCTGAACCCGGTGCCGGGGTGGAATTGGCAGCTCAGCATTGCCCCCGGTGGCTTCAGGGCAAGACGCCTGGCAGCCCCCCAAGGGTGCGATCGTCTGGCCCAACCCTGGCCCCCGGCCGTGGCCCCAGTCGTGTCTCAACTCCAGCGCTCCCAAGTTGAACGGGGAGGGTTCCAGTCCGCCGTCCTCGCGGACCGTTCCTCCTAGCCGGATCCGTTCGGGTCTCCCCTATTCTTTCCGGATGCCACCCCCCTCTGCCGAGATCGCGCGAATTGACGTGGAGGAAGCGCTGCGCCGCCTCCGGGGTCGAGTTCACACCACTCCCCTCCTCCATTCCCGACTCCTGGACGAAAGAGTGCGAGCCCGGGTCTGGCTCAAGGCTGAAAGCTTCCAGCGGGCCGGCTCCTTCAAGACCAGGGGTGCGTTCAACGCCGCCCTGGTGGGCCTTGAGGCCAACGACCTCCGAGGCCTGGCCGCCCTCTCGTCCGGGAACCACGGGCAGGCCATCGCGCTGGCGGCCGAGGAGCTGGGGTTGCCCGCTGCGGTGGTGATGCCCGCGACCGCATCCGCGGTCAAGATCGCGGCCGTGCGGAGCTATGGAGCCGAGGTGATCACTGACGGGGTGACCATGACGAACCGGGAGCGGATCGCAGCAGAGCTGGCGACCGAGCGTGGCCTTAGGTTGATCCACCCGCACGATGACCCGGACGTTATCTCCGGGCAGGCCACCGTCGGCTATGAGCTGGCCGCCCAGCTCCAAGAGCGCGGTGTCGAGGCACCGCTGGTGCTGGTCCCGGTGGGCGGAGGCGGACTGATCTCCGGGGTGATCATCGCCCTGCGCAGGTGGTTGCCCAAGGCGCGCGTGGTCGGAGTGCAGTCGGAGGCCGCCAATGCCGCCGCTCTGTCGGTGGCGTGTGGTAGGCGGGTGTCGCTGCCGGAGGTTCCGGTGACCGTTGCCGACGGGGCCGCCACCCTGCGGCTCGGCCAGCTCTGCTGGGAGATCGTCAGGGCCGAGGTCGACGAGGTCGTCACTGTTACCGAGCAGCAGATCGGTGATGCCTGCTGGTGGCTCTGGAGCCGCTGCAAGCTTGTCGTGGAGCCCACCGGGGCCCTCGCAGTCTCCGCCGCCCTGACCCACATCGCTGAGCAGCGGGTGGCCACGAACCAGGCCGACCCCTCCACCGGCGAGGTGGTCTGTGTCCTGTCTGGAGGGAACTGCCTACCGAGCCAGATCGCGCGGCTGGTGCCCGACCCGCTGTAGGGCGGCCAGGGATCAGCTCCAGCCGGCGGGCCGTGCCTAGGTCAGGAAGGCCTGGAGCCGAGCCAATCCCTCCTCCAGATCCTGGTCCGCGAGCGCGTAGGAGAAGCGGAGATAGCCCGGGGCTCCAAAGGCCTCTCCTGGAACCACGGCCACCCGAACCTCGTCGAGCAGGAGCCGGGAGAGATGCTCCGAGCTCTCCACCCGCTGCCCGGCCAGCGTCCTTCCCATGACGCCGCTGACAGAGGGGAAGACGTAGAAGGCCCCGTCAGGGGGCAGGCACTCAAACCCAGGCAGACGCTCCAGGCCGGCCAGGATCGCCTCGCGGCGCCGCGCGAAGGCGTCCCGCATCCGGTGCACCGATCCCAGACCGGAGCCTAGAGCCGCCAGCGCTGCCCACTGCGAGACGTTGCTGATGTTGCCGCAATCATGGGACTGCAGGTTCGAGGCCGCAGCAATCTGAGCCTTCGGCGCGATGAGCCAGCCAACCCGCCACCCCGTCATCGCGTAGGACTTGGCCACCCCATTGAGCCGGAGGGTCCGCTCAGCCAGCTCCGGGACCACTGCCGCGATCGAGTGGAACGCCGCGTCGCCATACACGAACTGCTCGTAGATCTCGTCACTGACCACCCAGAGACCCCGCTCCAGGGCCCAGTTCCCAATCTCGCGTAAGTGATCCTCGGAGTAGACGGCCCCGGTCGGATTCCCCGGGGATACCAGTAGCAACGCCTTGGTCCTGGGGCTGAGGGCACGCTCCAGATGGTCCAGGGAGACCCGAAATCCCCGGGCCTCGTCCGCCGGCACGAGGACCGCGACCCCACCTGCGAACGCGATCGCCTCGGGAAAGGTCACCCAGTAGGGACTCGGGACCAACACCTCGTCCCCCGGGTCCAAGAGGGTGGTGAAGGCCCGACCCACGGCCTGCTTGGTCCCGCTGGTGACCAGGACGTTGTCGGAGGTCACGTCGGTGGCGGTGTCACGACGGGTCTTGGCCGCGATCGCCTCGCGCAGCTCCGGCAGCCCGGCCGCCGGGGTGTAATGCTGCATCCGGAAGTCACTGCAGGCGTGGATTGCCGCCTCCACCACCTCAGCGGGAGTGGCGAAGTCAGGCTCCCCGGCCGCGAAGGAGATGATCGAATGGCCGGCGCCGGTCAGCTCGCGGACCTGGCGCTCGATAGCTAGGATGGCCGATTCACGCACGGCCCCGACCCGCTTGGAGATCCCCGTGGAGGCGTCCCTCGTCCCAGGCAATACACTTCTCCTCATGCCAACTGGTGGTGGTTCGGGCTTGCGCGTACCACCGCATCTCCTGCCCGCGGACGGGCGCTTCGGCTGTGGCCCCTCTAAGATACCGGCTCCCGCGCTTCAGGCCCTGATGGTCGCGGCTCCAACTCTGCTGGGCACAAGTCATCGCCAAGCCCCGGTCAAGCAGCTGGTCCAGCGGGTGAGGGATGGCCTCAGGGAGCTATTCGGGCTTCCCGACGGCTACGAGGTCGCTCTGGGCAACGGTGGTGCCACCGCCTTCTGGGATGTCGCCTCACTCTCCCTGATCGAGCGGCGCAGTCAGCATCTGGTCTTCGGGGAATTCTCTTCGAAGTTCGCCGAGGCCACGACCCAGGCCCCCTTCCTCTCCGATCCGGAGGTGGTCGAGTCCCCGCCGGGCACGCATCCCTGGCCGCGCCCCAGCTCCGAAGTGGACGCCTACTGCCTCACCCACAATGAGACGTCAACCGGCGTCGCCATGCCACTGCGGCGGATCGGCGGAGACGGCCAGCTGGTCTTGGTCGACGCCACATCGGCCGCTGGTGGGCTTCCCGTCGAGATGGCCCAGGTGGATGCCTACTACTTCTCACCTCAAAAGTGCTTCGCCTCCGAGGGCGGGCTCTGGGTGGCCGTGCTCTCGCCGGCGGCGGTGGAGCGCTCCGAGCGGTTGGCGGCCACGGACAGGTGGGTACCGGCGTCTCTTAGCCTCAAGCTGGCATTGGAGAACTCTCGTCAGGACCAGACCTACAACACCCCCGCGATCGCGACCGTGTTCCTGCTCGTCCAACAGGTGGAGTGGATTCTGGAGCACGGGGGCCTGGACTGGGCGGTGAACCGCTCTCGCAGTTCCGCCGAGCTCGTCTACGACTGGGCGGAGTCGCGCAGCTGGGCCTCTCCGTTCGTCACCGACCGTGCCCAACGAAGCTCGGTGGTCGCCACGATCGATCTGGTGGACAGGGTGCCGGCGAAGCAGGTCTCCTCGATCCTCCGGGCGAACGGGGTGGTCGACATCGACGGGTACCGCCGGTTGGGGCGGAATCAGCTGCGGCTGGGGCTGTTCCCGGCGGTCGATCCTGAGGACGTGGCCCAGTTGACACGGTCGATCGACTGGGTGGTGGAGGCGCTCACGGACTGACGGCCCACTGACTAAGTTGTGACGCCGGAAAGTGGCGTTGGGATGGGCCAGGGCGGATAGTAGACCTGATGGGAAGGGAGGTCGGGGGCGGCATGCCGGCGTTGCCGCCGGGGGGTGGTCACCCTGCTCCTGAGGTCGCTTGGGAGGCGCTCGTCGCCAACCGCGCCGGGGGTGATCCCCAGGCTCTACAGAGGCTTCGGCCCTGGCTGGAGGCGAGGGCCGAGCACTTGGTGGGCGATCCTCAGATGGCGGCCTTGGTCGCCCAGCAGGTCCTGGTGGACCTGTCGGCGCCTTCCGCTCTGGCGGTTCGCTCCGCGGAGGAGCTCCAGCAGTGGCTGGGCATTCGACTGGCCCAGACCGCGGCCTTGCTCGCCGGTGGACTTTGGTCGGACGGTGGAACTGGCCCCGACAGCTCCTCCGTCATCGCGCCCGCCGTCCTAGTGGGGGCCGGTTGGTGGTTCACATCATGGGCCCGCCGGCTCCTGCCTCGAGGATGGGGGCGGGTTTCGGCGGCCACGGTGGGGTCGGTGACTGCGGCCCTGGCGGTCGGGCTGGTGGCGTTCGCGATGACGTCGAGCCTGGCAGGGACCGGCCCGGCGACCGGATCCGTGAGGTCGGCCCTGACGGTCACGCTCCCCGGCGTGGTCCCCTACGTCATCTCGCCGGCCATGCTCCCCAGCCCCGCTGCGACTCCTGCCCTGATCCCCGTCCCCTCCGGGACGCGCCAGCCGGTGACCGAGGTGGCCCAGCGGGCCATGCCCACGAGTCCCTCTGAGCCGGCCTCCCCCACCCCGAGTCCCGCGACGAGCTCACCCATCCCCGTCCCGACGCCGACGCCGACTCCAACGCCGACTCCGACTCCGACGCCGAAGCCGACGCCCACCCCGACTCACCCCCGCAGCTGCGGAAATGGGCCGGGCCCTCGCCCAAGCTCGGGATGGAACCCCGCTTTCCCCCCCTCCCCTGCCTCGTCGGTAGGCTGGGCCCGTGGAGATTCGGGCGGCCGCCGACGAGTACCTGACCTACCTGTCAGTTGATCGGGCTCGAAGCCCGCAGACCCTCCGCGCCTACCGCACCGACCTGGAGCGGGCCATGGCTTTCTGGGGTCAGCTGAGGCAGCCTCTCTCCGACACCAGCCAGCTGCGACGGGACGCGGTGCGGGCCTATCAGCGCCACCTGGGCCAGACCGGCCTGGCCTTGAGCTCGAGGGCCCGCCGGCTGCAGGCGCTGAGAGGCTTCCTGCGTCATGCCGCGCGCGAGGGGTGGATCGAAGAGGATCTCGCAGCCCATATCGACATCCCTCGGGTAGCGGCGCCGCTGCCCAAGCCCCTGAGCACGTCCGAGGCTCGCCGGGTCCTCGCCTTCGAGCATGGCGGTGCTGAGCCCGAGCTGCGCGATGCCGCGCTGGTCCACTTCCTGCTCAGCACCGGCTGCCGGATCTCGGAGGCGCTCTCAGTCGACCGGAGCCAGATCAACCCTGAGGGCCGCTTGGTGGTGCGCGGCAAGGGCTCCAAGGAGCGCATGGTGCAGCTCACCCCGGACGCGACCCAGACGATCCGAGCCTACCTGTCTTCCCGGCACGACCGTGACCCGGCGCTGTTCCTCAATTACGACCGCTCCTCCTCCGCTCGGGGCAGGCGTCGCCTCACCAGCTCGGGTGCCCGCCACATCCTGCGTCGGCTGCGCCGAGACACCGGGGTCGAGGGCCTCACGTCTCCGCATGTGCTCCGCCACACGACCGCGACGGAGCTGCTCACCATCACCGGCAACGTCCGCCTGGTCCAGGAGGTGCTGGGCCATGCCAACCTCAACACCATGCAGGGATACACGAAAGTGGTGGACGCCGCCCGGGTTGCCGCCTATGAAGAGTTCGCCGCTCGGCTGGAGCGGCCCCGAGGGCGGAGCAGGCCAAGGACCCCGCCTAGCTGAAGAAGACGGTCTCCAGGAACAGGTTCAGGGTGGCGGCCCCGGAGCGGCTGGAGAGCTGGGCCGTGATCAGGAATGCCAGCGAGGGTTGGGCCTGGAGCTCGACTGACGCCTGGTACGCGGATGGGCTCACGTAGGTTACCAGGGCAGCTGTGACCCCATACACCTCCACGCTCGAGACCGACTTCTGATCGTCTCCGGCGGGCGCGGCGGCCGGCAGTTGCGAGACCGAGCTGGCGGTGTAGAAGGTGACGTTCTGGCGTCCGGAACTGGTGAACCTGAGCTCCCCACTGCTCAGCTGGGCGAAGGTCCAGGAGTCCTCATACATCACCGACCAAGGCACGCTCCCACCGGCCTGGTAGGTCTCGAAACCCGCCGTCGAGGTGTACTGGGGATCCGCGGTCACCCAACCGCTCTCGGTAGCGCCCTGGACCTGCCACCATCCGCCAGCGGCGATCGTATGGGAGAGGATGGGAAGCGTGACACCCTGGGCCAGGGCTCCCAGGACGGAGGCCGTGGCGGTAGGACCGCTGCGGAGGTATACCCCCAGGGGGGCGATCACCGTCAGCTGGGTCGCGGCCGGGGTGACGCTGGCTGTGGGCCTGGGGGAATGCTGGCGGGGGGAAGGGCTCGGGCCCGAGCTGCTGGAGCACCCGGCGGTGGCGAGCAGCAGCCCTGCCACCACGGGAAGAGCCAGGCTGAGAAGAGGGACGGCCTTCCCCATCGGCTCAGGCTACACCTCTGGGGCGGGACAGCTACCCGTGAAGGACGGCGTGGACAGCGGCCGCGAGCAGCTCCTGCTGCAGGCGCGCCGCTGCCGCCGCCGCGGCGGCGGCAAAGTCAGCCCCGGTCGAGGCCTGACTGATGGCACGAGACACGTTCACCAGGTAAGAGCCCGTCCCGTCCCGTCCTCGCGCAGCCCTGACCGCGGCACCCAGGTCTCCCCCCTGGCTGCCGACTCCAGGAACTAGCAGGGGTAGATCCGGGGCCACCTCTCGGATCCGGGCCATCTCCTCCGGCCAGGTCGCTCCCACCACGAGCCCGACCGTCCCGAGCTCGTTCCACTCAACAGCACGGCGAGCAACTGTCAGGTAGAGGGGCTCGCCGGTGTCGGCCAGGATGAGGTCCTGAAAGTCCTGAGCCCCCGGGTTGCTGGTCCGGCAGAGGAGGAAGGCGAAGCGGTCGGGGCGCTGAATGAAGGGGAGCAAGGAGTCGTGGCCCAGGTAGCCGTTGACGGTGCAGGCATCGGCCCCGATGACGTCGTAAATGGCCTCCGCGTAGGCGACCGCCGTGTTGCCTATGTCCCCTCGCTTGGCGTCTGCGATCACCAGGGCGTGGTGACGGGCAACACGGACCACCTCGACCAGAAGCGCGACACCCTCCGGTCCCATTCGCTCGAAGAAGGCCAGGTTGGGCTTGAAGGCCGCGGCATAGGGGGCGGTGGCCTCCACCAGGCCGAGCGTGTGACGCCGGACGGCTGCGATGCCCTGGCCGAGTTCGGCGGGCAACCGGCTAGGATCCGGGTCCAGACCAACGCACAATGGCGCCCGGCCATCGCGGAGTGCCGCCTCCAGCCTGTCCTGGAAGGGGGCCCTGGTCACCAGGAGGTTCGAGAGGTGCTGGTCTGGGCCGGTCCCGGCGCCTGGGGTGCGTACGGGATCGAGATCCGGTCATGCTCGGACTGCATGCATCGTGGACACATCGAGGTGAGTTCACCGTCGAGGAGAACTGCCGCGAGGCGGTAAATGGGGAACTCGCGATCACAGTTTCCGCAACGGCGCACCCAGGGCATGGTCAGTTCGGAATTCTACCCCTGCTATGCTCAGCGCCAGCCTCGGGGAGTAGCGCAGATGGTTAGCGCACCAGTCTGGGGGACTGGGGGTCGCAGGTTCGAGTCCTGTCTCCCCGACCACTTCCGACCTGAACTGCAGGCGCAGCACCGGGATCCGCTCGCATGTGAGCGCCAGGGCGCTCCGGGGCCGTGGCGAGGCCCCAACGGGATGAGGGGCGTCCCCACGGACGCCCACGAGGTGACCAACGCCTCGGGCACCGCCAACCGTGATCGGTGGCCTGTGGTGGTCGCTTGCGTTCGGTCGCCCCTCCCGGGCGCCGACGACAAGCGGGGCAGCCCTTTGGCGGGGCACTGGGAGCCGCACCTTCTCCTCGCCGAGATGGTGGCGAGCAGCCGCCGTCCTACTTCGCGCCTCCAGGCTGGCACGAGCTCTCCGAAGGCCCTGGGTTGAGAGCGGGCGATGGCATGCCATCGCCCGCACCCGGGCTGGCGAACAGCTCCCGCTGGCTCAGCCGCCTCCTAGCGACGGGCTTGGCGGCCGGATGGAGCTGACCGTGACCCCCGCCTGGCCCGACACCGCTCAGTGGGACTTTTCGGGGAAGATGTTAGGTTCGCCCACGCCTGGAGGGGTGGGCACCTCGGGGTTGCTCTCCTCCTCCTCAATGTAGCTGCGAAGGGCCCCGGCCAGGAAGCCGGCCAGGCTCTCCCCGCTGCCCAGCTGCTCGGCTCTGTCCCACAATGGCGTGTCTTCCTCACGGACGTAGATCTCGCGTCTGGGTGACATGGTGTGCCTCCGTTCTGTGGACCGTGAACCTGCCCCCATTCTGATCCCCCCGGAGCGGCCCGAGGCATTGCCGTGTCAACCCTTCTCGCAGCGAAGCCAGGAAGGCCCGAAAACGAGTTGGGGCTGCAAGGGTCCGCGTAGGCAACCTGCCGCTGGCTGGATATGGCGGAACTGCTCCGAACAATCAGGCTGTTCAGGCTGTCCCCGGGAGACCGCGACGCTGGCCGGGCGCCAGCGCTCGGCGCCGGGACCTCCTCCCCCATCAGCGTCCGCTATCCGGGTCCGCCGACAGCAGCTCTCGCCTCAGGGCTACCGTCCGCTCGCAGCGGCGCTACCGACGGTCTAGTGCCGCCATCGGGCCTCGGCGACGTGATGCCACCAGGACAGGCGCCGCTCGACCAGGCGATCCAGGCTGAAGCGGCTCGGGGCGGACTCGTGGTCGAGCGCAAGCAGAGCCAGCAACACGACCGCGTAGATCACTGCCGTGCCGATGTCGGTTGCACCGGCGGTGTAGGGGCCGCCAAAGCCCTCGGCCGTCGCCCACACGAGCAACATGAACAGGGCCGCGCTGACGTAGGCGAACTTGCGCGCCAAGCCGAGGATCAAGGCCGCCGCAATCAGGGTCTCGATGACCGCCGTGGCGTAGGCAAAGAGGTCTGCCCGGGGCTGGACCAGGGTGATCCAGAAGTGGAACCAGCCGTGCAGCCAAGCGGGCTGACCCTGGGCTGCTGTCTTGAGGATCCCGATGTACTCGGAGCGGAACGCTGGCTGCCACTTCAGCCAGGCATCGATGGCAAAGATCAGCCCGAAGACGATCCGGAGCAGATCCTTGGCGCGAAGCCCAACCGCTGGCGGAAGCCCCTGGCCCTCAGTCGTAGAAGGCTGCGTTGGAGTCGGAGTGTACGGATCGCCCATCACAGTCCTCCTACTCGGGAGAGACCTCCGAAGCCGATCTCCCCGACGGTTTTCCAGTCAGCGACCAGGGCCACGTGCGCCAATCCCCGTGCCTCGGCTGCGCTCCTCCGCGCATCGTAGCTCGGGACTGGGGTCAGCCCCCGGCCCTCACCGGGTTCGGCGAGCCGCCTGCGCGCGCTCCGGTACCCGCGGGGGCGCGGTCGGTTCCTCGTCGCGCCGCGACCATCCCAGTCGCCATCGGGCCCGGAATCGGGGACCGGGAAGTCCCGAGGGCTCCAGCGACGAGGGAGCCGATCAGGAACCCAGGGGACCACTTCCTCGGAACGTCTGGCTGCTCGGATGGGCCAGCCCAATGGCCAGCCCGATAGCACGCCAGAACTGGGGCGAGCGAGCGACCCACCTGGTCACTCCCAGGCCGCCGACCTGCTGGCAACCGGCCGGACGCACCGTCACATCGGGGAAGGACCGCCTCCCCGCGAAGAAGCTCAGGTGGTAGACGATCCCGAAATCTGCCGGGCAGATGACCCCGGTCGGCATCTTGGGAAGCGCGCACAACGCCCGCGCCGCCACCTGCACACGGCGGGTGGCAGTGACCGTGACCTCCGCCGGGAAGCTGAAGGTGAAGTGATTCTGGGCAAGCTCGTCGACCCGGCGCACGACGAGCCGGTCAAGCTTCGGCACCATCTGGCAGAGCGACGAACTGGTCAGAGAGATTGGCAGCGACGACGCCGGCGCGGCGGGAGCGGTGGAGCTTCGAGAGGGGGCACACCCGGCCACCGTCACCGCGACCGCCATCGCGATGGCCGCCAGGGCACCATCCCTGATCCTGGGGGCCGCGAAATTCACCAGCCTGCTCCCGTGCTCATGCATCCATATGACGTGACCGGCCGGTCGTTGGTTCCCTCCCCGGGGCTGACCTGGGCGCCCGCAACCCGACACCCCATTCGGCGGCAGGCCCGGCCGCCTCCCGGCACCGGGTTGCCCTCGGCCCGTCGGTCCCGCCCTGATCGCTTCGGCCACGATGGGACTGAGTTGGGCCCGGGCTGGGACGGCACGGTGCCAAGCAGCCAACCTCTCCCGTTCGTCAACAGGGGACAAAAGGGACGTCCGGCTGTCGACGACCGCCGGTCACGCCGGCGGGCCCCGGGGCGATGCCCGTTCCTGCCTCAGCGGGGCGTGCCGGGCTGAGCCCGGTCTGACCTCCCCTGGGACAGGCGCTTCCCCTCTCCCCCGCAGTGGGGGCAACGTCCGGGTGCGCCCACCCGGCGAGGTTGATCGCGGCGTTGAGGTCCTCGATCACGATACGGCCGTGGCTCTTGGCCAGATTCGTGGTCAGCTGGTGCAGGTGATCTCGGCGCAGATCGGCCACCACCTCGCCATTGGACATCGTGGCCAGGGTGAGCACGCCGAGGTCGACCCCGACCGGGTCGTCGTGGCCGTTGCTCGCCACCACCGCCCGGTCGACCTCGGAGCCGAAGGCCACGTACCAGCGTCCGGCCTCACATGCGATCGTCGCGCTGAGGATCCGCGCCGTCCCCGCCGTGACCCCCTGCAGCTGCGCGGTCGTGCCCCCAAAGGTCTTCAGCCGCCCGATCCGGGGCAGGGTCAGCGCCGCGGCCAGGCGCACTCGCAGCCCGGCCATTAGGGGGCTGACCTCCGAGACGGAATGCCGGCCCCCCTCACCCGGCCGACTCCGACCGCCGGACCCTCAGGCGGATGGGCACCCCTCGGAAGCCGTACGCGGCTCGGAACTGGTTCTCCAGGTAGCGGGCATAGCTGAAGTGCATCAGCTGGGGGTCGTTGACGAAGAGGGCGAAGGTAGGCACGCGGCTCCTCGCCTGGACCGCGTAGTAGATGCGGAGCCGCCGGCCGGCCTTGCCGCTGGGGGGGGGCCGCCGGTCGACCGCCTCCCGGATGAACTGGTTCAGGGCGGGGGTGGAGATGTGCAGCGCACGCGCTTGCGCCAGTTCGAACGCGGTGGGTAGGACCTTGCGGATCCCCCGTCCGGTCAGCGCGCTGGTGAAGAGAAACGGGGTGCCTGGGGCCCAGTCATAGGCGGCCTCCAGCTCCTTGACCAGCCTGCGGTCCCTGCGGGCGTCCTCATCGAGGAGGTCCCATTTGTTGACCGCGACCAGCGTCGCGGCCCCGGCATCGCGGGCACGACCGGCGACGTGGCGATCCTGAGCCCTGAGAGGCGTACTGGCGTCGACCACCAAGATGGCGACGTCGGCACGGTCGACCACCCTAAGCGCGCGCAGCAAGCTGTAGTAGTCGGCGTCCTGGCTAGCACCCGGCCGTCGGATGCCGGCCGTGTCGACCAGGAGGACCTGGCCTTGGTCGGTCTGGACCAGGGTGTCGACCGGGTCGCGGGTCGTGCCCGCGACGATGCTGACCAGGGCCCGGTCCTCCCCGACGATCCGATTCAGGAGGGAGGACTTGCCCACGTTGGGGCGCCCCACGATGGCGGCCCGCAGGATGGGCGACTCCGCCTCAGGATCGCCCTCCCCCGCCTCCGGCAGCCGGGCGACGATCTGGTCCAGCAGCTCCCCGGTCCCGGTCCCGGAGAGGGCCGAGATCGGAACCGGGTCGCCAAGTCCCAACTCCAAGAACTCGTGGCCGAGCAGCCGGTCTTCCCGACCCTCGCACTTGTTGCTGACCAGGAGGACGGGCTGCCGGGCGCGACGCAGCTCGTCGGCCACCTCGTGGTCGACAGTGGTCAGCCCGGCCCGAGCATCGCAGATGAAGCAGATCAGGTCGGCCTCCCGGAGCGCGACCCGCGCCTGCGCCTGAGTGTTGGCAGGCAGGTCGCCCTGGGGGCTCTCCTTCAGCACTCGATCCAGACCGGCGGTGTCCACCACGGTGAAGGCGCGGCCCCCCCACTCGACACTGCCGTAGATGCGGTCCCGGGTAAGGCCGGGCTGGTCGGAGACGATGGCCCGACGTTCCCCGGTGAGCCGGTTGAACAGGGTCGATTTGCCTACGTTGGGCCTGCCCACCAAGGCCACGATGCCCACCACCGGAACTGGCCGGGCCTCCTCCTGCGCCTCCATGGCGCGACGGCGAGCCCGGGCCGGGCGTGGGTCTCCACCGCCCTGCGGCTCCGGCACCGTCTATCGCCGCAGGTCGGTGCCCGTCATCTCCTCGGGCGCGGCAATGCCCATGGCTGCCAAGAGGGTCGGCGCTACGTCTCGGAGCCCTCCCTCAGCCAGGGAGCGACAGCTGGCGTCGTAGGAGAGGATCAGAGGAACCGGATTGGTGGTGTGAGCGGTGAGCTTGGAGCCGTCTCTGGGATCAACCTTGGACTCGGCGTTGCCGTGGTCGGCCGTCATCATGAAGAGGTAGCCGGCCTGTGCGCTGGCCTCGGCCAGCCGTCCCAGGCAGCTGTCCAGGAACTCCACCGCGATCACCGTCGCTTCCAGGTCCCCGGTGTGTCCGACCATGTCGGCGTTGGCAAAGTTCACCGCGATGAGCGCAGCCTGGGCGCGGCGGAGCTGTCCCAGCACCGCCTCCGTGATCGGCGCGGCACGCATCTCTGGAGCCAGATCGTAGGTCGCGACCTTGGACGACGGTACCAACAGCCGTTCCTCTCCGGGGAACGCCTCCTCACGCCCTCCGTTGAGGAAGTAGGTCACGTGAGCGTACTTCTCGGTCTCGGCCACATGGAACTGGGAAAGCCCGGCCTTCGACACCACCTCGGCCAGGGTGTTCCCGACCAGTGGCTTGGGAAAGGCCACCTCGGCATCGAGGCTGTCGTCGAACCTGGTGAAGGTGGAGAGAGAGAGGTTCTGGGGCAGGCGTCCCCGGTCGAAGCTGTCAAACTCCCGGTCCGCCAGAGCATGGCAGAGCTCACGGGCCCGGTCCGGTCGGAAATTGAAGTGGATGAGGACGTCGCCGTCCTCCAAGCCGCCGGGGGACCCTCCCTCCGGGACAATCGCGGCGGGAGGGATGAACTCGTCGGTCACGCCCTGGGCATACTGGCTGTCGAGATAGGCCAGGGCATTCCCGACGCGCGTGGCACCCCGCCCCAGGATGGTGTCGAAGGCCAGTTGAAGCCGGTCCCAGCGCTGGTCTCGATCCATCCCGAAGTAGCGCCCGCCGACCGAGGCCACCTGGCCCACTCCCAGCTTCGATAGCTCGTCGATCAGCTCGCTCAGGAACTGGCGCCCGGCGGTGGGTGGAGTATCCCTCCCATCCATGAAGGCGTGAATCGACACCCGGTCCAGCCCCCGGCGGCGGCAGAGCTCGCAGATCGCCACCAGGTGGGCTTGGGAGCTGTGCACCCCTCCCGGAGAGACCAGCCCCATGAGGTGAAGCCGGGTGCCCCGCTCCTTGGCCCGCTCCACCGCAGCCACCAGCACCGGGTTGGAGTAGAAGCTGCCATCAGCAACGGCCAGATCGATCCGAGTCAGATCCTGGAACACCACCCTTCCCGAACCGATCGTGAGGTGGCCGACCTCGGAGTTTCCCTGCTGACCTTCGGGGAGCCCGACCGCCAGCCCGCTGGCCGCGAGCGTTGTGTGAGGTGACTCTCGGAGCAGTCGGTCGAAGCAGGGGGTGCGGGCCAGGGCGATGGCGTTGCCGCTGGTCTCGGCCCTCCAGCCCCATCCGTCGCAGATGCAGAGGACGGCAGGCCGCGTGGTTGGGTTGCTCAATCGGATCCATCTCCATGCATGGGCCCACCTCCAGAATAGGGAACGAGAGCGCGCCCGGCCGCGAGGGCCCGGGCCGGGCGCACCCGATCTCGCGAGAGCAGCCTTAGACCGCCGCCCGCTTCGCTCACCGTTGAGGTGTTGCTCAGTTCGCTCTGGACCCCGCCGCGGCGATCACAGCGCAAAACTCCACTGGGTCCAGGCTGGCGCCTCCGACGAGGCCTCCATCCACCTCCGGGGGCCCGAAGAGCTCGGCAGCCGAGCTGGCCTTGACGCTGCCTCCGTAGAGGACACGCACCTTCTCGCCGGTTCCCGGGGCGACGCTGGCGACGACCTGGCGAATCTCACGCGCCGCGCTGGCGGCATCCTCGGCCGTGGCGCTGCGCCCCGTCCCGATCGCCCAGACCGGCTCATAGGCGATGGTGCAGCGCAGCACCTCAGCGGCCCCGAGCCCCTCCAGCCCGGCCCTCGTCTGCCCGGTCACCACCGCGGCGGCCTGCCCTGACTCTCGCTCCTCCAGGGTCTCCCCCACGGCCAAGATCGGCAGCAGCCCGGCCGCCAGCACCGCCTCAAGCTTGCGGCGAACCATCTGGTCAGTCTCTCCGAAGACGTGACGCCGTTCGCTGTGCCCCACCAGCACGTACCGACACGCCGACTTCAGCATCTCCGCGGAGACCTCGCCGGTGAAGGCTCCCGCGGGCTCCCAGTAACAGTCCTGTGCCCCTACGTCGATCTGGGGCTCCTCTAGCAGGAGTTGTTGTACCGGCCACAGCGAGATGAACGGTGGCAGCAGGATCACCTCGGCCGGGCAGTCCTCGTGCAGTCCGCGACGAACCGCTGCCGCCAGCTCCAGCGCCTCAGGCACAGTCGTGTTCATCTTCCAGTTGCCGGCCACCAGGGGGCGCCGATCTGGACTGGTCATGTGGCCCCTGCTCCAGCGCTCGGAGGCGCATCTGGCAGCACCGCGACCCCGGGCAGTTCCCGTCCCTCCAGGAACTCCAAGGTGGCGCCGCCGCCGGTACTGACATGGGTGAACTTGTCCTCCAGACCGAGACTGTGGATGGCCGCCTGGAGGTCACCTCCCCCAGTCACGCTCAGGGCCGAGCTGGCGGCGACAGCCATCGCCAGTTGCCGCGTTCCGCCCGCAAAGAGTGGCTTTTCGTAAAGACCAAGGGGACCGTTCCAGACGATTGTGCCCGCCGCCTGCACCAGCGTCTCCCAACGCCCCAGGGTCGCCGGACCCAGGTCCAGGATCATGTCGTCGGCCCCGACCTCCCCGACTGCCTTCACCGCGACCTCGGAGGCCTGCGCATCCGGAGATGGCGCCACCACCACGTCGACGGGCAGCTGGAGATCGACCCCCCGCGTGGCGGCCAGGCCGACCAGCTCGCGGGCCTGGCTGAGAAAATCGTCCTCGACCAGCGAGCGGCCCACCTCGAGCCCACCTGACTTGAGGAAGGTGGCCGCCATCGCCCCGCCCAGGCAGAGTGCGTCTACCCGCTCCAGGAGGTGCCCCAGGAGCCCCAGCTTGGTGCTGAGCTTGCTGCCTCCGATGATCGCCACCAGTGGCCTTCGCGGATCCTCGAGGATCGCGCTCAGATGGACTATCTCAGACGCCATGAGCCTGCCGGCAGCAGCCGGCAGGAGGTGGGCCACGCCCTCGGTCGAGGCGTGGGCCCGGTGGGCCGTCCCGAAGGCGTCGTTGACATAGATCTCGGCGAGGGCGGCCAGCTGCCGGGCGAAACCGGCGTCGTTGGCCTCCTCCTCGGGATGGAAGCGCAGATTCTCGAGCATCAGCAGCTGCCCCGGTCGCAGCGCCCTTGCTCTCGCCTCCACCTCAGGACCGACGCAGTCCCCTACCCATTCCACCGGCACCCCCAGCAGCTGCCCCAGCCGGTCGGCGAGAGGCCGCGTGCTGAGAGCGGGGTTCACCTTGCCCTTGGGCCGCCCGAAGTGCGTCGCAATGACAATCGCCGCCCCCCGCGCGAGCAGCTCCCGGATGGTTGGCAAGGCCGCCAGCAGGCGGCTCTCGTCTCGGATCGTTCCATCCGGATTGAGTGGAACGTTGAAATCGACCCGGAGCAGGACCCGCTTTCCGCTGGGATCGATGTCATCGAGGCCGGCCTTGCCACCGGCTCGGGCGGCAGCCACGTCAGCTGCCGGCCCCGGGAAGGGTCGCCGCCACCAGCTTGCACAGGTCGACCACGCGGCAGGAGTAACCCCATTCGTTGTCGTACCAGGCCAGGACCTTGAGGTGGCGAGAGCCGGCCACCATGGTCAGGGGAGCGTCCACGATTGCGGAGTTGGAATTGCCGCGGAAATCGATGGAGACCAGGGGCTCGTCGGTGACGCTGAGGATACCCTTGAGCTCCCCCTCTGCCGCCACTCGGAGTGCCCCGTTCACGGACTCCACGTCGGTGTCGCGCTCGGTGATCGCGGTCAGGTCGACCAGCGACACGTTGGGAGTTGGCACCCTGATCGCGAAGCCCTGGAAACGCCCCTCCAACTCGGGAAGAACCTTGGCCACCGCCTGGGCCGCTCCGCTGCTGGTGGGCACCAGCGAGAGCGCTGCCGCCCGGGCCCGACGGGGGTCGCTGTGGGGGGCGTCCAGCAGCCGCTGATCCCCGGTGTAGGCATGGATCGTCGTCATCAGCCCGGTCTCGATCCCGAAGCTGGCGTGGATCACCTTGGCGACCGGGGCCAGGCAGTTGGTGGTGCAGGACGCGTTCGAGATCACGTGGTGGTGACTGGGATCGTAGACGGCCTCGTTCACTCCCATGCAGATGGTGACGTCCTCACCCTTGGCGGGAGCAGTGATGACGACCTTGCGCGCGCCGCCCTTATCGATGTGCAGCCGGGCCTTCTCCGCGCGGTTGAAGTGACCCGAGGACTCCACCACCAGCTCCACTCCGAGATCGGCCCAGGGGACATCCCCAGGCGCGGCCCCGTCGCTGAAGACGCGCAGCGCCTTGCCGTCCACCACCAGCTCGGTGTCGTGCCGCTCCACCGTTCCCGGGTAGTCACCCAGGATCGAGTCGTGGCGGAGCAGGTGGGCCAGCATCTCAGTACCGGTGATGTCGTTCGCCGCCACCACCTCGAAGGCGTCGTTGCCCCGGGCCGCCCGCAAGAAGTTCCGTCCAATTCGCCCGAATCCGTTAATCCCCACGCGGACCGCCATTCCTGCCTACCTCCAACACCATGGCCGCTGCGAATGGGCGGGCACCACGCGAGCCTACCCCTAATGGCAAGTATAGAGAGGGGGTCTGACAGCCCCGGAACCGAGATTCCACCGGGCCCGACTAGGCCCTTTCGGACAAATCCCGGTGCCAGATGAGGTTGTCCACCCCGGCCGCGCGCAGCTGGCCCCCCACCGCTTCAGCGAGCGCCACCGAGCGGTGGAAACCACCCGTGCAGCCAAATCCCACTCGCAGTACCCGGCGCGATCTCGCCACCAGCTCGGGAAGGAGCTGGCGCGACAGGGATACCGCGCCATCTACCAGGGCCAGGGCGAGGGGCTGGGAGAGGACGAACTCCCGGACCCGGGGGTCGAGCCCCGAAACCATGCGCAGGCCCGGCTCCCAGTAGGGGTTGCGCAGGGCTCTGGCATCAAGGCACCAGCCCAGGTCCAGGGGGACTCCCCGAGGGTAGGCGAAGGACTCCAGGACCACCGCTGGCTGAGCGGCCGGATCCGGTTGCAGGTAAGGCAGCAGTTGGTGCACGCGAGCCACGACCAGGAACGCGCTCAGCTGGCTGGTGTCCAGAACCAGCTGGGCTCGCAGCAGCCACGGGAAGAGCCGCTGCCGGCTCAGTTCCAGTTCGCGGCCGGCGGCCCCCATCTCCACTGGCAGCTCGCGCTCGGACCAGGGCGGTTGGAGCCGACCCAGGCAGGTGAGATCGTGGGCTTCCAGCGCCACCACCAGCGGGCCCGGCTCGCCCGGGAGAGTCGGGGGCGGGGGCTGCGCCCCACCCTCCCAGCCGCTGGCCTTGACGCCGGCCCTGACCAGCGCCGCGACCACCAGCTGGACCCCGCTGCCCGGCGGGCCAACCACCACCAGTGTCGGGGGCGATTCATTCAGCGGGACATCTCTCACAGGATCTCCTTGATGGCGGCGGCAAGGGCATTGTTGATACCCGGGACCGCGGTCAGCTCCTCCACCGAGGCACTGCGAATCGCGGCCACCGACCCGAAGCGGCGGAGCAGCTCACGCCTTCGCTTGGGGCCCAGCCCACCGATCTCGTCCAGTCGAGACCGTACCCCGCTCCTCCCCCGCCGGGTCCGATGGTGGGTGATGGCAAAGCGATGGGCCTCATCCCTCACCCGCTGGACCAGGAAGAGCGCGGGGCTGCCTGGTGGGAGATGGATGGGGTCTGCGGATCCCACCGCCCAGAGCTCCTCGAAGCGCTTGGCCAGCCCCAGGTGGGGAATGGCGCCGAAGCCCAGAGACGTCAGCGCGCGGTGGGCGGCGGCCAGCTGGCCCTGTCCCCCGTCCACGATCATCAGATCGGGCCGGATGCCGAAGCTTCCCTCCCCCTCGGGGCTTCGTTTGAGGTGTCCCAGACGCCTTGTGAGCACCTCCTCCAAACTGGCGAAGTCGTTGGGGCCTTCCACCGATCTGATCCCGAAGATCCGATAGTCGGAGGGCTTGGGCCGGGCATCCTCGAAGACCACCATCGACCCCACACTCTCCTGCCCCATGGTGTTGCTGATGTCATAGCACTCGATCCTCCGGGGGAGCTCAGCCAGTCCCAACCGCTGGCGGAGATCCTCAAGCACCTCGGCGGCCCGGCCGGAGTCAAAGTCCTGGGCGATCTTGGCCTGGCCCAGCGCCGCCTCCGCGGTCTCCTCCGCCCGCTGGAGCAGGCTCCGGAACCGGCCCCGCTGGGGAATCACCACCTCCACCTTGGCGCCCCTGCGACAGGAGAGGAACTCCTCCAGCAGTTCCGGGGCGAGTGGCCGGCGGGGAAGGTAGAGGACCCGAGGCACGTGGGTGGCGTTGCCATAGTGCTGGGCCACGAAGCTGCTGACGATCTCCTCCTCCCCGATTCCCCCCAGCCCCTCCAAGGAGTGACGTTCCATGCCCTGGAGCCTTCCCTCCCGGACCAGCAACACGGCGGCCATCCCCTGGCCTCCGTCGACCGCCAGACCCACCACATCCACGTCGGAGCCGAGCCTGGGGGTTGTGATCTGCTCATGCGCCAGCTTGTCAACGGTGTGAAGACGGTCCCGGAGCGAAGCCGCACGTTCGAAGTCCAGAGCCTGACTGGCCCGGTCCATCTCCGCACGCAGCCGCTGGGTCACCGCTCCGGTCCGTCCCTCCATGAAGGCGGCCGTGTCGTCCAGGAGGGCGGCGTAAGCTCCGGGCCGTATCAGCCCCGCGCAGGGCCCGGCGCATATTCCCAGGTGGTAGTCCAGGCAGACCCGGCCCCGGCGAAAGATCCCGTCGGTGCATCCCCTGAAGGGCAGGACGGTGCGGACCTCACGCACCGACCGGCGCAGCGACTTGGCGTCGGTGTAGGGGCCGAAGTAGCGGGCCCGGTCGTTGCCCAACCGCCTGGTGAAATTGGGGCGGGGAAAGGCCGCCAGCCGCCCCGAGACATCCGCGGGAGCTTGCCCCCGGCTCCTGGCCGTGGGCTCGGGGATCCGGAAGTACAGGTAGTTCTTGTCGTCCCGCAGGCGCACGTTGAAGCGCGGGTGGTAGCGCTTGATCAGTGTGTTCTCCAGGATCAATGCCTGCTGCTCGCTGCCAGCGGCGATGACCTCGAAGTCGAAGACCGAATCCACCAACCGCTGGATCCGCGGGGGCTGGGCGCCCCAGCTCACGAAGTAGCTGCGCAGCCGGTCTCGCAGGTTGGCGGACTTGCCCACGTAAATCACCTGGGCCGAAGGCCCGCGAAAGAGGTACACACCGGCAGTGGTCGGGGCGGCCCTCAGCCTCGCCTTGAGCAGGGCCGGGCTCTGACGTAGCCGCGGCGCGGCACCCCGGCCCGAGACCGCCGCCTCGGGCGCTGGGAACTCCGCGTCCGCCAGCGGCGAAAGATCTGCGTCAGGATCCATGACTAGCGTTCTTCCGCCGGTGCGGCGGTCTCACCCACCGCCGGGACGGGCTCGGGCGGCCCAACCCTCCCCACCCCCAGGACGCCAGAAACCCGCCGCCTGCGCTCTCTGGAGCGGGGCGGGCCGGCGACGTCTGGCGGCGCCAGGGCCTGGCTCAAACCGCGACCTCTCGCTGGACCGGGTCGGCAACGGTCGGAGTGCTCACGGCTAGGCGCGGCGCCAGGTAGGCGCCGGTCGCCGAGCCCGCCGTGGCCGCCAGCTCCTCCGGGGTGCCCTCGGCGACGATCCCGCCCCCGGCCCCTCCCCCTCCCGGGCCCAGGTCGATCAGCCAGTCCGCCGACTTCAGCACGTCCAGGTTGTGCTCGATCACCACTACCGTGTTGCCCTGGTCCACCAGCCGGTGGATCACCCCCAGAAGCCGGGCGACATCGGCGAAGTGGAGGCCGGTGGTGGGCTCGTCCAGGATGTAGAGGGTCCGGCCGGTGCTGCGCCGTGAGAGCTCGGTCGCCAGCTTGACGCGCTGGGCCTCACCTCCGCTCAACTGGGTTGCGGGCTGGCCCAGATGAACATAGCCCAGGCCCACGTCCACCAGGGTCTGGAGCTTGCGAGCGATGCCTGGCTGGTTGCGGAAGAGGTTGAGTGCCTCCTCGACCGAGAGCCTCAGCACATCGGCGATGGAGTGGCCCTTGAAGCGGACCTCAAGCACCTCCTGGGTGTAGCGCCGGCCCTTGCAGACCTCGCAGGTGACATAGATGTCGGGCAGGAAATGCATCTCGATCTTGATCAGGCCGTCACCCTCGCAGGCCTCGCACCGCCCTCCCCTGACGTTGAACGAAAAGCGCCCCGGCTTGTAGCCCCGAACCCTGGCCTCGGGCAGCTGGGCGAACAGTTCGCGGATCGGGGTGAATAGCCCGGTGTAGGTGGCCGGGTTGCTCCGGGGAGTCCTCCCGATCGGGGCCTGGTCGACGTCCACAACCTTGTCGATCAGGTCCAGCCCGTCGATGCCGGAGTGCTCGGCGGGCCGCTGCTTGGCGCCGTAGAAGTGCTGCGCACAGCGGCGGTAGAGGATGTCGTTGACCAGGGTGCTCTTGCCAGATCCACTCACCCCGGAGATCCCCACGAAGCAACCCAGGGGGAAGGCCACGTCGATGTTGCGGAGGTTATTGGCTCGAGCCCCCCTCACCACTAGGCGCTCGTGCGACTGGCGGCGGTGCTGGGGAACCTCAATCCTGCGCTCCCCGCGCAGGAACTGGGCGGTGAGTGAGTCGGGGCTGGCAAGCACCTCATCCACAGTTCCGGCGATCACCACCTCGCCGCCGTACTCCCCGGCACCGGGACCCATGTCGACCACGAAGTCGGCGCTGCGAATCGTCGCCTCATCGTGCTCAACCACGATCACGGTGTTGCCCAGCTCGCGGAGCCGGAAGAGGGTGCGGAGGAGCTTGTCGTTGTCCCGTTGGTGCAGCCCGATGCTGGGTTCGTCGAGGATGTAGAGGACCCCGGTGAGCCGGCTCCCGATCTGGGTCGCCAGCCGGATCCGCTGGGCCTCCCCGCCCGAGAGGGAGGCGGCGGGCCGGTCCAGGGTGAGGTACTGCAGCCCAACGTCGTAGAGGAAGCCGACCCGCTCGCGAATCTCCTTGACGATGCGCCGGGCGATCAACTCCTCACGCTCGGAGAGCTCCCAGCCGGACACCGTCTCCAGCACCTCATCCACCGGCTGGGAGCAGAGGTCCATGATCCCGATCCCGCCCACGGTCACGGCCAGGAACTCCGGACGCAGCCGCTTGCCCTTGCAGGTGGGACAGGGGCTCTGCATCATCAGCCGCTCGATCCCCTCCTTCACGGCCGTCGACTCGGTCTCCCGGTAGCGCCGTTCCAGGTTGGGGATGATCCCCTCGAACCTGGCCTGGTAACGATGGACCCGGCCGGCTCGGGTTCGGAACCGCATCTCGACCTTGTCGCCAGCCGGCAGCCCGTAGAGGATGAGGTCGCGCTGGCGAGCACCGAGCCGCCGCCAGGGCAGCTCCACCGGGATCTGGTGCTCGCGCGCCACGGCCAGGACGAGCTCCTCCATCCACTGCTGGGCCGGGCCCCAGGTCCAGCCCGAGGCCACCCCTTCCGTCAGCGACCGCTCAGGGTCGGAGATCAGGGCATCGGGGTCGACCTCGAGGCGGGCTCCGAGTCCGGTGCAGTCAGGGCAGGCGCCGTGGGGATTGTTGAAGGAGAAGTTGCGGGGCTGGGGCTCCTCCATGGAGAGCCCGTCGTAGACGCAGGCGAACTGCTCGGAGAAGAGCATGTCCGCCACCCTGGAGCCGGGGTCGGCGGGGGCGACCAGCACCGTCCCTCCCGAGAGCGTCGAGGCCTGCTCGCAGGACTCTCGGAGCCGGGAGAGGGAGCCCGCATCCATCACCAGCCGATCCACGACGATCTCGACATCGTGCTTGTAACGCTTGTCCAGACTGGGGACCTCGTCGAGTGCGTAGACCCTCCCGTCCATCCGCACCCGGACGTAGCCGTGGCGCCGGGCCAGCTCGAGCACCGCCTGGTGCTCGCCCTTGCGCCCCTGAACCATGGGGGCCAGCACCAGCACCCGACTCCCCTCGGGCAGCGCCGCCACCTGGTCGGCGATCTGCTCCACGGTCTGCCTGGAGACCTCCCGGCCGCACTTGGGGCAATGGGGGTGGCCGACCCGGGCGTAGAGGAGACGCAGGTAGTCGTAGACCTCGGTGACGGTGCCCACCGTGGACCTGGGGTTGCGACCGGCCCCCTTCTGGTCGATGGAGATCGCCGGGGAGAGCCCGTCGATGTGGTCGACATCGGGCTTCTCAATCTGGCCCAGAAACTGGCGAGCGTAGGCCGAGAGCGACTCCACGTAGCGCCGCTGGCCCTCGGCGTAGATCGTGTCGAAGGCAAGCGAGGACTTCCCCGAGCCGCTGAGCCCGGTGACCACAGTGAGCTGGTCGCGGGGGATGTCCAAATCCACGTCCCGCAGGTTGTGCTCCCTGGCCCCCCGGATCGAGATGTAAGCCTGTCCCATCCCTGCGTAGCGTACCCAGTCCCCGCAGCCGGGCCCGGCCGAGCTGCCACACTGCTCGGCGATGCCGGTCGCCGGGGCACCGCCGAATGGGGATGGCCAACTGGCCCGATTGGGGGTGGCTCAGCTGGCGCAACTACTCCGAGAGCGCCAGCTCTCCCCTGTGGAGCTGTTGGATCACTGTCTGGACCGGATCGAGGCCCTGGACCCCAGCATCAATTCATTTGTCCTGGTGCTCGCTGAGGAGGCACGGGCCGCGGCCCGTGCCTCCGAGCAAAGGCTCGCGGGCGGCCTGCACGGAATCCTGGAGGGGGTCCCGATCGCCGTCAAGGACAACCGAGCGGTCGCCGGGCACCCGGTCTCCCAGGGATCCCGCTGCGATTCCGGTCGGCACGCCCCCGCGGATGCCGAGGTGGTGGCCCGGCTGAGGCGGGCGGGTGCGGTCGTGGTGGGCAAGACCAGCCTTCCCGAGTTCGGCGCGGTTCCGGTCACCGAGAGCCTGCGCTTCGGCCCGACCCGCAACCCCTGGTCTCCGGGGCACACTCCGGGCGGCTCCAGCGGGGGCTCGGCGGCGGCCGTGGCGGCCGGGCTGGTGCCGGCCGCGGAGGGCAACGACGGCGGCGGAAGCCTGCGCATACCTGGGTCCTGCTGCGGTCTCTTCGCGCTCAAGCCCACGCGGGGCCGAATACCCCTGGGGCCCGAAGGTGACGGCGGGCTGGCCGGCCTGGTGTGCGATGGGTTCCTGACCAGGTCCGTGGCCGACACCGCCCTCCTCCTCGATGCGGTGTCGGGACCGGCCCCTGGCGACCCCTACCTGCTGCCCCTGCCGCGGATCCCGTTCTCGGCCTCGAGGGCCCTGGCTCCCCCGCGGCTGCGGGTGGGCTGGACCAGCGTGCCCCCGTTCGACGTGCCGGTGCACCCAGCCTGCTCCGAGGCGGTATCCCAGGCGGCGGGCTTGCTCCTGCAGCTGGGCCACGACGCGGAGGAGATGGAGCTCCCCTGGCCGCAGGAGCAGCTGGCCCGGGACTTCCGGCTGGTCTGGGCGTCCGGCCTTCGCCTCTCGCTGCTGGCCGCTGAGGCGGCCGGCGGCGACGCCTCCCTGGCCGAGCCCCACGTCCAGGCGCTGGCCCGCCTGGCGGCGGGGACGACGGCCAAGGACTACCTGACGGCCCGGGAGCGACTGCAGGTGATCGGGAGGTCGGCCGCCGGACTCTGGGAGCGCTACGACGTCCTGCTCACCCCCACCCTGGCCCAGCCACCGCTCCGTGTCGGACAGCTCTTCCAGGGCACCGAGCCAGATCCCCTCGAGACGGCCAACCGGTCCGACCGCTTCAGCCCCTTCACCCCGCTCGCCAACGTGACCGGTCGGCCGGCAGCCCAGCTCCCCATGCACCAGCACCGGGGCCTACCCATCGGGGTTCAGCTCATCGGCAAGCCAGCTGGAGAAGCCTGCCTCCTCCAGCTCTCCCAGGAGATGCAGGAGGCCACTGGCTGGCTCAACGGCTTCCCCAAGGGCTTCTGATCGCCGCCCGCACCGTCAGACCAGCTTCGACTCCAGGAAGATGTCGGTCCCGGAGAGGGCCTTGGAGACCGGGCAACCCAGCTTCACCAGGTGGGCCTGCTCCTCGAATTCCTTCTGGTCGATCCCCGGCACCTCCCCCACCGTGATGAGCTGGATGGTGCTGATCCGGAAGCCCCCAGGAACCTTGTCCAGGCCGACCTCGGCGGCGGTCTCGAGGCGAGCCGGGGGATGGCCCGCCTTGGTCAGAGCGCCGGCCAGAGCCAGGTTGAAGCAGGCAGCGTGGGCTGCCCCCAAAAGCTCCTCAGGGTTGGTTCCCGGGTCCGCCCCGAAGCGGGAGTTGAGCGAGTACTCGGCGCTCAGGGCACCGCTCTCGGCCCGGATGTTGCCGCCGCCACCATGGGAATCTGGAGCCCAGCTGGCTCGGGCTGTCCTAACGACCATTCCTGTCTCTCCTGTCTCGCGCCAACCCGCCCTCTCGTCGGCTAGTTTGAACGCTTCGCGGCCACCTCGGGGACGCCGAAGGGACCGGCTCTTGCCTCGCCCGCCTCAGGGGCCGGTCCTGACCCTCCTGGGCCGCCGCCGGGAGGCCGGACCGGAGTCGCCGGAGGCGTCCTCCCCCGGGCCGATGTCGGTCTGGATCCGGCGGAGCTCGACCAGCCGGTCCCGCATCGAAGCCGCGCGCTCGAACTCCAGGTTCGCGGCAGCCTTGCGCATCGCCTTCTCCACCTCGAGGGTCAACCGGAGCAGCTGGTCTGGCGGCAGCCCCACCGCCTCCTGGAACTCCGCCGCCGCCTCCTGGACCTCCGCGCGCACCATCTCCTGCTCCCGGACCGCCTTGACGATGCTGGCCGGAGTGATTCGGTGCTCACGGTTGTAGGTGTCCTGGGTGCCCCGCCGGCGTTCCGTCTCGGCGATTGCCTGGCGCATGGCCTCGGAGGTCCGGTCCGCATACATGACGACCCGCCCGTTCACGTTGCGGGCGGCCCGTCCCGCGGTCTGAATCAGGGAGCGGAAGCTCCGCAGGTAGCCCTCCTTGTCGGCGTCGAGGATGGCGATGAAGCTGACCTCGGGAAGGTCCAGCCCCTCGCGAAGGAGGTTGATGCCCACGACCGCGTCGTAGACCCCCAGGCGGAGGTCTCGGATGATCTCCACCCGCTCCAGGGTGTCGACGTCGGAGTGCAGGTACTGGACTCTGACCCCAGCCTCCCGGAGATAGTCGGTGAGGTCCTCGGCCATCCGCTTGGTCAGGGTGGTGACCAGGGTGCGCTCCTTGGCGTCGGCGGTCCGGCGGATCTCGACCAGGAGATCATCGACCTGTCCCTTGGAGGGCCGTACCACTATCGGGGGGTCGAGCAGGCCAGTGGGCCGGACCAGCTGCTCGGCAACCTGGGTGGCCCGCCCTAGCTCGTAGGGGCCGGGGGTCGCCGAGACGTAGATCACCTGGCCCACCGCCTCCTCCCACTCGGCGAAGGTGAGGGGACGGTTGTCGAGGGCGGACGGAAGTCGGAAGCCGTACTCCACGAGGGGGATCTTTCTCGACCGGTCGCCTCCGTACATGGCCCCAATCTGGGGCACGGCCACATGGGACTCGTCGACCACCACCAGGGTGTCTGCGGGCAGGAAATCCATTAGGGTGAAGGGCCGCTCCCCCTCCCGGCGGCCACTGAGGTGGCGGGAGTAGTTCTCCACCCCGGCGCAGCTGCCAGTCTCCCGCAACATCTCCAGGTCGAACATGGTCCGCTGGCGCAGGCGTTGGGCCTCCAGGAGCCGCTCCTGACGGTCCAGCTCGGCAGAGCGCCACTGCAACTCCTCCTCGATGCCCTGGAGGGCCCGCTCGAGCTTGTCCCGGGGGGTGACGTAGTGGGACGCCGGGAAGATCGCCAGCTCCTCTCGCTCCCTCATGAGCTCTCCGGTCAGGGGATCGAAGTCGATGATCCGCTCGACCTCGTTGCCGAAGAACTCGATCCTGCTGGCCACCTCTTCGTAGGCGGGCTGGATGTCGATGACATCGCCCCGGACCCGGAATCGGCTGCGCCCAAAGTCAAGGTCGTTGCGGGCGTACTGGAGGTCGGTGAGCTTCCGGAGCAGGATCTCCCGTCGCCAGCTGGCACCCTTCTCCAGGCGGACCGACTCCCCCAGATAGTCCTCCGGGGAGCCGATGCCATAGATACAGGAGACGGAGGCGACCACGATCACGTCGCGCCGGGTCAGCAGCGCCTGGGTGGCGGCGTTGCGCAGCCGGTCGATCTCCTCGTTCCGGGAGGAATCCTTCTCGATGTACGTGTCGGTCCGGGCGATGTAGGCTTCCGGCTGGTAGTAGTCGTAGTACGAGACGAAGTACTCGACGGCGTTATCCGGGAAGAACGCCTTGAACTCGGCCCACAGCTGAGCCGCCAGGGTCTTGTTTGGACTCAGGACCAGCGTCGGGCGCTGGACTTCCGCGATTAGGTTGGAGATGGTGAAGGTCTTGCCGCTGCCCGTGACCCCGAGGAGGACCTGGTGGAGGTCGCCCCGCTCCAACCCCGAGCGGAGCTGGGAGATGGCGGCAGGCTGGTCACCCGTGGGCTGGAAGGGGGCCTGGAGCCGGAAGCTTGTCATGGCTGGAGTATCGCAGCCGGGCGACGGCTCCCAGACATCCCCAAGGAGGCGTCCGTGACCCTGGTGACGTGCGCCGGGACCGGCGTCGAGTACGGGGACCGGGTGGTCTTCTCGGGGCTCGAGCTGAGCATTGAGCCGGGGGACCGGATCGGCCTCGTCGGCAGCAACGGCCAGGGCAAGTCGTCCCTGCTCATGCTCCTGGCCGGCACCCAACTCCCCGCCCAGGGGCGGGTGGACCGGCAGGCGCGACTGCTGGTCGCCTACCTGCCCCAGGAGTCGCCCGAACCGGTTGCCGAGACCGTCCTGGGGGAAGCCATGGCCAGCCGCACCGACCTGGCACGGCTCCGGGACGAGCTCGCCCATCTGGAAAGGCAGCTCTCGGCCGCGGGGCCGGAGGCGGACGCTCATCTCAGCCGCTACGGCGAGGCCCAGTCGGCCTATGAGGGGCTGGGCGGCTACGATCTGGAGGCGCGGGCCAGGGCGGTTCTGGGAGGGCTGGGGCTGGGTGAGGGGGACCAGTCGCGCTCCCCTCGGGAGTTGAGCGTCGGCCAGGTGCGCCGCTTGGAGCTGGCCAAGCTCCTGCTCCAGGATGCCGACCTGTTGCTGCTTGACGAGCCCACCAACCACCTCGACCTGGCCGCCATCCAGTGGCTCGAGAGCCACCTGCTCCAGAGTTCTCGCACCCTCTGCCTGGTCGCCCATGACCGCCGACTGCTCGATCGGGTCTGCAACCGGATCGTGGAGTTGGAGGCGGGGCGGGTGGAGCTGTACGACGGCGGCTACCTCAGCTACCTGCGCCAGCGACAGGAGCGCCGGCTGCGCTGGCGCCGCAGCTGGGAGGCACAGCAGGCCCACATCTCCCACCAGGAGGACTACATCCGCCGCTACAAGGCCGGACAGCGGGCCCGCCAGGCCCGAGGCCGGCAGACCCTGCTGGATCGCCTGGAGCGCGTCCCCGAGCCGACCGAGTTGCAGCGCATGCGCCTCACCCTGCACGCGGCTCCCAGCTCCCAGGTGGTGGTCCGCACCGTGGGACTGGTCTGCGGCCGGGACGGGACCGAGTTCTTCTCGGTCCCCGACCTGGCGGTGGCTCGCGGCGATCGGATCGCGATCATGGGACCCAACGGTTCCGGCAAGACCACCCTCCTCCACACCATCGCCGGCCAGCTGCCGGCCGCCCGCGGCCGAGTGGTCCCGGGGGCGAGGGCGCGGATCCGCGAGTACCACCAGGACTTCGCCGACCTGGACCCCGACCTCTCGGTGCTGAGGAACCTCCTCGAGGACCACCCGGGCACCCTCCCCGAGCGGGCCCGGACGGTACTGGGGGCAATGCTCTTCAGCGGGGAGCGGGCGCTGAGCCGGGTGAGCGAGCTATCCGGAGGGGAGAAGGCCCGGGCGGCGCTCTCGCAGCTGGGGATGGACGACGCCAACTGCCTGCTCTTGGACGAGCCCACCAACCACCTGGACATTCCCTCGCAGGAGGTCCTCGAGGAGGCCCTGGCCAGCTACCCGGGGGCGGTGATCCTGGTCTCCCACGACCGCTACTTCGTGGACACGGTGGCCAGCACCGTGTACGAGGTGGAGGCGGGCCGTCTGGTGCAGCAGCGGACGGCAGCCGCCGCACCCACCCCGGTCCCGGCCCGGCGTCCCCGGGCCCCCTCCGCCCCGGGCCCCGCGCGCGGGCACCCTGCGGCGGCGCCATCCCGCCGAGAGCTCGAGCTGCGGATCGGAGCCCTGGAGCGGGAGAAGACCGATCTGGAGGGGCAGCTGACCGAGGGCGAGACCTTCCGGGGCAGGGATCGCGGGCAAGCCGTGCTGAGCCGCTTCGAGGCGGTCAGCGCCGAGCTCGAGGCGGCCTACGCCTCCTGGCTCGCGCTGGAGCCTAGCACCGAGCGGTAGACCTGGGCGATCTGGGGGCGGACGGCATCCCAGGAGTAGCGCTCGACCACGGTCGCCCGGGCCTCCCAAGCCAGCTGTTGCCAGCGCTCCCCGTCGGCCAGGATCCCCCGGACGGCGACAAGCAGGGCCTCCGGATCCTCAGGCGGCACCAGCACCACCCCGCCTCCCTGGAGGTCGGTGAGTCCCGGGACATCGGTGGCCACCACCGGGGTCCCCGACGCCATCGCCTCCAGCGCCACCAGCCCCAAGCCCTCGAAGCGCGAGGGGACCACCAGCAGCCGAGCCCGCCGATAGGCGGCGGCAAGCTCCTCCTCCGAGACCCTTCCCCGCACCTGAAGCCGACCTCCGAAGTCGGAGGCGGCTGCCAGCGCGGCCTGGTACAGGGGACCCTCCCCGCAGATCTCGGCCGTGAGCTGGGGGAATTCCTCGCTCAGCGTCCGGAACAGCTGGAGGAAGTGGGGCACTCCCTTGATCGGGACCAGCCGCCCCACGAAGAGGAGCGAGCCGCGCTCCTCCGCATGCTCCGGGGGCCGGAGCCAGTCGGTGTCGATCCCCACCGGGATCACTGAGATCTTCGACCTGGGAACGTCGTAGTCCCGGGTCAACGACTCGGCAGTGGAGGGCGAGATCGAGATCACGTGCTCCGAGAACCGGTAGGCGCGGGCCTCGATGGTCCCCAAGGGACGGGTGGCAATCCGCCGGCCGTGCGCCGTCCGGTAGGTGTGGTTGGCGGTGTAGACCAGGGGTGCCGCCGGCGGGTGTCGGAAGAGCAGCACCCCCCCGGGGCCGCCCAGGGCATGCCAGAGATCCGGCTCTAGCGAGGTGGCCGCCTCAGGCAGGCGCCGGCGCAGCCAGAGCGAGTAGTCGAGCGGGGCCCGACGGGTCCGCCGGGGGATCCGCGGAGAATTCCCCCAGGGACCCCTCCGGGCCGTGAGCATCTCGATCTCGAAGCCGACCTTAGGCATCTCCTGCTCAAGGGCGCCGGCGTAGCGGCCCTGGCCCCCCACCGGCGGCAGGTCGTCGTACGAGAGCAGCGCCACCCGCTGGCTCAGTGCTGGCACCCCACGCAGTAGACCGTGGTACGTCCCCCTACTCGAGTCTGTTGCAGGGTACTCCCGCAGCGGACGCAGGGCAGACTGGCGCGCCCGTAGACGAGGAGGGCCTCGAGAGCCCCGCCCCGGGACCCGAATCCATCCCGGTAGTCCGAGAACGAGGTGCCCCGGCGGCGGAGCGCCTGGCGCATGACCAAAGGAAGCGCCAGGACCAGACGCCGAGCCTGTTCCCGGCTGAGCCCACTGGCAGGCCGGTCAGGACGGACCCGGGCCAGGAAACAGGCCTCATCGGCGTAGATGTTGCCGCAGCCGGCCACCACCCCCTGATCCAGCAGCACCGACTTCACCGCCCTCCGTGAGCTCCGCAGCTCCTGGGTCACCGAGCTCTGCCCGAAGCCGGCCGCCAGCGGCTCGGGTCCCAGTCGGGGCAAGGCTCCGGCGGCCCGAAGCTCGCCCACGTGACCCAGCACCACCCTCCCAAATCGCCGGGGATCCCGGTAGCGGAGCTCCTGGCCCCCGTCGTCCAACTCCAGGCGCAGATGGGTGTGGAGGAGCAGCGGATCACCGAGAGGCCGCAGGGTGAGGGTCCCTGTCATGCCCAGGTGAACCACCAGATCCTCGCCCCCGCCCAGACCGATGTGGATGAACTTTCCCCGGCGCCTGACCGACGCGATGCGGCGGGCTCTGAGCCGGGATCGGAAGCTGGCCGGGTCGGGGAAGCGCACCACCGACTCGCGGATCAGGTCGACCTGCTCCACGCGTCGGCCGACCACGTTGGGACGCAGGTCGCGGACGATGGTCTCGACCTCGGGAAGCTCAGGCACGAACCCGGCTCAACCGGCGCCGGGGCGGATCGGGGTGAGGTCCCTCCAGTTGGGGCCGGTCTTGAGATCCACCACCAGCGGCACGCGCAGGTCGAACGCCCCGGCCATTGCCTCGGCGGCCAGCTCGGCGACCTCGGCGGCGGCCGCTGGGGGAGCCTCGAAGATCAGCTCGTCGTGAACCTGGAGCAGCATCCGCGCCGGGCTCTGGGAGGCAGCCAGGGCCTGGGCAGCCCGAATCATGCCCAGTTTCATGATGTCCGCGGCCGACCCCTGGATGGGCATGTTGATCGCCATCCGCTCGCTCTCCTCCCGTTGCTGGCGATTGCTGGAGTTGATGTCAGCGAGGTAGCGGCGCCGGCCCAGGATGGTCGAGACGAAGCCCTGCTGGCGAGCCCCGGTTCGAACCGACTCCAGGTAGCTGCGGACGCCAGCGTAGGTATCGAAGTAACGGCGGATGAAGTCGTCGGCGACATCGGTGGGAATACCCAGGTCCCGGGACAGCCCGTAGCTGGAGAGCCCGTAGAGGATGCCGAAGTTGACCACCTTGGCCATCCGCCGCTGCTCCGCCGAGACCTCCGTCTTGGACGTGCCGAAGACCTGGGCGGCGGTGTCGGCATGAACATCGTCGCCGCGGGCGAACGAGGCCATCAGCTGGGGATCCTGGCTCAGGTGGGCCAGAACCCGGAGCTCGATCTGGGAGTAATCGGCTGACACCATCACCCACCCCTCAGGCCCGGGCACGAAGGCCGCCCGGATCCGCCTCCCCAGCTCGGTGCGAATGGGGATGTTCTGGAGGTTGGGGTCGCTCGACGAGAGCCGTCCGGTGGCCGCGACCGCCTGGTTGAAGCTGGTGTGAACCCGCCCGTCATCGGGATCGACCAACCCCGGCAGGGCGTCCAGGTAGGTGCTCTTGAGCTTGGTCGCCTGGCGCCACTCCAGGACCAGCCCGACAATGGGGTGCTCCTCGCGCAGGGCTTCGAGGGCCTGGGCATCGGTGGACCGGCCGGTCTTGGTCCGGCGCGAACTCTTCAGCCCCAGCTCGTCGTAGAGCAGCGCCGCCAGCTGGGAGGGGGAGCCGGGGCTGAAGGGCCGTCCCGCCAGACGAAACATGTCCGCCTCGAGCCCGGCAATCTGCTGGCTCAGCTCGAGGGAGATGGACCGGAGTTGCTCGGCGTCGAGCCTGACTCCCAGGGCCTCCATGTCGACCAGCGTCCGCAGCACTGGCAGCTCCAGGTCCCGAAGCAGCCCGCTTCCGCCCATCTCCTCGAGCCGTGCCTCCAAGCTGGGACGGATGGAGGCGGCGCAAGCCGCCTCCCCCGCGAAGAGCTCGGCCGCCTCGGCGGGGTCGAGTTCCGCCGGACTGCGAATCCCAGCTCCCTTGCCCGGATGCGCCGGGGGCTCTGGTGCCGCCGGCCCCCCCCACTCCCGGCACAGCGCCGCCAGGCTGGGGGTCCGGCTCCGGGAGTCCGCCAGGTAGGCGGCGAGGACACAGTCGAAGTCGGCCCCGCCAAGGTCCGCGCCGGCTCCTCGCAGCGCCAGCATCACCTCCTTGAGCTGGTAGCTGGACTTGCCCACCTCGGCGTCCTCAAGCAACTGGAGCAGCGGCCCCAGTTCCGCCCAGCTGAACCCGCTGGCGCCGGCGCAGGCGACCGGGACGTACCAGCTGCGGTCGGCTCCGGTAGCGAGACCCAGGCCCACCACCCGGCCCTTCCGAGGCGGGCCCTCGGTTGCGACCTGGACGGTGAATCCGCCCGCCTCCCGGAGGACCAGCACGGCCACTTCCAGTTCGGTCCCGGTGCCGACCAACTCTGGTCCTGCCAGCCCGGGCCGTGCCACCGACTGGGAGGGCGACCTGGGATCGGCCAGGGGCAACCTGCTCACCAGGCTGGGCATGCCCAGCTCCTCGAGCAGAGCCGCCGCCGCCTCCCGGTCGTACTCCCGGAGCCGACAGCTGGAGAGATCAAGCTCCACCCCCGGAACCTCCTGGACGATGGTCACCAGCTCGCGGCTGAACCTGGCGAGCTCGGCGTTGCCCTCGAGGGCGGTCCGGACCCGGCCCGGGGGCATCGAAGCGACCGCTGCCAGCACCAGGTCCAGCGACCCGTACTGCTGGACCAGAGCCGCCGCACTCTTCTCCCCAATCCCGGGAACTCCGGGGATGTTGTCGCTGGTGTCGCCTCGGAGCGCCTTGTAGTCGATGATCTGCGCTGGGTCGAAGCCGAACCGCTCTCGCACCGCCGGGACGTCGTAGACCAGCGGATCGGGACTGCCCCGCCGACTCGCCTGCACCACCGTGGTCTCGTCAACCAGCTGGAGCAGGTCCATGTCGCCGGAGAGGATCACGGTCCGGCAGCCAAGCACCTTGGCCTGGCGGGCCAAGGTACCCAGGACGTCGTCGGCCTCGAAGCCGGGCACCACCACCACCGGAATGTTGAGTCGCTCGGTGATCCGCTGGCACACCGGGATCTGGGCCACCAGTTCCTCTGGGGTCGGCCTTCGGGTGCCCTTGTAGGTGACCAGCCTCTGGTCCCGAAAGGTGGGGCCGGCCGGATCGAAGGCGGCCACCGCACAGTCGAACCCCTGAACCAGAGCCAGCAAGAGCATCGAGGTGTAGCCGTAGGCGACCCGGATCGACTGGCCCCGGCGGTTGGTCATTTCGGGCAGCGCGTGGTAGGCCCTGAAGGCGAGTCCGTGGCCATCCACCAGGAGCAACCGGGGACCGGGAGCCGACTCCACCAGCATGGGGCCAATTATCCCGGCCCCACGGCCGCAGGCAGGCGCCGGGAGCTCGGCAATCGGATCCCAGCTGAGCGTAGACTGGCGCCAGCTTGGGGTTGATGCGGACCAGCGCCGGGAGCCGGACCGAGATGCAGCAGTCGTGACGGTCCAGCCGACGGGGAATCGGAGGCTGTGAGCATGTCCAGCCAGCGAGTCACTCTTCGAGATGTTGCTCGTCGGGCTGGCGTCCACCCCGGCACCGCCTCCCGGGCACTGAACCCCGAGAGCCGCCACCTAGTGAAGGCAGAGACTGCCGAGCGGGTTCGTCAGGCAGCCGACGACCTGCAGTTCCACCCCGACCCCGCAGCCCGCAGCCTCAAAACCCGCCGGTCCTACACCGTCGGTGTGCTCCTGCCAGACCTCAACAACCCTCTGTTCCCGCCCATTGTCCGGGGCATCGAGGACACCCTCGGCCGCCATGGATACGTGGTTCTGCTGGGCAACACCGACAACGACGAGGATCAGGAGCGCCGGGTAGTCGAGGGAATGCGATCTCGGAACATCGACGGGATCATCGTGGCCACCGCCCGCCAGCGCCATCCCCTGCTCGACACGGTGGTGGCCGCGGACCTCCCCGTGGTCCTGGTTAACCGGATCCTGGACGACCCCTCGTTCCCATCCGCGTCGGTCGACGACCAGCGTGGGGCCGAGTTGGCGGTCGACCACCTGGTCCAGCTGGGTCATCGCCGCATCGCCCACATCGCCGGTCCCCAGGACGTCTCCACCGGAGTGGGACGCCTTCGGGGATTTGAAGAGGGCTTGCGCCGCGCCGGGCTGGACCCGGATCCTGACCTCATCGTCGTCGCCGAGACGTTCACCAGAAATGCGGGTCGCACCTGCATGGCAGCGCTGCTCCAGAGCGGGCGCAGCTTCACCGCGGTGGTGGCCGGCAACGACCTGCTGGCGTTGGGATGCTACCTGGCCTTGGAAGATGCGGGTCTCCGCTGTCCCGATCAGGTGTCGGTGGTCGGCTTCAACGACATGCCCTTCATCGACCAGCTTCGGCCGCCACTCTCATCGGTCCGCATACCGCACTACGAGGTTGGCACTGCCGCTGCAGAGCTGATCCTGGACAGGATCTCCGACCACAGGGCACCGGTCGCCTCCAGGGTCCTGCCGGCGGAGCTGGTGATTCGGGCCTCAACCGCGCCGCCCGTCCAACTGTAGAGACGGCCCGGCCGTCGGCCGACAAGGCCGCCGAGTGGCCCGCCCATCCCGCCGGCCTTCCTGCGGCTGCCGACAGGGCAGGCCCGGGGCCTGGTCCGACGACCCGCCCATGCGACGCTGAACCCGCGCCCCTGCATCAGTCCCAGTGGCGAACGGCTCCGACTGCCCCGGCTCAAGAGTCGCCGGGCGTCCCGTCTGGCGAGGGAGAGGGGGTCGAGTAGGCCCGGGTGAGGCAGCCACCATGGGCCACCAGCGCCTGGGCAAGCTCGTCGAAGGACCGCATCCAGGTCCGTGGCTCCAGGAACCGGCGCTCTGACTGGGTCTCCAGCGGGCCGAGGCACTCCTGGGTTGTGGGGGTCGTCGTCCAGGAGAAGTCGCCGCGCGTAGCCTCCACGAACTCCCCGCTGGCCGCGATCTCCAGCCGGCGGTTCACGAGCTTCCCGGCGGACACCCCGGGAAGGGGCTGGGGAGGCGGCCCACGGTAGGCGGCGGCCAGTGCCAGGTGGATTGCGCGGTCGTGCGGGACACCGCGACTGGGCCGGTTCCACAGCAGAGCCAGGGAACCTCGCTTGACCAGGGCCTGCCCCCCCTGGGGAAACCCACCTCCGGAGCGACTCGGTGCCAGGCCTGGGCGGCGACCAAGACCCTGGCCCCCGAGCTGGGCAGCTGGCAGGACTCGAAGGAGAACTCCTCCACGGCGACCTTGGGCAGGTCGGCGCTGTTGCGACGGACCCGGGCGGCCGTCGGAGGGCTCTTCGGGCGGGGCTATCATGGCAGCGACGGCGCGACATCCCGGCGGCCGGACCCTTGGGCGCCGGGCCTCCGCCCGGCGGGGTACGCCAACTGCGAGGAGCCATGGACCTGATCGAGATGTCGGTGGACAGCATCCGGGTCCACATGCCCAGCGGCCAGCACGTCGTCGTGCTCAAGGAGAAGGACGCCGAGCGATTTCTGCCCATCTGGGTCGGAATGGCCGAGGCCAACTCGATCGCCCTCAAGATCTCCGGGATAAAGCCCGACCGGCCGGTCACCCACGACCTGATGGTCAACATGCTCAAGCTTCTCGACGTGACCATCACTCGAGTGGTGGTCTCCGAGCTGCGCGACGACACCTTCCACGCCCGGATCGTCGGCCTCCAAGGCGAGAAGGAGTTGGTGATCGACGCGCGTTCGAGCGATGCCATCGCGCTGGCGGTCAGGGTCGAGTCCCCCATCTACGTGGCCAAGGAGGTCCTGGACCAGGCCGCGGTTCTGCCTGATGACCAAACCGACGCAGGCAGCCGCCTGGAGGTCTTCCAGCAGATGGTCAACGACATGAACCTTCCCGATCTCGACACCCCCGACGCCTGATCTACCTCAGCGGCCAGCATGGCGGAATGGCAGACGCGGCGGTCTCAAAAACCGTTGAGCGCAAGCTCGTGTGGGTTCGACTCCCACTGCTGGCACCAGCTTTTTGAGATCAGATCCGAGCTTTAGGGCACCGGCCACTGACTTACCCAGCGGCGATTGACTGCCAATCTGACTGCCAGTGGTCCTGGAGCGACCAGCGACCGGGGCCGCGCGCGGCCACCCTCTTCACGAGAAAGGGCCGCGACATGGGGACGTCCGGCCCAGGTGACCGCCGAGGGGGGTCCCTAAGCGGTGGGCTGAGTCTACGGCTGGCGAGCGGTCAGCGACCCGCCCGCCGGTGCCCGTGCCAGTGCTCGCGAAGGGCGCTCCCCACGTAGAGCGGATACCCGATGCACTGGCATCACCTTCGCCACGTGTTCGCCGGTCTGCTCGACGCTGGAGGAGCCGAGCTGAACACCATCAGTAAGCTCCTCGGCCATCAGAATGTCGGCATCACGGCCCGGATCTACACCGGGGTCCTCCGGGAGCGCAAAGTCCAGGCGATCGCTGGGCTCCCGGACTTCTCACGTCTTGGGACTCAGGCGAGGAGCAGCTCATGAATCGGGACTCAGGCGAGGAGCAGATGAAGCAGCGCCGCACCGATACAACCCGGCCCTGGGTGATAGGGACTTTCCAGATTGTCGCGGTGAAGCTGGATCCGCCTGGGACGCTGCCCCGGCAGTACCGGATCACCCACCCGAATGGCACACAGTGTGTCGCTGGAACGGTCGCCTACAACGACCGCGCCAGCGCCATCGCGGAGGCCGTTGGACGCGGATGGCGCGTCCAGGGCGCGAAGTGGAACTGAACGACGCCTAGGGGGAAGTGGTGATGGCTGAGATCACCGACCAGGAGAAGATCGACTTCTACGAAGAGGCGCACGGGCTGGCCGAGAAAGCATCCAATATCGACTTAATACTGGTGCGGCTTCGAGATGACGGTGGGTTGCGGTTGGATCCGACAAGGGTGCAACTCCCCCCGCAGAACGCGTTCCGCAACGAGGTTCTCGCCATGGTGAGGAGAATCCGTCCCGGAATGGCGGTTGGTATCGTCCTCGGGGATGATGGCCAGCCGAAGATCCTGCCCAACCCGCTGCCTGCCCAAGAGGGGCCGTTCGTAGCCTAGAACCTCGGGGTACTGGGAATCGCCGGCTACCCCTAGCGGGGCTCTACGGCCCGCACAGTGGCGCGGATTGGGGCCATGCGACACTGACAGCTGGGCCGGCGGAGTCCGGGCTTTACCCTCAGGCTCGCGGGATCGAGCCGGCACCGGGGCGGGAGCTGCCTCGCAAGGGGCTGCTCCCGTCACAGTGACGACGGGAGGGGTATACTGTCACTGTGACAGCTACAAAGCGACGCAGCCGACCCGAACTTGAGGCAGCGCAGCTCTCTAGGAAAAAGGCTGAGGCTGAGGCTGAGGCTCAGCGGGCGCGGAATTGGCAGATCCTATCCGGCCAGGCAAGGGGGATCGCCGACATAGCCTGGCGGCTGGCCGATGACCTGCCGGGCCTCTCGCTGGTCAACCCCGAGGTGCGCCAGAACTGCCTAGAGCTTCTCGATGAGGCCGTGCCAGCCCTCCACCGGCTGCAACGGGAGTTGAGGCGTCTGGCCCGCATCACTGTGACGGATGGTGCCAAGTGCCGACACTGTGACGGCCCTATGCCGCCATCGTCCGGGGCGCGCCTCTACTGCTCCAGAAGTTGTCGCCAAAGGGCTTATGAGGCCCGGCGAGAGGCGACCGCCTGATGGGAGGGAACCGATCCGGGTGTGGCGGCTGCATCACCATCCTGGTCCTGCTGTTCGCCGCCGGCCTGCTGCTCGAGGCGTGGCAGGGTAGCTCGACCGGGACCCATGTGCTGATGGTCCTGGTCGCGGTGCTCATCTTCGGCGGCCTCGGAGCGCTCATCGTCTACGGGCGCAGGCACGTGGCAGCGAAGGCGGCGGCCGAAAAACATGAGGCCTAGGACTCGCGTCGCTCTGCTGGGGGCTGGACTTCTCGCCTCGAAGCGCTATCGAAGGCGCTGGCTTCGGCGCCTCCTGATCCTCGTGGTGGTGCTCGCTGCGGTGTTCCTGGTCGTCCGGGCCACCGGGCTGACGCTGGTGCGCTGGCGCCATCCCCACCGGGGGGTCGTGCCGCCCCACGATTTCATACCCCTCGCCGAGGAGCATGGGCTGATCGACCAGATCGACTCGTTCGTCCTCAACGAGGCCTGCCGTCAGCTCGCGGAGTGGAGGGCGCGCGACGGCTGGCCCAGCTCCTTCACCATATCGGTCAACGTTTCCGGGCACGAGCTGTCGATCCCCGGCTTCGCCGAGAGTGTGGCTGAGGTGATCCGCCGGCACGGCATCGAACCGGCGCGGCTCTGCCTGGAGCTCACTGAGACCGCGTTCCTCGGAGAGTTCGGCGACGTCGAGGAGACCCTGTCAGGGCTGTCTGCACTCGGCGTCCGCCTCGCCCTGGACAACTTCGGAACCGGCTACTCGACGCTTGCCCACCTGCAACGACTGAACGTCGATATTTTGAAGATCGATCAGAGCGTCGTAGCGCAGATCGATGGAAGCCCGCGCGGCCACGCGGCCGTCGCCGCGGTGACCGCCATGGCGCACGCGCTGGGGATCACCGTGGTTGGCGAGGCGATCGAGACCAGCCTCCAACTCGACGCCCTCACCGCATCGGAGTGCGACCAGGGCCAGGGATTCCTCTTGGCCCGCCCACTCCCACCGGAAGGGGTGGTCGCCCTGGTGGGCTGAGTCCGACCTGGGGGCGCTGCACCAGGCGCCCGAGCTCTCTCCGCGGGCGCAGCACTGGGCCAGCGCCTCCCCGGGTCCCTGTCCCACCCCCTGGCCGGGTCGTCGCCCCGGCGAGGGATCACCGTGGTGGAGCGGGTGAGCTGCGGGTCTGTGCGGTCGCAAACCGGCGGGCGCGGCAGATCGCGGCAAGCCGGACCGGCGGTGTCGTCCCGGCGCGGCTGCCGAGGGTGTCCGTGGCGCAGAGCGGCGGCCGCACCCAGGCCGCCGAGGCCAGGGGAGATCCGTCCGGCCCGGTACACTCTCGTGCCGTCAGGTACAGGCGGGGGAAGGAGGCCGAGCGATGGTACCGAACGACCGCGCTGAGGCCGAGGAGGCCGACGTGGAGCCGCCGAGCTCAAGCGAGGAGGTTCCATGGTGGCTGCAACCGGATGCGTTCCCGCCGCTGGGTTGGGGTGTTCTGAAGATCACCCGCTGCGACTACCTGGGCGGCCTCTCTGACAAGCCCAAACCCCTCAGCAACAGGATGCTGATGATCGGCCCGTTGGGAGTCCTCTACTACCAGGATCTGCTGCTCACCATGCGGACGATCATCCTCATCCATTGGGAACAAGTGGCGGCGATCGACATCGAGACCCCCCAGGAGGCATCGGGCCGAGCCAGCTCTGGACGGGGCCCGGCCAGCGACCGCTTCCCCCCTGAGGCCATGCAGAGGTCGGCCTGCCCGGTGATTGCCGTCCGGCTCAAGTCGGGCGAGGAGGCGTTCTTCCAGACCCGCTCGTGGACCGCGGAGGAGCTGAATGTCAGGCTGGCCCGGGTCCACGGCCACCTGCGCCCGGGCCGAGCCAGGTCTCCTCAGCCGCGCGCCGAGGCTGAGGAGATCCGCAAGCTGGCGCAGCTCCGCGACGACGGCATCATCACCGAAGCCGAGTTCGAGGCCAAGAAGGCTGACCTGCTGGCGAGGATGTAGGGACACCGGGCCAGTCCCGCTGGCTGGCCAGGCCCACCCAGCGCCGGCGTCCTCAGCACCAGGTAGGGGAGCGCGAAAGCGGCGCGCGAACTTGGAGCGGAAGGGTCGTGGTGCCCCGGCCCAGCGCGGGTCAGATTTGGCCCGAACCTATACTCGTGAACATGCATCTCGCCGAGATCCTGGTGAAGGACGTGGCGGTGCTGCTCGACCTGTATGCGCTCTGCATCCTCGCGTGGGCGTTCATGTCCTTCTTCCCCAACTCCTACGCCAGCCCGATCGGACACCTCCTGGAAGAGCTGGTCATGCCGGTGATTCGGCCACTGCGGCGCGTCCTTCCCATGGTCGCCGGGCTCGACTTCTCCCCCCTGCTGGCCCTGGTCCTGGTGTACGCGGTCGCCCAGTTGCTGGAGCAGCTGGCGGACAACGGCTTCGTCGACCCGGTCGCGGCGGTGTTCTCGGTCATTTTCACGTTCATCAGCGCGGTGGTGCTGGTGCTCCTGGTGCTGCTCTTGATCAGGGTCCTGATCACCTTCCTCCATGTTGACCCCTGGCACCCTTTCGCCTACTCGGTGCGGCGCCTCACCGACGGGCTCATCTCCCCCATCCAGCGAGCCGCCCGGGTCCAGCCGGACCTGGCCGCGGTGATCGGGCTGGTGGCCGCGGTGGTGATCTACATCGCGCTCGCCCAGGTGCTCTTCCCCATCCTTCAGAGCGGCCTCAACCAGATCTGAGCATTCCCGCGGTCAGCGGCTCCGTCCTCGGAATCGCGGCAGGGGAGCTGGGGCTCGGATGGCCTCCTCCCGGTAGGAACCCTCGCCGAAGAGCTCCGCCACCGCCGCCCGAAGGCCCGGCACCGGGGCGGCAGCGTACTCGCTGCCCAGGTCCAGCTCGTGGTCCCCATCCCCGTCCCGGAGGTGGAGCAAGACCCGGGAGTCGCCAGGATGCTGCTGGAGCAGCTCGGCGAGCCGGTGCAGCTCCGGCTCCCCACCTCGGTGGGCCAGGATGTGGATCACCGCCGGGGCCCGCCACCCTTCCAGCGAGGGATCCTCCAGCGCGAGCACCTGCTCGGCGATCACTCGAGCCTCCTCCGGCTCCTCGGTGCTCCCCACATCGGGGCCCTCCTCCGCCTCCCAGCCGTGTGCCTGCGGGGTTGAGCTGCTGCCTGCGCCTGCAGCGCGACGCACCCCCACCTCGACCCGTCCCCTGACCACGACCACTGCATCCGCCTGGAGCAGCCCGGAAACCTCCTGGTAAAGCGATGGGAAGACCACCACCTCGCAGATCCCGGTCAGGTCCTCGAGCTGGGCGAACGCCATGGCTTCGCCGCGCCGGCTCTGAACCCTCCGGCACTCCCGGACAGCGCCCCCGACCTGGACCATGGTGCCCTCCAGCCGCCCCAGCTCAGCCAAGGTGGTGTCGGTGCGCTGGTGGAGCTCCTCGCTGAGGCGCCGGAGAGGGTGGTCGCTGAGGTAGATCCCCAGGTGCTCGCGCTCCCAGGCCAACCGTTCCCGCCGCATCTCCGCGGTCACCTCAACCACGGCCAGGGCCGAGTCCCCCGGCAGACCCGGGCCCACCAGGGCGGCGTCGGGCTCGAAGAGCAGGATCTGGCCGGACTCTCGGACCCGGACCTCGATCTCCGCTCGGCGCATGGCGCTCTCCAGCTGAGCCAGGTTGAGCCCCCGGTCCCCCAGCGGGTCACAGGCGCCACTGCGGATCAGGGCTTCCAGCGCCCGGCGGTTGAGATCCCGGCCCCGCACCCGGGAGCAGAGATCGATCAGGGAGCGGAAGGGCCCACCCTGCTCGCGGGCGGCCACCAGCGACCTGGCTGCCGCCTCGCCCACGTTCTTGATGTGCTGAAGACCGTAGAGGATCTCCCCGCGGACCCCCGGCACCGGGGATGCGTCTGGCGAACTGCCCACGACACTGAACGCCGCCCGGGAGCGGTTGATGTCAGGGGGATGGACCATGATGCCCCTTGCCTGGGCGTCCTGGATCGCCAGCTTGAGCCGCTCGAAGTCGCTGGCCTTGCTGTTGAGGAGCGCGGCCATGAACTCCAGGGGATAGTGGGCCTTGAAGTAGGCGGTCTGGTAGCTGATCAGCCCGTAGGCCACCGAGTGCGCCTTGCCGAAGCCGTACCCGGCGAAGTAGTCGATGTAATCGAAGAGCTCCACGGCAGTCTTCTCGGGGACCGCCCGGGCCATCGCCCCGGCGATGAACTTGGCTCGCTGAGCGGCCATCTTGGCCTTGTCCTTCTTGCCCATGGCGGCGCGGAGGAGATCGGCCGTCCCCAGGCTGAAGCCCGCCACCGCCGCGGCGATCTGCATCACCTGGTCCTGGTAGAGGATCACCCCGTGGGTCTCCTTGAGCACCGGCTCCAGCTCCGGGAGCATGTAGGTGATGGGCTCCTCCCCCCGGCGCCGCCTCATGTACAGGTCGGTGGCGCCACCCTCGATGACCCCGGGGCGATTGAGGGCCACGGCTGCGGCCATGTCCTCGATCGAATGGGGGCGCATCTCCATGACGATCCGCCGGCCCCCAGCCTGCTCCAGCTGAAAGACCCCCAGCGTGTCCCCCCTGGCCAGCAGCTCATAGGTGGCGGCGTCGTCCAAGGGCAGGGCCTCGAGCTCCAGCCGCTCGCCGCGCAGCTGCTCGATGTTCTCGAGCGTCTCCTCGAGGATGGTGAGGTTCTCCAGGCCCAGAAAGTCCATCTTGAGGAGCCCGATCTTCTGGACACCATCCATGTCGAACTGGGTGACCACTGCCTCCCGGTTGGTGGTGGCCAGCTGCAGGGGCACGTAGTCGATGAGCGGACCGGGTCCGATCACCACGCCGGCGGCGTGGGTCCCAGCGTTGCGGCGGATCCCCTCCAGCCGGCGGGCGGTGTCGACCAGCCGCTTGGCCCACGGTTCCGAGTCATAGAGCCCCTTCAGGTCCCTGGACTCTGCCAGCGCCGCCTCCAGGGTGACCCCCAACCGCGTGGGGATCAGCTTGGCCAGCTGATCGACCTGCGGCAGCGGCACACTGAGGGCCCGGCCCACGTCGCGAACCGCCGCCCGGGCCGCCATCGTCCCGTAGGTCACGATCTGGGCCACCCGGTCGGCCCCGTACCTGCGGTTCACGTAGTCGATGACCCGCGCCCTGCCGGCGACATCGAAGTCAATGTCAATGTCCGGCATGGAGACCCGCTCGGGGTTCAGGAACCGCTCGAAGATCAGCCCGTACTGCAGAGGGTCGACGTCGGTGATCCCCAGGCTGTATGCGACCAGGCTGCCCGCCGACGAGCCCCTGCCCGGGCCGATCTTGACGCCTTCCTCCCGACCCGCTCGGGTGAAGTCCCAAACGATAAGGAAGTAGGCGGCGAATCCGGTCTCGCGGATCACTCCCAGCTCGTAGATGAGCCGCCGGCGGTACTCCGCGGGCACCTCCTGACCGTGGCAGCGACGGCGCAGTCCCTCGGTCGCCACCACCTCCAGCAGATCGTTGGCGTCCTGCCCGGCGGGCACGTCATAGGTGGGGAGCAGCCGCTGGTCCAGCAGTGGCTCGAAGCGGCACCGAGAGGCGATCTCCCAGCTGTTCTGAACCGCTTCCAGGCAGTAGTCGAACTTGGCGGCCATCTCGTCGGCTGAGGTGAGGTAGAAGTGCGGGCCGGCGAAGCGCAGCCGCTTGGGCTCATCCAGCCGGCTCCCGGTCTGAATGCAGAGCAGGACGTCGTGGGCCTCGGCGTCGTCTCGGTCCACGTAGTGGCAGTCGTTAGTGGCCACCAGGGGAATGCCGGTCTGGCGGGCGATTCCCAGCAGCCCCTCTCGCACCACCCGCTCCTCCTCCATTCCGTGGTCCTGGATCTCCAGGAAGTACCCGTCCCGACCCAGGATCTCCTGGTACTCGCGGGCAACCGCCAGGGCCCCGTCCAGGTCCCCAGCCAACACTCGCTGGGGGACCTCGCCGCCGACGCACCCCGATAGGGCGATCAGGCCCGGCGCACACTCCGCCAGCATCTGGTGGTCGATCCGGGGCTTGTAGTAGAACCCCTCCAGATGGGCCCGGCTGACCAGCCTCACCAGATTGGCGTAGCCCTCCCCAGTTGCCGCCAGGAGCACCAGGTGGGAGGGGTCCCGGTCGGCTCTGCCCTCCTTCTGGAGGTGGGAGCGAGCCGCCACGTAGACCTCGCAGCCGATCACCGGGATGATCCCCACCTCGGTGGCGGCCTCGTAGAAGTCGATGGCCCCCGCCAGCACCCCGTGGTCGGTTAGGGCGAGCGCCTCCTGGCCCAGCTCCTTGGCCCGCTGGACCAAGCTTCGGACCCGCGCCGCGCCGTCGAGCAGCGAGTACTCGGAGTGGGTGTGGAGATGAGCGAACTGGATCGGCGGCATGAGGATCTATCAAGTCCTGGAAAGGGGCGGAAGGTCCCGCCGGTGGCCCTCAGTATCCGAGATTGGCACCAGCCCAGAACGTCACCTGCGCCGGAGCAGGGCGACCGTCTCGAAGTGATAGGTCTGGGGGAACATGTCCACCAGCCGAAGCCGCTCCAGCCGATAGGGGCCGAGCCGGCACAGGGTGTTGAGGTCGCGGGCCAGTGCCGACACCTCGCAGCTGAGGTACACCAGGGTCGGCGGCCCCGCCAGGCTCAGCCAACCCCGGACCTCCGGGCCCAGGCCCGCCCGCGGAGGGTCGACCACCACCGCCGAGGCCGCCTCCGCTCGGGGCAGCTCTGTCTCGACCGGGCCGCAGACGACCCCGACCTGCGAGGGCGCGTACATCTCGACATGCAGCTGGCTGAGCCGGGCCGAGACCGGGTTGGACTCCAGCACCGTGACCCGGGCGCCGAGGTCGGCGAGGCGGAGGCTGAGGATGCCCAGACCCCCGTAGGCGTCCACCACATGGGCACCGCGAAGCTGAGGCCCGAGCCAGCCGACCACCGTCTCGTAGAGATGCTCCAGACTGCCCTGGTTGACCTGGATGAAAGAGTCCGGGAAGACCCGGAATCCCCGATCTCGATAGCGGATCCCGGTGGCCTCGTCGGTCAACGTCAGCGACGGCAGAAGAGCGGCGACCTGGGCGGCGATGGCGCCACTCTTCTGCCGTGCCGGCCGAGCCTCCAGCAGCAGCTGCCGGCCCTCCTCACCCACCGTGAGCTGGACCGTCTGCACGTCGGCACCCTGGCTCGCCGCCACCTCGCCGACGGCCCGCAGCGACAGCCCGATGCTCGGATGGTGGATCGGGCAGTCCGTGACCCCCAGCACCCGGTAGTCGGACCGGCGGGTGAACCCCAGCGGAGGCCCCTCGTGGCTGAGGTGGAACTCCCCCCGCCAGCGGTACCGCCACTCCTCGGCGGAGCCCGCCACCTCGACCGCGTCGGGGAGCAGCAGACCCTGGCGGCTGAGCGCCTCCACCAGCACCCGGCGCTTGGTCTCCAGCTGGGCCGGGTAGCTGAGATGCTGGAGGTGGCAACCCCCGCAGCTGCCGAAGTAGGGGCAGAGGGGCTCCACCCGGTCGGCCGACGCCTGGTGCACCTCGACGGTATCGGCGAAGGCGTGCTTCCGACGCACCGCGGTGATCCGGGCCGTCACCTCCTCTCCCGCGAGCGCCCCGAAAAGGAATACGACCTGCCCATCCACCCGTGCGATCCCCAGCCCCCGGTGGGCCATGCCCGTGCACTGGACCCGGAGCCGGTCTCCAACCTGGAGGGGCCTCTCGCCCGACCGAGGCTGAGGCAGCGCTGTCAGCCTCCCGACCGAGGCAGCCGTTCCCTCAGGAGTCGATTGACCACCTCGGGGTTGGCCCGCCCCTTGGAGAGCCCCATGACCGCCCCCACCAGCGCGGCCAGCGCCCGATCGTTGCCCGCCTGGTAGTCGGCGGCCGCCTTGGCCTGCCGGGGGAGGACCTGGTCGACGAGCGACGCGATCTGGTCAGGATCGCTGAGCTGGCTCAGGCCGCGGCTCTGCACCAGCTCGGCAGGGCTCCCGCCGGCCTCGAAAACCTGGGCGAGGACCTCCTTGGCAACCCTGGTCGTGATCTCCTGAGCGTCCACCATCTTCAGCAGTTCGGCCAGCGCCGAGGCCTTCACCAGCGACTCCCCCACCTCCAGGTTCGCGGCGTTGCAAAGCCCCTGGAGGTCACCCAGCTGCCAGTTGGCAGCCAGCTGGGGAGGCACGCCTGCTCCCACCACCACCTCGAAGTAGGCGGAGTCGCCGGGGCGGCCGGTGAGCAGCCGCGCCTGCGCCTCGGCCAGCTGGTACTGGCTCTGGAACCGAGCCCTCCGGGCCGCCGGGAGCTCGGGGAGCTGGGACCGGACCATCTCGACCTCCGCCCGGGAGATCAGGAGCGGCGGCAGGTCAGGCTCCGGGAAGTAGCGGTACTCCTGGGCCTCCTCCTTGGTCCGCTGGGAGACGGTGCGCTGCTCGAGCTCGCTCCAGCCCCTGGTCTCCTGGATCAGGCGCCCGCCCTGGTCCAGCACCTCCGCCTGCCTCAGCAACTCGAAGTCGAGCGCCCTCTGGACGCTGCGGAAGGAGTTCATGTTCTTGATCTCCACCTTGACCCCCAGCTCCTCCTGGCCGGGCGGGCGCAGCGAGATGTTGGCGTCGCAGCGCAGGCTTCCCTCCTCCATGTTGCCGTCGTTGACCCCGATGTACACCAGCAGCTGCCGCAGGGTGGCCAGGTAGGCCCTGGCCTCTGCCGGGCTGCGCAGGTCGGGCTCCCCCACGATCTCCATCAGGGGCACTCCGGCCCGGTTGAGGTCAACCAGGGAGAACGCAGCATGCTGGATCTCGCCGGAGTGGTGGAGGGTGCCTGTGTCCTCCTCCAGATGGACCCTGGTGATCCCGGCCCGCACCGTCCTGCCCTCCACCTCGAACTCCAGCCAGCCGGCCCGGGAGAGCGGGAGATCGTACTGGGAGATCTGGTAGCCCTTGGGCAGATCGGGATAGAAGTAGTTCTTGCGGTCGAACTTGGTGAAATCGGGGATCTCGCAATTCAGCGCCAGCGCCGTGCGCATGGTCAGCCTCACCCCCTCCGCGTTGATCACCGGGAGTGAACCCGGCAGCCCCAGACAGACCGGGCAGGTGTTGCTGTTGGGGGGCAGACCCAGGTAGTCGGCGCGGCAGGAGCAGAACATCTTGCTCCGAGTCAGCAGCTGGGCGTGCACCTCCAACCCGATCACCGCCTCCCAGGCGCTCTCTCCCGCTGCGCTCATGCCGTCACTCGGGAGAGGGGCGGGAGCTGGCGCCAGACCTTTGCCTCCTCCTCCATACTCTGGGCAACCCGAAAGCAGGTGGCCTCCCCAAGGTAGGGACCGAGGACCTGCAGCCCCACCGGGAGCCCAGCTGCGAACCCGGCCGGTACCGAGATCCCGGAGATCCCGGCCAGGTTGGCAGGGAGGGTGAGGATGTCGGTGGCATACATGGCCAGGGGATCGCCGGTGCGCTCACCCAGCTCGAACGCGGCGGTGGGCGCGGTCGGGGAGATGATCGCGTCCACCTCGGTGAAGGCCCTCTCGAAGTCCCGCGCCACCAGGGTCCGGACCTTCTGAGCCCGGAGGTAGAAGGCGTCGTAGTAACCGCTGCTGAGGGCGTAGGTCCCCAGGGTGACCCGGCGGCGCACCTCCTCGCCGAAGCCCCGGTGGCGCGCCGAGTCGTACGCCTCCCTGAGGCTGGTGTCCCCCTCGAATCCGGGCCCGAACCTGACCCCATCCATCCGCGCCAGGTTGCTGCTCACCTCGGCCGGGGCGATCACGTAGTAGGCGGAGAGGGCGAACTCAGTGGTGGGGAGGGTCACCTCCACGAGCTCCGCACCGAGTCTCTCCAGGGTGGCGGCGGCCTGGTCGAAGACAGAGCGCACCGAGGGGTCGATCCCCACCTTCAGGTACTCCTTGGGGATCCCCAGGCGCAGGCCCTTGACCCCCGCGCCCAGCTGGCCCAGGATCCCCTCCACCGGGGCCTCGACGCTGGTGCTGTCCCGGGGATCTCGCCCGGCGATGGCGGTCAGGACCAGGGCTGAGTCCTCGACCGTCTTGGTCAGCGGGCCGATCTGGTCCAGGGAGCTGGCGAAGGGGATCAGCCCGTAGCGACTCACCCGCCCATAGGTCGGCTTGACCCCCACCACCCCACAGAACGAGGCGGGCAGCCGCACCGAGCCTCCGGTGTCGCTGCCCAGGGTGGCGCAGGCGATCCGCGCCGCCACCGCCGCCGCCGACCCCCCACTGCTGCCCCCCGGCACCCGCCCCGCGTCCCAGGGGTTCCTGGTCGTCTGGTATGAGGAGTTCTCATTGGAACTCCCCATGGCGAACTCGTCGCAGTTGAGCTTCCCCAGCGGGACGACTCCCAGTCTCTCCAGCCGCTCGACCACCGTGGCGCTGTAGGGCGGCACGAAGCCGCGGAGAATCTGGCTGGCGGCCGTCGTCTCCACGCCGCGGGTACAGAGCACGTCCTTGTAGGCGACCGGGATGCCACACAGTGGCGAGGCGCCCGCAGGGTCCCGCGCCAGAGCCTGGTCGGCCCGGGCCGCCGCTTCAAGGGCCAGCTCGGGGGTGAGTCGAAGGTACGCCCCGATGGCCGGGTCCAGCGCCCGGATCCGGCCCAGCGCCTCCTGGGCCAGCTCCACCGCCGACAGCTCCCGCGCCCGTAGGCGCCGGGCCAGGGCTCGAATTGGCTCCTCGAGCAGGGTCACTGGATCGCCGGCACCCGAAGGAAGCCGGCCGACTGGGCCGCGGCGTTGCTCAGGGCCTCCTCGGCGCTGAGGCCCGGAGCGGGCACATCGGCCCGGGTCACGTTTCGCAGCTCGCCCACCTGAGCGGTGGCCTCCACCTCGGAGATGTCGGCAGCGGAGAGGCTGGCCACCGCCGCCACGATCACATCGAGCTGGGCTGCCAGCTTCTCCAGTTCTTCGCCGGAGAGCCCCAGGCGTGCCAGCCTGCTCACGTGGGCGACCTCGGAGAGGTCGATCCACTGTCCCGGCGCCGAACCTGGGCTCTCCTCTGCCACCGCGCCTGGATTATAGGAAGCCCCAAGTTTGGGCCCGTGGACTCACCCCCGACCACCGCCGGACGGGAGCAACCGGGCTGGCGCCGACCCTGTGTCACCAGAGGCCGCAACCGCCCTCGATGCGACGGGCCTGGAGCGCCTCGCCGGGGCCGAGCGGGAACTCCCTGGCGCGGCCCGGCTCGCGGTCGGCACAGCGCCCGCTCCGTCTCACCGGGACCGTAATATCCTGGTCGAGGGAAGGGCCGCGGACCGGCGAGGCTGGAGAGCGCCTGCCCACCCCGCCAGCTCCCCAAGAGCTCCCCGGCCCGGCCCCAGAGGATGACACTCGATGTCCGCGCTGATCGTTCTCGACCTGCCGGCGACCAGCCTGGCCACCGCCGCGCACCCGGTGCTTCCCGACCTGGTCGAGCCCACGCCACCCGTCGACCTCAAGGTCCCTCCCCACCGGGCCGGTGACCGGACCGTCCCCAGCGCCTCGAGGCGCTGCCGGCAGAACACGGTCCCCTGCCCCTCACCTGCCTCGCCGGCGGCATTGGGATCGGGCCTCGGCTCCACGACTCGCCCCTGGTCCTCGCCGCCGGGCTCCCGGTTCCGCTCCTTCTCCCCCAGGGGAGTCACAGCGTGGACCACCGCACCTTGTCCGCCCTGAACGAGCGCGACGGCTGGTACCGAGACAAGGTCCCGGGATCGGTCCCCGAGCCGCCCCCGCGGGGGCGTCAGCCCGCGGTCTCGTGGCTCTGGGCGGCCCCGGCGGCCGCGGTGGTGCTGGCCACCGCTTTGGTCGGGATCCTCCGCTACGGCTCGCTGCCTGCGCGCATCCCCATCCACTTCTCGGCGGCCGGAGCGCCGAACTCCTTCGCCGGCAAGTCCCTGGGAAGCGCCTTCTTCCTGGTCCTGACCCAGATCATCCTCACCGGCTTGCTGGTCGGGCTGCTACGGCTGGCGGTTCAGCACGGCGAACAGGGGCTGGATCCCAGCGACCCGGCCGGCGCGGCCCCGCGGCGCCAGACCTTCCAGCGCCGGATCGGAGTCGGGACGCTCACCCTCGCCACCGGCGTCGACCTCACCCTGATGCTGGCCGCCTTCATGACCTGGGGGCTGGTCAAGTTCAGCAACGGCTCCGGGGTACTGCTGCTGCTGCCGACCCTAGTCGGGGCCACCGTCTTGGTAGTGCTGGCGGTAGGAGGCAGCCAGCCGGGAGCTCGCCTGCACCCTGGCCACCCGCGAGGGGGAGGCACCCCGGTGGTCCCGCGCTCCGACGACCGCCACTGGCACCGCGGCGCCTTCTACGCCAATCGCGGCGACCCCGCCATCGTCGTGCCCAAGCGCCTGGGGGTTGGCTGGACTGTCAACTTCGGCCACCCCGTGAGCTGGATCCTGCTCGTCGCGATCGTCGGCCTGGTGGCCCTCCCGGCATTTCTACTGGGGCGCTGAGGCGAGGTCGCCTTTCTCCTGCCAGGGCTCGCGGTAGGGATCCCCCAGCCAGGCCGCGAACTCATCCTCATCGAGGACCGGTACTCCCAGCCGCCGGGCCGCCTCCAGCTTGGAACCGGCCGCCTCGCCGGCGATCACGGCGGTGGTCTTCCGGGAGACGCTGCTGGCTGAGGTCCCGCCCCGCTCCCCTATCGCCCGCTCCGCCTCCGCCCTGGTCCAGCGCTGCAGGCTCCCGGTCAGCACCAGGGTCTTGCCCAGCCAGGGACCGCCCGCCCGCCGGGCTTCGAGCGGGCTGACCCCGACCGCCAGCAGCCCTGCGACGAGCTCCCTGCCTCCCGGGCTCCCAAAGAACTGGGCGACCGCCGCCCCCACCGTGGGTCCGACCCCGGCCACGGCGGTCATGGCACCCAGGTCGGCTTGCAGAAGCCGCTCCAGGTTTCCGAAGTGCTCGGCGAGGAGCCGCCCGGTTCGCTCGCCGACGTGGGGTATCCCCAGGGCGTAGACGAAACGCTCCAGGCTGGGATGACGCTTGGACTGGATCGCCGCCACCAGCTGCCTCGCCGACCGCCTGGCCAGGAGGGGGAGCGCCTCGAGCTGCTCGGCGGTGAGCCGGAAGAGGTCGGCGGGGGTCTCCACCAGCCCGCGCTGGAGCAGCTCCGCCAGCACCGCCGGGCCACAGCGATCGATATCCAGGGCCCGCCGGCTGACGAAGTGCCGCAGCCGCTGCAGCCGCTGCGCCGGGCACAGCGGGTTGAGGCAGCGGGTGGCGGCCTCACCGCTCTCCCGCACCAGGCCACCTCCGCAGACCGGACACTCCCTCGGCATCTCGAAGGGCTGGCTGTCGAGCGGCCGATGCACCAGAGCCACGCTCACCACCTCGGGGATGACCTCGCCAGCCTTGCGGATCACCACCCGATCCCCGACCCGGATGTCCTTGGCCCGCACCTGGTCCTCGTTGTGGAGCGTCGCCCGCTCCACGGTGGAGCCAGCCACCAGCACCGGCTCCAGGACCGCCACCGGCGTGGCCACCCCGGTCCGGCCGATGCTCACCTGGATCTCCAGCACCGTGGTCTCGCGCTCCTCCGGGGGGAACTTGAAGGCAATCGCCCACCTCGGAGTGCGGCTGTCGGCGCCCAGCTCCTCCTGCAGCCCCAGCGAGTCCACCTTCAGCACGACGCCATCGGTCTCATAGGCGAGTTCGTGCCGGGCCTCGCGCCAGTGCTCCAGGTAAGCGGCGATCTCGGCGCTCCCCTGGAGCAGCCGGCGGTGGGGGTTGACCGGAAAACCGATCTCCTCCAGCCAGTCGAGCAGCTCGAGCTGTCCCGCCAATCCTTCCGGGTGAGGGTCGCAGGCGTAGAAGAAGGCTGCCAGGCCACGCTGCCTGGTGATCTCCCAGTCCAGCTGACGCAGGCTCCCGGCCGCGGCATTGCGACAGTTGGCGTAGGCCGGCTGGCCCTCCGACTGCCGCGCCACGTTGAGCTCGGCCAGGACCCGCCGCGGCATGTAGACCTCGCCCCTCACCTCGAACCTGGCTGGGATGGGGTGCCCGGTCGGCCCCTTGAGACCCTGGGGAATGTCGTCCAGGGTCCGAAGATTTGCGGTCACATCCTCGCCCTCCTGGCCATCGCCCCGGGTCGCCCCCAGGGTCAGCTCGCCACCCTCGTAGGTCAGGCTCACCGCCAGGCCGTCGATCTTGAGCTCGGCCACCAGCCGTGGTTCCAGCCCCAGGGCCCGGCGCAGACGGGCCTGGAAGCCGTCGACCTCCTCCAGCGAGAACGCGTTCTGGAGCGAGTACATCGGCACCAGGTGGCGGACCTTGCGAAAGGGAGTGGCCACGTGAGCGCCCACCGAGCGGGTGGGCGAGTCCTTGGTCTGGAGCCTGGGGTAGGTGGCCTCCAGCTCCTCCAGCTCCCGGAAGAGGGCGTCGAACTCGGCGTCGGAGATCTCCGGCGCGTCGAGCACGTAGTAGAGATAGCTGTGGTGCGCCAGCTCCTCTCGGATCTCGGCGGCTCGGCGCCGGGCCTGGCTGGGGATCGCGGCCGGCGCCATCGGGGCCTAGCCGTGGACCCGGCGCAGAATCGCGTCGCTCACCGCGAAGCGCCGCACTCCCGAAGTCGCGAACTCGATGACGACCTCCTCCCCACCCGGTCCCATCTCACTGGCGCGGATCAGGCCCCGGCCAAAGCGGGCGTGCTCCACCCTGTCCCCAGCCTGGAAGCGGCTCTGCTTGACCACCTCCGGCCCCGGGGCGGTGGCATGCTCGAAGACCACCTCCCGGGCCCGGCGCAGTGGCAGAGGCTGGCCCCTCGCAGCCACCGGGGGAACGTAGCCCGGCTGCGGCCCGGCGGCTCCAACGTGCCAGCTCTCCACCTCAGACTGCTGCCCCAGCGGGGCCAGGAACCGAGACGGGATCGCCGGACTGGGACTGCCGTAGACGTGGCGGCGGAAGCAGTGGCTGAGGTAGAGCCGTCGCTTGGCCCTAGTCATGCCCACATAGAGGAGCCGGCGCTCCTCTTCGATCTCGCCGAGGGTGTCCAGGGAGCGGCTGTGGGGTAACAGCCCCTCCTCAACCCCGGTGATGAAGACGACCGGGAACTCCAGCCCCTTGACCTGGTGCAGGGTGATCAGGGTGACCGCCCTGGTGGACTCCTCCATCTGGTCCACCTCGCCGGCCAGTGCCACCTGCTCCAGGAACAGTGGCAGGGCCTCCGCCGAGGCCAGCTCCCCCTGCTCCGCGGCCAGTCCCCGAAGCTCCATGACATTGGCCCACCGTTCCTCTCCCTCCAGGCTGCCATCCCGGACGAACTGGCGGTACCCGCTCCGGTCCAGGAGCCGGTCCAGCACCGTCACCAGGGGCCACGGGCGGCCCCACTCCGAGACCTCGAGGATCATCTCCCGGAAGCGCCGCAAAGAGTTGGCGGCGGCTCCCCGGACGCCGACCGCCTGAGGGTCCTGGAGGAGCTCCCAGTGAGAGACCCCCGCCTCCTGGGTGGCCCCCATCAGCTGACTGAGGGACTGGGCGCCTATCCCCCGCTTGGGGACCCTGATGGCACGCTCGAAGGCGAGCCGGTCCTGGGGATGGTCGAGGAGGCGCAGGTAGGCGAGCACGTCCTTCACCTCCCGCCGCTGGTAGAAGCGGACTCCCCCCACCAGCCGGTAGGGGACCCCCGCCCTGAGCAGGGTGTCCTCCAGTGCCCGGGACTGGGCGTTGGTGCGGTACACGACCGCGATCTCGCCGAAGTCGCACTCCCCTGAGTCCACCAGTCGCCTCGCCTCCTGGGCCACCGCGTTGGCCTCCTCCCGCTCGTCGTAGAGCTGGGCCACCACCACCGGCGTCCCATCCGGACCCTCGGTCCAGAGCCCCTTGTCGAGCCGCTCTGAGTTCTCCCGGATCACCGACTGGGCGGCCCCGAGAATGGCCTTGGTGCTCCGGTAGTTCTGCTCCAGCGGGATCACCAGGGCGTCGGGGTAGTCACGCTGGAACTCCAGGATGTTGCGGAGGTCGGCGCCACGCCAGCTGTAGACCGACTGGTCGGGGTCGCCCACCACCGTGATCCGGCGGTGCTCCTCGACCAGGCTCCGGAGCAGCAGGTACTGGGCCCGGTTGGTGTCCTGGTACTCGTCGACCAGCACGTGATCGAAGCGAAGGCGGTAGCGCTCCCGGGCCTCCTCCGATCCCTGGAGCAGCTCCACCGCCCGGAAGAGCAGATCGTCGAAGTCGAGGGCCCCCGCACCTTCTAGGAGGCCCTGGTAGCGGGGATAGACCGAGGCCACCTGGGACTCCACGTACCCCACGGCGCCGTCCGCATAGGGGCCGGGCCCCTTGAGATCATTCTTGGCCCGGGAGATCTCGGCGGAGACCGTCGAGGGGCTGGTCCGCTTCTCGTCCACCCCAGCCAGGCGCATGGCCTCCTTGATCAGCGCCAGCTGGTCCACCTCGTCGTAGATGACAAAGTTGCGGGGCACTCCGATCAACTCCCCGCGCTCCCGCAGGATGCGGGCGCTGCAGGCGTGGAAGGTGCCCAGCCACATGCCGTAAGGCTCGGCCCCCAGCAAGGTGGTGATCCGCTCCCGCATCTCCCGGGCCGCCTTGTTGGTGAAGGTCACCGCCATCACCCGGCCCGGGCTGGCCCGGTGCTGAGCCAGGAGGTGGACGATCCGGTGGGTCAGGACCCTGGTCTTCCCGGAGCCCGCCCCGGCCAGGACCAGGACCGGGCGGTCAGGAGCCAGCACCGCCTCCAGCTGGGCGGGGTTGAGCCCGCTCAGCACACCTGCGGCCTCCGGGGCCGCGCCGGGACCAGCGGTTGGCCCCAATCTGGCCAGCTGGGTCAATCCTGGGCCGCCGGCGAGATCGCGCTCAGCGACCCGTAGAGCTCTGGCCGGCGGTCGAGCAGGGTATGGTTCCTTGGCGTTCGCTGCCGGGCGGCGACGGCGCGGCCCAGATCCAGGTCGGCCACTAGGAGCGCCTCGTCGGAGCGCGCCGCGGGGCCGGTGAGCATCCATCCGTCCGGGCCCACGATGCAGCTGCAGCCCACGAACTCGATGCCCCTCTCGGTCCCGATCCGGTCGGCCGCGGCCACGAAGACCTGGTTCTGCGTGGCGATCGCCACACAGGCGTAGTTGCCCATGGTCCATCCCCGCTCGTCGAGCACCTGGCGGCGAAAGTTGGCCACCCAGTTGGTGGGAATGCAGACGATGTCGGCACCAGCCAGGGCCAGCACCCGGGCCGCCTCCGGGAACCAGACGTCGTAGCAGATCAGCAGCCCCACTCGTCCCAGGGGCAGATCGAAGACCGGGAAGCCCCCCTCCCCAGGCTCGAAATAGCTCTTCTCGTCAAAGAAGAGGTGGGCCTTGCGATAGACCCCGACCACCCCGTCCGGGCCCAGCAGCGCGGCTGAGTTGAACCGCCCCCGCGGGGTGCTCTCGGCGAACCCCGCTACCACCCAGACCCCGTCCCGGTGGCAGGCCTCGATCCACCTCGTCAGGGTCGGACCCCCCGCGGCCGGCTGGGAGGACCGCTCGGCCTCCTCGGAGCTGGCGAACACGTAGCCCGAGGCGGCCAGCTCCGGCAGCACGATGAGGTTGGCGCCGGCCGCGGCCGCCCTCCCGATCCACTCGCTGCCCAGGGCCGCGTTCGACTCCAGCTCCCCCACCTGGGGCGCGTACTGGCAGACCGCCAGCGTGATCCGGGAGGGCCTGGGCACCGGGACATTCTCCGCCTGAGCGACGGTCAGAAGTCCATGTCCTCCATCCCGCCCATGCCACCCATCCCGCCCATGCCACCCATCCCGCCCATGCCGTCGCCGCCCCCACCCATCGGAAGCGCCGATTCGGACACCGGGATGTCGGCCACCAAGGCCTGCGTCGTCAGCAGCAGCCCGGCCACCGAAGCGGCACTCTGGAGGCTGGTCTTGACCACCTTGGTGGGATCGATGATGCCGGCCTTGACCAGATCCCCGTACTCCAAGGTCTGCACGTCCAGCCCCTCGGTCGGGCCCATCGCCCGGACCGCCTCCAGCGCCACCGAGCCGTCCAATCCGGCATTGGCGGCCAGCTGGCGGACCGGGACCTCCAGGGCTCGCCGCACGATCTCGGCACCGGTCTGCTCATCGACGTCACCATCGAGCTTGGAGATCTTGGCTGCCGCCAGCAGCAGGCTCTTACCTCCGCCCGGAAGGATCCCCTCCTCGACCGCCGCCCGGGTCGCACCCAGGGCGTCCTCGACCCGCTCCTTGCGCTCCTTGAGGGCGGTCTCGGTGGGAGCCCCCACGCGGATCACCGCCACACCGCCGACGAGCCTGGCCTTGCGCTCCTGAAGCTTCTCCCGGTCCCAGTCCGAGTCGGTCTGCTCCACCTGCTGCTCGATCTCGCGCACCCGCTCGCTGACCCGCTCCTGGCTGCCCTTCCCCTCGACGATGGTGGTGTCGTCCTTGGTCACCACGACTCGCCGCGCCGAGCCCAGCTGGGCCAGGGTGAGCCCCTCTATGGTCAGGCCCAGCTCCTCGGAGATGACCTCGGCCCCAGTCAGAACTGCGATGTCCTGAAGGGTGGCGGTGCGGCGGTCGCCGAAGCCGGGAGCCTTGACGGCGCAGGCGATGATGGTGCCTCGCAGCCGATTCACCACCAGGACAGAGAGCGCCTCCCCGTCGACATCCTCGGCGATCACCAACAGCGGACGACCTCCCTGGACCGCGAGTTCCATGGGGGGGACGATGTCGGCGAGCGCCGAGAGCTTGCGCGCCGTCACCAGGATGAGGGGATCCTCCAGCACCGCCTCCATCGCCTTCTGGTCGGTGACCAGGTACGAGGAGACATAGCCGCGGTCGAACTGCATTCCGTCGACCACCTTGACCTCGGTCTCGATCCCGGAGGACTCCTCCACCGTGATCACCCCGTCCGAGGTGACCCTCTCCATGGCGTCGGCGATCATCTCCCCTATCTCCGCGCTGCCGCTGGAGATGGTGGCGACATGGGCGACGTCATCGCGCCCCGCCAGGGGCCTGCTGAGCCGGTCCAGCTCGGCCAGCGCCATCCCGGTGGCCTTGTCAATGCCTCGCTTGAGCCCGATCGGCGATGCCCCCGCGGCCAGGTTGCGCATCCCCTCGACGACCATGGCCTCGGCCAGGAGCGCGGCTGTGGTGGTGCCATCCCCGGCCAGGTCGTTGGCCCGGCGGGCAGCCTCGGCCAGGAGCTGGGCGCCCATGTTCTCGAAGTGGTCGGGGAGCTCGATGTCCCTCACGATGGTGGCCCCATCGGCGGTCACCTGGGGGCTCCCGTACTTGCGGTCAATCACCACCGAGCGCCCCCTCGGACCCAGGGTCGGCCGAACTGCGGTGGCCACCTGCGCGGTGCCCCGTAGGATGGCCATGCGAGCCTGCTCATCGAACTTCAGTTGCTTGGCTGGCACTTGATCATCTCTCCTAGGCGTTGGGGGCTGGGCTCGCGGCAACCCCTCATCTGGTCCCGCGAGCCCTCAGCTCAACTGTTCAGGCCTTGTGCTTGGCTGTGACCACTGCGAGGATGTCCCGCTCCGAGAGGATGAGGTAGTCCTGCTCATCGATCTTGATCTCCGATCCCGAGTACTTGGCGTAGATGATGCGATCGCCGACCGCCACATCCATTGCCACCCTCTGCCCGGTCTGCTCGTTGTACTTGCCATTCCCGACCGCCTCGACCAGGCCCTCCTGGGGCTTCTCCTTGGCCGTGTCCGGTAGCACGATTCCGCTCTTGGTGGTCTCTTCGCGCTCGAGCGGCTTCACCACCACGCGGTCAGCCAGTGGCCGTAGCTTCAGGGCCATTCCCTACCTCCTGCACTGTTAGCACTCAACCCTTGTGAGTGCTAACAGTCTATGCCCGCGGCGGCCCGAACTGCAAGTCCACTGAGTGGCCCTGAGCAATGCCGACCCGGGGAACCTCCGGGGGCTAGGATCGGGGCACCAATGTCCCTGTCTCCGCCTCCCTCGAGCGAGCCCGATGGGCGCATCGTCGATTACGACAGCGGCTTCGACTACCCCGCCTTCTGGGCCAACCGGGATTACGAGCGGTGGGTGGAGGCCCGGATCCTGCACCGGCTGCTGCCCCGCCTCGGCCGGACCCGCTGGTTCGCCGACTTCGGCGCCGGCTTCGGCAGGAACGCCGCCCGTTACCTGGAGGTGACCGACCGCGCCCTCCTGGTGGACTACTCGGTGGCCAACCTCACCCGGGCCGGCGAGTACCTGGCCCCTGAGATCAGCGCTGGCCGGGTCCATCTCCTGCGCGCCGACCTGGGCCGGTTGCCGCTGGCGGACTCCGCCGTGGAGGCCGCCATGGTGGTCCGGGTGCTCCACCACCTCACCGACGTGGACCGCTGCCTCACCGAGATGGCCCGGACCGTGGAGCGGCGCTGGCTGCTGGACGTGCCCATCAAGCATCACATCCTGGGACGGCTCCGGGCCGCGGCCCGGGGCCGCTACCGGGAGCTCTCCGGCCCCCAACCGATGGTCACCGGCTCGACCGAGTATCCCTTCTACACGTACCAGATGGAGCAGATCCGAGCCTGCCTGCGCAGGGCTGGCTTCGAGACCCAGCCGGTCGCCAGCGTCAACAACTTCCGGCGCTGGGACCAGTCGCTGCCCCCCCTGGCGGTGCGGGCTCTGCGGCCTTTGGTCTACTCCATGGAGCTGGCCGCCCAGCGGCTTGGCCGGGGCTGGTGGGGCCCCAGCCAGTTCCTGATGGCGGAGCGACGCGAGCCCCAGCCGGCGCACCTTCCCCAACCTCTGGCCACGCTGACTCCGGAGCTGGCCGGGCTGGCCCGGCGCCTGCAGTGCCCCTCCTGCCGGGCTGCCCTGGAGTGGACCCTGGAGGTGGCGCTTTGCCCCTCCTGCCGACGCCGCTATCCGCGAACCGGGGCCTTCTGGGACTTCTCGGTCTGAGGCTGCGACGCCGGCCTCCCCTCGGGGCGGGTCGGCCCCGATAGCTCAGGCGTAGGCGCGCAGGCCCGGCTCGACATCGAAGGGAACCCGGTCGAAGCCATGCACCGACCGTCGGGTCCACCCGGCGGCCCCGATCATCGCGGCGTTGTCGGTGCAGAGCTCGGGAGCGGGGATGGTGACCTTGGCCATCCCCTCCAGCCGGCTCCGGACCTGGGCCCGGAGGAGCCGGTTGCTGGCCACCCCGCCGGCGAGGACCACCTGCCCGCAACCGGTCCTCTCCACCGCGGCCTCGAGCTGGGTGCAGAGCGTCTCCACGGCGGCGAGGCGGAAGCTAGCGGCGATGTCGGCTACCCTCTCCGGGTCCAGCTGGCCCAGATCCCGCACCAGATAGAGGACGGCCGTCTTCAGCCCGCTGAAGGAGAAGGAGAAATCCGGCAGCACCGGTCGGGGTAGCCGGTAGCGCAGGGGGTTCCCCGACGCCGCCACGTGGTCGATCGCCGGACCTCCCGGGTACCCCAGGCCCAGGGTGCGGGCGACCTTGTCGAAGGCCTCTCCCACCGCATCGTCGCGGGTGGCCCCCATCAGCAGCACCCGGTCGTGGGCCTGGTAGTGGATGAGATCGGTGTGGCCCCCGCTCACCACCAGGGCCACGAACGGAGGCTCGAGGGCGGGGTCGGTGATCCGGGCCGCCAGCACATGGCCGCTCATGTGGTTGACCCCCACCACCGGCAGGCCCCTCGCTGCCGCCAGGCTCTGGGCGTAGGCGGAGCCCACAGCCAGGCAGCCGATGAGACCCGGCCCCCTGGTCACCGCGATCCCGTCCAGCCGCGACCAGTCGCCGCCAAGGGGAAGCATCGCCTCCGCCACGACCGCCCCGATCCACTCCAGATGCATCCTGGCGGCCAGCTCCGGAACCACCCCCCCGAACGCGGCGTGGGCCTGAGCCTGGGAGGCCACCACCGAGCTCTCCACACTGAAGTCGTCCCCCACCAGCGCTGCAGCCGTCTCATCGCAGGAGGTCTCCACGGCCAGCATCCTCACCGCGACGGGAACCCCTCTTCCGGCCGTACGCCCATCCCCTCGGCATCGACCCGGTCCAGGATCCGCAGGAAGCGTCGCTTGAAGGCGGGCGCCTGGATCAGGTCGGACCACATCACCAGGGCATCCTCGCCGTTGTCCGTGTAGTAGCCGCGGCGCCGTCCGATCACCTTGAAGCCGAAGGTGTCGTAGAGGTGGATGGCGGGCTCGTTCGTCGGTCTCACCTCAAGGCTGATGAAGTTGGCCCGAAGCGCGTAGGAGCGGTTGACCAGAGCGGCGAACATGACCCGGCCCAGCCCCTTGCCTTGCTGCTCCGCCGCCACCCCAATGGTGGTCACGTGCGACTCCTCGCCCACCGCCCAGAGCCCGCCGTACCCGACGATCTCCCCGGAACGTCGCAGGCACAGGTAGTGGGCGGCGTGGTTGTAGGTGAGCTCGCGCTGGTAGGCGCTCCCCGGCCACGGGGTGGGGAAGACCGCGAGCTCGATGCGGCGCACGTCGGCGATGTCGGCGTCGCGCATCGGGCTCAGCTCGAGCCGCTCTCCCAGCATGACCATCACTCGGCCCCTACCGATTTCGGGTAATCCGCGCTGGGCAGATCGTAGCCCGTGACCCGGGCGGGCCCCAGGCTCACGATCCGGGCCAGCGCCTGGCGCCGGTCCCGGCTCGCGAGCAACTGGCCAAGCCCTGGGGGAAGTTGGCGTCCTTGGCCTAGCGAGCCGATCACCGCCTTGGCCGGCAGCCACTCCCCCGGCCATCCCCCATCCCTTCCCAGGAGCTGCGCCGGGCCGGCCGGCCGCCAGCGGGCCGGGCCCGGCCCGGCGGTCTCCGGATTCATGAGCTGCCCGAAGGTGCCACCCCGACCGGCATCCGCCAGCGCCAGCGCCATCTCCTGGCCGGGCTCGGCCTGCGCCGCCACGACCTCCAGGCTCCCCACCAGGGAGAGCGGCAGGGAGAGTGCCTGGGCGACCCCCAGGGCGGACGCCAGCCCAGTCCTCACCCCCATGTAGGAGCCCGGGCCCCGCACCGCCACCAGCGCGCCCACACGGTCCCGCTCGGCCCCGAGCGCGACCACCACGGCGGCGAGCAGCCCCACCTCGGACGGAGCTGGCTCGGGCAACCCCCGAAGCGCGCCGTCGGCACCCACCAGCACCACGACAGGCTGCTCGCGAACTGAGCCGTCGATCACCAGGGTCAGGTCCCTGGCCACGTCAGAGGTCTCCTGCCAGGCCCGCAGGAAGCGTCAGCCTCAGCTCCCGCTCGGAGCGGGAGACGATGGCCAGCTCCACCTCACCGTTGAACCAGGTCCGATCCGCCCGGTCCGGCCACTCCACCACCACTGCACCATCCCCGAGCGCCTCATCTATCCCCAGTGTGCGCAGGTCCACCCCGGGCTCCAGCCGGAACAGGTCAAGGTGGTGAACGGTGACCCTCCCCGGGTATACGGAGTGGAGAAGAAAGGTGGGGCTGCGGACGTCCTGCCCGCCTCCCGCGCCGGCCACGATCCCCTGGGCCGTGACGGTCTTGCCCGCCCCCATGGGCCCCCGCAACGCCAGGCAGTCCCCCGGGCGCAGGGCCTCCCCGATCCGTCGCCCGATCTCGCGGGTGTCCTCCTCGGAACGGGTGCGCAGCGACACCCGCCGGGTCGGCTCAGAAGTGGCGGAATCCATCCCGTTCCGGCAGCGCCACCGGCTCCCCTCCCGGCCGCGAGAGCAGCCGGACTCCCGGCTCCTCGGTGAGCCGCCCGATCTCGGAGATCGGTGGCAGCTGATCCCCCCAACCCGCGAGCACGGAGCCCAGTCGGATCGGGGAGATGGCCGCCAGCAGCTCGTAGTCCTCCCCTCCGTTGAGTGCCAGCGAGCGGCCGGCGGAATCCGGCTGCAGCCCCGCGCCGAGCGGAAGCCGGTCGAGCCAGATCTCCATCCCCACCCGGCTGGCCGCTCCGATCCGAGCGGCGTCAAGGAGCAGGCCGTCGCTGATGTCGGTCATCGCCGACGCGCCCAGCCGCCGGAGCGCCCGTCCCGCCTCGAGCCGGGCGCCGGGCTGGAGCAGGCGCTGTCGCCACGCCGGCGGCACATCCCCGCAGCCCCGCTCCAGCAGCTCCAGGGCGGCGGCGGCGAGTCCCAAGCTCCCGGTGACCAGCACCGCGTCACCGGGGGACCCTCCTCCCAACTGCACTGGGTCCCGGTCGCCGAGCTCGCCCAGCACGGTCACGGTCAGGGCCAGAGGGCCTGCGGTCCCGCTGAGGTCGCCGCCCAGCACCACCGCCCCATCCTCAGCGGCCGCCTCCACCAGGCCCAGCTCAATCGCCCGCAGAGCGGTCAACGAGGTCCGGGCCGGGACCAGCGCGGCGAGCAGCCCGCCCCCGGCGTCGGCCCCCATCGCCGCCAGGTCGGATACCGCAGCCCTCCACGCCTTCCAGCCGACCTGGTAGGGGGACTGGTAGCTCCTCCGGAAGTCGACATCCTCGACCAAGGTGTCGGTCGAGACCACCGCCAGCGCCCCTGCGGAGACGTGCCAAGCTGCCGCATCGTCGCCCACCCCCACCACCACCGCATCGGAGCGGACAGTTCGGGACAGTTCCATCAGAACGTCCAGAACGGCCGTCTCCCCCCGCGCAGAGATGGGGTCGTCCCCGTCCCAGCTGGCGCTCCGGAGCGCGATCGCGGCTCCGCGGACCGGCGCCCCCGTCAGCTCGACACCACCGCGGTCGGCGCCAGCCTGCCTCCCCCAGGAGCGCTGGGTACCGGACCGCTCTCGGGGTGGTACGCCGCCAGACCCGCCAGGTGAGCTACGCGCCCACCCCCACCGCGAACTGCTGTCGAGATCAGCGGGGGGACCTCGCGGATGGGGCTGGCGCCATCATGCAAGAGGTGGAGCCCACGGTCACGCAGCCGAGCGCTGGGCGCGAGACCGGTCGCGGACCGCTCCGGTCCAAACAGGCGTGGAACATTCGGTCAATTCTATTCACGATCTCCGCAGGCACCGTCCCCCGACACCTCTCGGGGAAGCCGCGCCTGGAGGGCGGTGGTGACCTCGTAGTTGACCGTCCCCAGCCGGTCCGCCACCTCCTCGGCACTGAGCCGGGCCCCTCCGTCCGACCCGATCAAGGTGGCGACATCACCCGCCACCACCTCGGGCAGCTCACCCACGTCCACGGTGCTGAGGTCCATGGACACCGCCCCGACCAGGGGCCGCTCCCGGCCCCGGATGAGGACACCTCCCCAGTTCCGGGGCGAGCGCCGGAACCCGTCCCCGTAGCCCACCGTGATGGTCGCGACCCTCATCCGCCGCGGCGCCCGGAAGCCCTCTCCGTAGCCCACCGCTGTACCTGGCGCGATGGTGCGCACCTGGGCCACGGTGGCACGGAGGCTGAGGATCGGCTCCCGCTGCCTCCCGTCCGGTGTGCGCAGGCCCAGGAGCTCGATCCCGGAGCGGACCAGGTCCAGACGCGACTCCGGCACCGTGCGCCAGGCGGCGCTGTTGGCGGCGTGGCGCACTCGGAACCGGTGCCCGGCGGCTTCGGCGGCGGCTAGCGCCGACTCGAAGCGGTCCAGCTGCTCCAGGGTCACGGCACGGTCCTCCCCCTTGCGGAAGTGGGTGAAGCAGCCCTCCAGATCGACGTGGCTGAAATCGGCGGCGCGCCGAACGAAGTCCGCCAGGGTCTCCGGAGCCAGCCCCAGCCGGCTCATCCCGGTGTCCACCTTGACGTGGGCGGTGGCCAACCTCCCCTGGTGCTGACCGGCCCGGTCCAGCGCGTCCAGGAACTGGGGGTCGAAGACCGTTATCGCCAACCGGGCGCTCACGGCTGCCGCCACCTGGTCCGGCGGCGTGTAGCCCAGGACCACGATCGGGGCATTGATTCCTGCTTGGCGCAGCTCCAGCGCCTCTCCGACGGTGGCCGTGGCCAGCCGGCTGGCCCCACTCTGGAGAGCCGTCCTGGCCACCGGCACAGCCCCGTGGCCGTAGGCGTTGGCTTTGACCACTGCCATGAGGGGGACCCCACCGAGTTCCTGCACCACCGCGGCCACGTTCCGTCCCAGGGCTCCCAGGTCCAGCTCGATCCAGGTCGGGCGCCGGGCCGACCTCATGGCCGTGGGGGAGCCGCTGGCCGTCTCGGTCACGGCCGTTCCGCTCTGGCGGCGGTCGCCTCCTGCTGCCGCCGCACGGCCTCCTGGACCTCGACCAGGGCGCCCGCGACCTCACTGGCCAGGATCCCCGCGCGGCCGCGGAGGAAACCCAGCCGGGTCCCCGCCTCGCCGTGGAGAAAGACTCCGGTCCGCGCCGCCTGATAGGGTTCCAACCCCTGGGCCAACAGCGACCCGATCAGCCCTGCGAGAACGTCGCCAGTGCCGCCGGTCGCCAGGACGGAGGTGTGGTGATCGTCGGTCCAGGTCCTCCCATCGGGTGCCGCCACCACCGTCCCAGCTCCCTTCAGGACCAGCACCACCCCCATCTGCTCGGCCATCCGCGCGCTGAAGCCTTGACGATCGGACTCGACCTCGGACAGCTCCATCCCGGCCAGCCGAGCCGCTTCCAGGGGATGGGGGGTCAGCACGCTGCCCCGCGGGATTCGGCGACGAACCTCCGGCCAGGCCGAGCAGACATTGAGCGCGTCAGCATCCAGCACCAGGCTCCAAGCGGCAGCGCCGGCAGCCGCAAACAGCCCCTCCAGCAGGCCCGCCACGGGGCCATCCTGGCCCAGCCCAGGTCCGCAGACCACCGCCTGGGCGGACCGCAGCGCAAGCTGTGCCTGACCCAGGGCCTCCGGCCCCAGTGCCGAGCCCGAGGCTGCAACCGGCACCCGGATCACCTCCGGGGGCAGCGAGCCGGTCTCGGGCCCGGCGACCAGCGCCTTGACCTTGCCCGCTCCCCCTCGGAGAGCTCCCAGGCTGCAGAGCACGGCGGCCCCAGGGAAGGCGGGGCTGCCGGCCACCACCACCACCGTGCCGAATGTGCCCTTGTGGCCGTCGCTGGGACGGGATGGCAGCTCCAGGTCCTCGGGCAACCTTCCCCACAGCCACCGGCTCTGGGGCCCCCGCCCCGAGAGCGCGGCGACGGCGATCCCCAGGCCGGCGTCGTGGGTGAGGGCGATCGCCAGCCCCTCCACCGGCTCGCCGCCGACCAGGGCCCGGGGCGCCCCCCCCGGGAGCCTCACCACAGCGATCCGGCTGTAGAGGGGAATCGGCCAACCCATGGAGCCGAACACCTTGCGAACCGCCTCCTTGGCCGCCCAGCGGGCGGCCAGCCGCTCGGGACGCCCGCGGCAGTACTCAACCTCGCCGGCCGTGAAGTACTTGACCGCGAACTCGGGGTGGCGCCGAAGCAGCGCTCGGACTCGCTCCACCGAGCTCACGTCAACCCCAACCGCCAGGGGTGGGTTCACGCCCGAGCCGGCCGCAGGGGTCACTCGACGGTGACGGACTTGGCCAGGTTCCGGGGCCTGTCGACCTCCAAGCCGCGCTTCATGGCTGCATGGTATGCCAGGAGCTGACCCACCAGGACATTGGCCAGGGGCGCCACCGGCTCGGGCAGCCGGGGGACCCGGATCAGGCGCTCGACGACATCGTCGAGACTGGAGTCCCCGTCGTTGACGATCGCCAGCACCGGGCTCTCGCGCGCCCTCGATTCCTGCACGTTGCTGCGGATCTTCTCCCTGGTGGCCGACTCCGTGGCGAAGGCCACCACCGGGGTCTCCCCATCCAGGAGCGCGATCGGGCCGTGCTTGAGCTCGCCGGCCGGGTAGGCCTCGGCGTGGATGTACGAGACCTCCTTCAACTTCAACGCCGCCTCCATCACCACCGGGTAGTTGTAGCCCCGACCGATGTAGAGCGCGGAGCGGTACTCCGACAGCCACTCGCCGAACGGGGCGATTAGCTCCTCGCGGGCCAGAATCTGGCGTTGGGCCGCGGCCACCTGGTGCAGGGCATTGGCCAGCTCGCGACGATCCCCCTCCCCCGCCGCTCCCCTCGCCTGGGCCAGACGCAGGGCCAGCAGCAAGCCGCAGGCGACCTGGTTGACAAAGGTCTTGGTCGCCACCACACAGACCTCCGGGCCGGCGTGGGTGTTGATGACCGCGTCGGCCTCCAGCGAAAGAGTGCTCCCGACCACGTTGGTCAGGGCCAGGAGGTGACTGCCCTGGGAACGCGCCAGCCGGGCGGCCGCCAGGGTGTCCGCGGTCTCCCCCGATTGCGAGATGGCCACCGCCAGGGTCCTACCACCCGGTGGCTGGGGGCGGTAGCGCCATTCGGACGCGAAGTCCACCGCCACCGGAATCCCGGCCACATCCTCGATCGCATACTTGGTGAGCAGTCCCGCGATGTACGCCGTGCCCGCCCCCACGATCTGGACCCGCTCGAACTGGCGCAGCTCCTCGTCGTCGGCCGCCCAGTCGGCGAACTCCACCCTTCCGTCCCCGAGCAGCCGTCCGCGAAGCGCGTTCTCCAGCGCCGCCGGCTGCTCGTTGATCTCCTTGGCCATGAAGTTGGGGAAACCGCCCCGCTCCGCCTGGATCACGTCCCAGTCCACCCGCACCACCCGGGGAGCGGGCTCCGTCCCATCCACCACCGAGGTCACCACCGGACCGACCGGGCTCAGCACCACCATCTCCCCCTCGGCCAACACCAGCGCCTGCTTGGTGTAGGGGATGATCGCGGTCAGGTCCGAGCTGAGGAACCATTCGTCAGCTCCTATCCCGACCACCAGCGGGGCGTTGAGCCGGGCCCCAATCAGGGTGTCGGGATCGGTGGAGCTCAGCACCACCACGGCGTAGGCGCCGGTCAAGCGCCCCAGCGCCTTGCGGGTGGCGGCAACCAGGTCGCCGTCGTAGCACTCCTCGATCAGGTGGGGCAGGACCTCGGTGTCCGTGTCGGAGACGAACTGGTGCCCGCTGCCCTCGAGCTCCCGCTTCAACTCGGCGAAATTCTCGATGATCCCGTTGTGGATCACGTAGAAGCGCCCGGTGCAGTCGATATGGGGATGGGCGTTGGCATACGAGGGCCGGCCGTGGGTGGCCCAGCGGGTGTGCCCCATCCCCACCCGACCGGCCATCTCGGTACCATCAACCTTGGCCAGGAGGGCGGCCACCTTCCCCGGGGACTTCACCGACCGGGCGGTGCCATCTGGGGCCACCACCACCAACCCGGCCGAGTCGTAGCCCCGGTACTCGAGCCGTTGCAGGCTCTCCAGCAGCAGTGGCGCCGCGGGCCGCGTCCCCAGGTACCCGATGATCCCGCACATGACCTTGCGCCCTACCTCCAGGCCCGCTGCCGCAGCCCGCGCATTGTAAAGGCCACCTTCGACATTGAGGCCGGGGCGGGTCTGCTCACGGCGTGGGGCTGGGGCTCGGGGTCGGCGTGGGGGTGGCCGTGGCCACCGGCACCACGGTGATCGCAACGCTGATCACGCCAACCGACAGGCTGGTGCCCACGGGCGTGACCAGCTCGACGCTGACGGTCTCACTCGCGGTGAGGTGGGACACGTCGATCGGCTCGGTGCTGACAGAGGTGAGCTGGGTGAGCACCGAGGCGGGGCCGCTGACTGTCACGCTGAAGGGAACCAGCTGGATGCCGGTGACGTTGTAGCCGGCGGGAGGTTCACCGCTCCCGCCAAAGATCACTCTCACCGGAAGCACCTCCTCGGTGGTCTGGGAGGAGATGTCCACCGCCACGCTGACCACCGAGGGGTCGGCGATGAGCTCCGCGCCGAGCCCGTCGGTGTTGGTCAGCTGCACCAACCCAGGAATGGAGAGGGAGGTCCTCACCGCGGAGAGGTTCACCGTGACCTCGGCCTGCACGTTGGCCAGGGCGCTGGCAGGGCCGTGGACCATCACGCTGGCCGGGGTGATCGTGCTGTCGGCCACGTTGACGAGGTAGCCCGCCGGCGGTGCCGCACTCACGGTCAGATGAACCGGCACTGAGCGGCTGGCCTCCCGGTCCATGACTACTCGGACCTTCTCGGGGGCGGACCAGATCCACACGTTGCTGTCGGAGTTCTGGACGCTGATTGGCACCTCGTACACACCCGGCCTGGTGATCTTGCTGAGGTTGGCCGCAGCGGTGAGGTGCCCCTGAACCTCGGAGCTGTGGACGTTGTTGGCCATCCCCGCCACCTTGACGCTGACCGTGCCGATCGGTCGCGGCAAGACCAATCCCGCACCCAGCACCCCACCGCTCTGGACGCGGACGCTGAAGGTGCCGATCGCCGGAGGATCGCTGGCGTAGACCACTCCCACCCACATGCCACAGGCCACCAGCACGGCGATCAACTTGAGCCTGAAGTTGGCGGTGATCCACCCCGGCAGGCGCCTGATCATCGCCTCTCCGCCCGGCTGACCGCCGGAGCCCCCCTCGGTCCCCTGGAGAGAAGCCGGAGACTGCGCCGGTGACGCTCATAGAGAGGAAGGCGGTAAAAGGCGCCCAGCCGGTTGGTCAGAGCGTCCGCGTCCAGTTGACGCTGCAACTCGCCCCCCAGGGCCAGGCTGACCTGCCCCGTCTCCTCCGAGACGATGATCACCGCAGCGTCGGTCGCCTGGCTCAGACCGATGGCGGCACGGTGGCGGGTTCCCACCCTGCCCTCGCTTCCAGTCTGTTCCGCCAGGGGCAACACGCAACCGGCCGCCACGATCCGCCCCGACCGCACTAGGGCGGCGCCGTCGTGGAGTGGAGATCGATAGGTGAAGACCGTGACCAGGGTCTCCGCGCTGAGGATGGCGTCCATCCGCACCCCGGTCGCCGCGATCTCCTCCAGCCCGATGTCCCCGTGGATGACGATCAAGGCTCCGGTGGAGCCCTCGGCCAGGCGCATCGTGGCCCGGACCAGCTCATCGACGTCACGCCTGAGCTCCGCGGTCTCCGGGGCGAGGAGGCCGGGACGGATCCGGCCCAGACTGCCCATCTGGTCCAGGGCCCGGCGGAGCTCGGGTTGGAAGAGGATCACCGCCGCGATCAGGATCACCTCGCCCCCGTTGACGAAGACGAACTTGAGCGCCGGCAGGTTGAGGATTATGGCGACGGCGCCAAGCACCCCGATCATGAGCAGACCCAAGAGCAACTGGACCGCCTGGGTACCCCGGATCAGCACCAGCAGTCGGTACACCAGGAAGGAGATGATCAGCACGTCGAGAACGGTCCGCCAGCCCACCGTCTGGAGCAGGACCCGGGCCGCCTCGCCGAGGTTGAGCCCCGCAACCGCAACGCCCGCCGCCGCCATCGCCGGCAGCGAGGTCATGGCCCTTGGTCCGCGGGACGGAACACCGCCAGCAGCGGCGCCGACTGGGCCAGGACCGAGCTGGCCACCTGGCAGAAACCACCTCTCGGCGGCTCATGTCCATCTCCCGGTCGAACAGGGCCATCGGGTGGTCCCCTGAACCGATGCACCTCGGACTTGAAGCAGACCCTGGAGCCGTTGTTCACCCGCAGGAGGATGGTCGCCACCGAGCGCCTGGCACGTCGAGCGCCCAAGGCCAAGCCGCGCTTCAGCCAGGAGGCCGTCTCCAGCAGCCCCAGCGTCTCCGGCTGGCTGAGGTCCGTAACAGCCAGGAAGCCTCGCCCGCGCAAGTCCTTGGCCATCTCAATCCCCAGCTGAATTCGAATCCCACCAACGCGATGGGACTGGTAGTGGAACGGGTCGGTGTGAGAGTGGTTTCAGCGCTTGGTGTACTGAGGAGCCTTGCGAGCTCGCTTCAGTCCAGGCTTCTTCCTCTCCTTCATGCGAGGATCCCTGGTCATCAGGCCCGCCGCCTTCAGCGGTCCTCTCAGTTCTGCATCCCAGGAACAGAGCGCCCGGGCCAGCCCGTGGGCCACCGCGCCCGCCTGACCTGATACTCCGCCGCCCACGACCTTGACCGACACCCTGAAGCGGTCTGCCATCCCCGCCACCTTGAGCGGGCGGAGAGCGGCCTCCTCCAGTTCGCGGCGGCCAAAGTGCCGGAGTGGCTCCCGGTCATTGATCACGGCCGTGCCCTCCCCAGGGTAGATCCGCACCCGCGCCACCGCGGTCTTCCGTCGACCGGTGCCGTAGGCATAGCGGGTCGGGTCCTGATCGCTCACAGTCTGACTACCTCTCCATGGTCGCCGAACCTGACGCCCACCGGCTGCTGGGCCTCGTGGGGATGCTCCGCACCAGGGTAGATCTTCAGCCTGCGGAGCTGCCGGTCGCCCAGATTGTTGTGCTGGAGCATGCCCCGCACAGCCTCCCGTAGCGGCGCCGTGGGATCGCGGTCAACCAGTTCCTGGTAGGTCCGCTCCCGACGCCCTCCCGGGTAGCCGCTGTAGCGGTCGTAGATCTTGTCGGTGCGCTTGGCTCCGGTCACCACAATCTCGGCGGCGTTGATCACCACCACCTGATCGCCGCAGAGGGCGTGGGGAGTGTAGGTGGGACGATGCTTGCCCCGCAGCACTCGGGCCAGGTTCACCGCCAGTCGGCCCAGCGTCTCGCCGCGGGCGTCCACCAGCAGCCAATCGTCCCCTCCCGGATGCTCGACGGCCACGAAGCTGCGCTGCGCCACCGCGCTCATGCTGCCAACCTCTCCTTCTCAAGGGGGCGGTATTCCACCTGCCACTGGTGCAGCCCGTGGGCCGGCGCCATCGGCCAGGGGGCATGGTAGAGCTCTGCGCCGGCCAGCGCCTGGGCCAGGTCCGCAACTCGGGCACGTCCCCGGCCCACCGCCACCAGGGCTCCTGCGAAGTTGCGCATCATCCCCCGGAGGAAGGCGTCTGCGCGCACCTCCAGGGTGATCCTGCCCGCACTCCAAGCTAACTCAGCTCGATCAACTGTCCGGACCGTCGACCCTCCCACCCGAGGGCTCCTGCCGAAGGCCCCGAAATCGTGACTTCCCACCAGCAGCCTGGCTGCCTGCTCCATCGGGGCCAGCTCCAGGGGACCGCTTAGCCTCCACTCGTACTGCCGGCCCACCGGGGCCGGTGCCGCGGACTCGCGGAACAGATAGCGATAGGTCCGCCGCCAGGCCTGCCAGCGGGCATGGAAATCCACCCCCACCATGGCCGCCTCCAGCACCCCGATATCCTCCGGGAGGCGGGCGTTGCATCCCCCCTTCAGCGCCTCGGCGCTCCACTCGGACGAGAGGCTGAAGGAGACCACCTGGCCATGGGCGTGAGCCCCGGCGTCCGTCCGCCCCGCGGCGCTGATCACCGGGCGCTCCTGGGTCAGCTCGGCCAGCGCCCGGCTCAGCTCACCCTCGACGGTCGCGACCTGAGGCTGGGCCTGCCAGCCGTGATAGCGGGTGCCGTCATAGGCGATCACCAGCCGGTAGCCCGCCGCAGCCGGACCCGCCACTAGTCCACCATCTCCATCACCACCACCGTGGCGCCGTCCCCCAGTCGGGGGCCCCGGCGGACGATGCGGGTGTAGCCGCCCGGGCGCTCGCGGTAGCGCTCGGCGTACTGACTGAACAGCTTGGCCGCCACCTCCTCGCGGTAGACGACGGCCGCCACCCGGCGCCGGGCCGCCACGTCGTCGCTCTTGGCCGTCGTGACGATGCGCTCGACCCACCGCCGCAGTTCCTTGGCCTTGGCCTCCGTGGTCTCGATCCGCCCATGCTCCAGCAGTGCGGTCGTGAGGTTCCGCGTCAGCGCGATCCGATGGGCGGAGGTGCGCCCCAGCTTGCGGCCGGCCTTGAGATGACGCATCGCCTGCTACCGGTCTCCCGACGCAAAGAGCTCGTCGACCTCATCGGCCTGGACGAAGCCACGCAGGACCAACTTCTGCTTGATCTCGTCCAGGGACTTGCTGCCGAAGTTGCGCAGCGCTAGCAACTCCTCAACCCGCAGCGCCAGGAGCTCGCCCAGCTTGGTTATGTCGTTGGCCTTGAGGCAGTTGAGGGCCCGAACACTCAACTCCAACTCCTCCACCGGCACGTCGGCCAAGCGGCTCTTCAGGTCCGTCCCCACCGTCGCCCCGATGATGGTCTCGGTCAGGCTCTCGCCGAAACTCGCGAACAGCTTCAGGTGGCGCATGTAGTACTCGGCCGCCCGGCTCACCGCCTCGACCGGAGGGATGGTTCCGTTGGTCCAGACCTCGAGGATCAACTTCTCCCAGTCGGTGTCCTGACCGACCCTGGTCTTTTCGACCATGAAGTTGGCCTTGGCTACCGGGGTGAAGATGGCGTCGACCGCAATCACCCCGATCGGCTGGCCCTCCTTCTTGTTGCGCTCGGCGGGAGAGTAGCCCTTGCCCAGCTCCACGGTCAGGTCCATGCGCAGCTTGGCCTGGTCGCCATCCAGGGTGCAGAGGTAGAGGTCACGGTTGGCGATCTCGACGTCGGCATTGGGCGCGATGGCAGCCGCAGTCACCGTCCGCCCACCCTGCACGTCCAGAGAGAGGTGGGCCCCGTCGGGGTTGTGGCAGACCAGGCTGAGCTGCTTGATGTTGAGCAGGATCTCGCCCACGTCCTCCTTCACGTACTTGAGACTGGAAAACTCGTGGGCCACCCCCTCGATAGACACCGCCGTCACCGCCGCCCCGGTGAGCGACGAGAGCAGCACGCGGCGAAGCGAGTTGCCCAGGGTGGTTCCGTAGCCCGCCTCGAGCGGCTCGATCTCGAACCGCCCGTGATTGGCGGACGTCTCCACCTCGTGGACGGTTGGCTGAATCGCGGTCTCTGGCATAACTGGCAATGTCCTCGTTGGTAGCTAGCCCACGGCCCTGGGCTATCGGGAGTAGTACTCGACGATGAGCTGCTCGTCGATGCTGGTTTCCATCTCCTGCCGCTCCGGCGGCCGAGTGATGTCCACCCGACGCTCCTCGGGGGCCAGGGTCAGCCAATCGGGAAGGTTCTGCCCACCCCGTGCCTCCAGTGAACGCCGAATCGGCTCCAGGTCACGGCTGCGGTCCCGCACCGTGATCACCTGACCGGCCTTCACCTGGAAGGAGGGGATGTTGACGGCCCTGCCGTCCACCTTGAAGTGGCGGTGGGAGACCAACTGGCGTGCCTCCCGCCGTGAAGAAGCGAAGCCGGCCCGGTAGACCACGTTGTCCAGGCGCTGTTCCAGCATCTGCAGGAGGACGGTACCGGTGACCCCCTTACGGGTGGCGGCGGCGTCGAAGTAGTTGTGGAACTGGGTCTCCAGAACTCCGTAGATCCGGCGGCCCCGCTGCTTCGCCCTCAGCTGGATGCCGTACTCACTGATCCGCCGCCTCCGGGAGAGCCCGTGCTGGCCGGGCGGGGTGGCATTCCTCTTGGTGAAGGTGCAGCGGTCGCCGACGCACTTGTCACCCTTGAGGAAAAGCTTGACGCCCTCCCGACGGCAGAGCCGACACACCGGCGGATGGGGATTCGCCATCTTGACTTGCTCCTCAGACCCGACGCCGCTTGGGAGGACGGCAGCCGTTGTGGGGGACCGGGGTGACGTCACTGATCGAGCTCACCTCGAGCCCGGCCGCCTGCAGAGATCGGATGGCGGCCTCGCGCCCCGCGCCGGGACCCTTGACCAGCACCTCGACCGCCTTCAGCCCGTGCTCCATCGCCCGCTTGGCAGCACTCTCTGCGGTGACCTGGGCCGCGAAGGGGGTGCTCTTGCGTGAGCCCTTGAACCCCGAAGAGCCAGCACTGCCCCAAGCGATCACGTTACCGGCGGGGTCGGTGAGGGTCACGATGGTGTTGTTGAAGGTGCTGAACACGTGGGCGCGGCCGACCGCGATGTTCTTGCGCTCCCGGCGCCTAGTCCGCACCACCTTCTTCTTCTTCGCCAATTCAGCTCCTGACCTGACGGCCCACGGGCCCCAGCGGCCGGCCTACCGTCACTTGCCCTTCTTCCGCCGCACGCCCACGGTCTTTCGCGGCCCTCGCCTCGACCTGGCGTTGGTTCGGGTCCGCTGGCCCCTGACCGGCAACCCCCGGCGGTGGCGGAGCCCCCGGTAGGTGCCGATCTCCATGAGGCGCTTGATGTTGAGCGCCACCTGGCGGCGCAGGTCGCCCTCCACCCGACCCGGCAGCTCCTTGGCGATCACGTCCCGGAGCCGCACCACCTGGGTCTCGGTGAGGTCATCGGTCTTGATGTCCTGGTCGATCTGGGCAATCCGCAGCAGTTTGTGGCTGGTGGAGAGGCCGATACCGTAGACGTAGGTGAGCGCCACCTCGATCCGCTTGCCCCGAGGGAGATCAACGCCGGCGATCCGGGCCATCAGTCCTCCAGCCTCAACCTTGCCGCTGCTTGTGCTTGGGGTTCTCGCAGATGACCCGTACCGTGCCTCCGCGGCGGACGATCTTGCACTTGTCGCAGATCTTCTTCACCGAGGCCCGGACCTTCATGCCACGCTCCCTGCCGCTGAACCACTCATCAGACCAGACGGGCCAAAATCCGCCCTCGCCCCGGATCGGTGGTCGACAGCTCGACCAGAACCCGATCACCGGGTAGTAGACGCACGCTCGCCAGACGGGCCCGTCCTGCCGCGTGGGCCACCACCTTGCTCCCACTCTCCAACTCCACCCTGAAGAGCGAGTTCGGCAGAGGCTCAAGGACCCTGCCCCGGAGACCGCCGGGGTCATTCATGGTGATGGGCACGCGAACACCGAGCGAGCTTCGCCCGCGGGAAAGTATAGCCGATGTGGGGGGAGCTGAAGGCCACCTAGACGGCCCCCTCCAGGCAGGTGAGGATCTCGGGGCCATCATCGCCCACCGCGATGGTGTGCTCGAAGTAACACGAGCGCCTGCCATCGGTGGTGACCACCGTCCATCCATCCGGCCCCACCGCGGTGGCGGGCAGCCCCTCGTTGACGATCGGCTCAATGGCAAGGCAGAGCCCGGACCGGATCTCGAGCCCACGCCCCGGGGCACCGTGGTTGGGAACCTCGGGGTCTTCGTGCATGTCCCGGCCGATGCCGTGACCGGTGTAGCCGCGCACCACCGAGAACCCATTGCCCTCCACATGGGTCTGGACAGCATGGCCGATGTCGCCAATGTGATTGCCGGGCACGGCCGCCTTGACCCCCAGCTCCAACGCTTCCCGGGTCACCCGCATCAGGCGGGCCGCCTCGGGATCCACCTCTCCACACCCGACGGTGAGCCCGGCATCCGCCCACCAGCCCTGGTAGATGAGCCCGCAGTCCAGGCTGACCAAGTCGCCTTCGACGACTCGCCTGCCGTCGGGGATCCCGTGCACCACCTGCTGGTTGACCGAGACACAGAGATGCTTGGGGAAACCGTCATAGCCCAGGAAGCCAGGAAAGCAGTCGCGACGGCGGATCTCTCGGTTGGCGACGCGGTCTATCTCGGTCGGGGTGATCCCTGGCCGGACCAGGGAGGCCAGATGGTCGAGTACCTCGGCGAGCATCCGGCCCGCCCGGCGCATCAGGTCGACCTCCTGGCGGCGTTTCAGGGTGATCATCCAATCGCCTCGAGTAGCAGCTGGTTGGTCTGCTCAATCGACCTGGTTCCATCCAACCTGACCGTGGGGACGGTCTGGCCGAGGTAGTCCAGCACCGGCTCGGTCTGCTCGTGGTAGAGCCGCAGCCGCTCAGCGATCGCCGACGGCGTGTCGTCGCCACGCTTCTCGAGCACGGCCCTGCGTGCCAGCCGGGCAACCAGGTCGTCGGTGGGCACCTCCAGCACGATCACCAGGTCCAGGGGACGTCCCAGGTCGGCCAGCATTTCTTGGAGGGACCGAGCCTGAGCGACCGTGCGCGGGAATCCGTCCAGCACGAACCCGGCGCCGGCCGGGGTCTCCTCGAGGCGCTGCCGGATCATGGCCACGATCACGTCGTCTGGCACCAGCTTGCCCGCGTCAAGGTACGAGACCACCCTCTGCCCCAGTTCGGTCCCCCGGGCGCGCTCCTCGCGGAGCATGTCCCCGGTGGCCAGGTGCTCCACCCCGAGGGATCGCTTCAGGAACGCCGCCTGGGTGCCCTTGCCCGAACCGGCCGGGCCCACGATGACGAGATTGTGCCGCGCCCCCCGAGCTGCCCCGCTGACCACTGTCAATGGATGAACCCCCGGTACTGTCGCATCAAGAGCTGGGTTTCCAGCTGTTTCATGGTATCCAGCGACACCCCCACCACGATCAGTACCGCGGTCCCTCCCAGGTACAGGCCCGAACTCGGCTGCTGCCCGGTGAGCAGGGCGGTGGCGATCGGCAGCACCACCGTGATGACTCCCAAGAAGATGGCCCCCGCCAGGGTTATCCGGCTCATCACTCGGGCCAGGTATTGCGCGGTGGCCCGACCGGGGCGGATGCCCGGAATGAAGGTGGCACTCTTCTTCAGGTTGTCGGCGGCATCCTCCGGGTCGAAGGTCACCGAGGTGTAGAAGAAGGTGAAGCCCATGATCAGGGCAAAGTAAATCACCTCGTATCCGATGTCCACCCAGACGATAGGCCCGAAGGGGTTCCAGTTGGTGTGGATCCAGGTCGCCAGTTGGCCGATGAAGCTGGCCTTGGCACCCGCGGCCGGGGTGAAGAAATTGCCGAATATCGTGGGGAAGAACATGATCGAGATGGCGAAGATGATGGGGATCACCCCGGCCTGATTCACCCGCAGCGGCAGAAAGCTGCTGCGCCCCTGGTAGACCTGCCGTCCCACCACGCGCTGGGCCGACTGAATGGGGATCTTTCGAGTGGCCTGCTGCACGAAGATGATCCCGGCCGCGACCACGATCCCGATCACCGCGAACATGAAGATGGTGAAAGTCTGCGCGGTGCCACCGTTGGTGAAGGCCAGGATGCTCCCGGGGATCTGCCCCAGGATCCCCGCCATGATGATGATCGAGACCCCGTTGCCGAGCCCGTACTCGGTGATCAGCTCCCCGAACCACATGATGATCACCGTGCCCGCGGTCAGGATGACCACGATCTCCACGATGGTCGTCCAGGGGGTGCTGCTGGAGAGAATGGTCTGGCCGTTGAAGCTGTAGCTCTGAAAGAGCCGTGTGTAGCCGAAGCCCTGGAGCATCGCCAGGGCCACGGTGAGGTAGCGGGCATACTGCGTCAGTCGGCGGCGACCCAGGTCCCCCTCCCGGGACATCTCCTTCACCCTGGTGGAGATCACCGTCATCAACTGCATGATGATGGTGGCGTTGATGTAGGGGTTCAGCCCCAAGGCCACAACTGAGATCCCGGCGTTGGTGCCCGACGTGGCAAAGCCGCTGCCCGAGAAAAGGTTGACCAGCCCCAGCAGGCCGTTGCTCTGGAAGAGCTGCTCCAGGGCCGCCTGATTGACCCCGGGGATGGTGATGGTGGCCAGGGCCCGGAAAACACAGAGCAGGCCGATGGTGATGAGCAGCTTGCGCCGAAGCTCGGGGACCTGCATGGCGGCACGGAGGGCCCCGAACAGGTTCATGCCGAGGTTTCCTGCCCTCCGCCTTCGGCCTCAGCCTCCGGCTCCGAAACCCCCGCTGCCCCTGCTGCTCCAGTCCCCTCGACCCTGGCCGAGCTCGCCGTGGGCCGGCCCGTCTTCGCCACCTCAGCCGGCTTCCAACCGTCGAGCAGCTCCACCGTGCCCCCCGCCTTGGTGATCAGCTCCAAAGCCGCCCGGCTGGCACGGTTCACCCGGACAGTGAGCTTGGGGGGCACTCCCCCGCCGGCCAGCAGCTTGATCGGCCGGTGGGGATGGCGCACCAACCCCGACTTGCGCAGCCCCTCCCCGTCCACCACCGAGCCAGCCTCGAAGCGGGCCAGCTTGCCACAATTGACGACCTGGTACTCAACCCGGAATCGGTTGTGGAAGCCTCGCAGCTTGGGGACCCGCTGCGTCAGGGGCATCTGGCCGCCCTCGAAGCCCCTGGGCAGGCTCCAGGAGCTGCGCGAGCCCTGGCCCTTCTGGCCCCGGCCCGCGGTCTTGCCCCCCCCGGCGGAGATGCCCCGGCCGACTCGCTTGCGCGGGCGCCGACTACCCGCCGCCGGCTTCAGGTCGTCCAGCCTCACCGGCGCCAACTCCTCGCCGCGCGGCGGGGCACGGGGGCCTGGCCGGCCGGGAGCTCCTCCACCACCACCAGGTGCCGGACTGCCTTGACCATGCCCCGAACCGAGGGAGAGTCCCGGTGCTCGACCGTCTGGTGCAACCGCTTCAAGCCCAGGGCGGCGATGGTCCGCTTCTGGTCGTCCGAGTACCCGATCGCGCTCTTCACCCAGGTCACCCGCAGCCCCTGGGCCGGCTCACTCACCGGAGGCCTCATCGGCACCCGCCGCCACCTCAGAGGGCCGCAGCCCCAGCTCCGCCAGGGTCTTACCCCTCAGCGCCGCCACCGTTTCGGCGGTGCGCAGCTGGCGGAGGGCGGACATGGTGGCCCGAACGGTGTTGATCGGGTTGTCGGTCCCCAGCGATTTGGTGAGGATGTCCTTGATCCCGGCCAGCTCCACCACCGCCCGCATGGCGCCTCCGGAGATCACTCCCGTCCCCGGCGAGGCCGGCCGCAGCAGAACCTTTGCCGCCCCCTCCTTGAGGAGGACCTCGTGGGGGATGGTCCGGCCCACCATCGGCACTCGGATCATGTGCTTCTTGGCGTCGTCGACCCCCTTGCGGATCGCCTCGGGGACCTCTCCTGCCTTGCCCAGCCCGGCCCCGACCCTGCCGGCGCCGTCACCGACCACCACCAGGGCGCTGAAGGAGAAGCGCCGGCCGCCCTTGACCACCTTGGCCACTCGGTTGAGACTGACCACCCGCTCGGTCAGCTCACCGCGCGCATCCCGGTCGGGGCGCGACATGTTCATGCTCATCAATAGGCCTTCAGAACTGCAGACCGGCCTCGCGGGCCGCGTCAGCTAGGGCTTGGACGCGCCCATGGTACAGGTAGCCTCCTCGGTCGAAGACCACCTGCGTGATTCCGGCCGCCAGGGCCCGCTCGCCGACCACCCTGCCCACCACCACGGCGCTGGCCCGGTTGGATCCCTTGGCGTTCAGCTCCCGCTCCGCGGTGCTGGCGGCCACTAGGGTCCGGCCGCTGCCGTCATCCACCACCTGGGCATAGACGTGGCGCAGGCTCCGGTAAACGCACAGCCGAGGCCGCCGGGCGGTCCCCACCACCCGGGCGCGAACCCGGCGGTGGCGATGATGGCGCGCGATCTCTCTCACTACCCCGGGCATCTCTAGACCTTGGCCCCCTTGCCGCTCTTGCCGGCCTTACGGCGCACCACCTCACCCCGGTAGCGAACCCCCTTGCCCTTGTAGGGCTCGGGCTTGCGCGCCGCCCTTATCAGGGCGGCCGTCTGCCCGACCAGCTGCTTGTCGTTGCCGATCACGGCCACGCGGGTGGGATCGGCAACCTCGATCGTGATCCCCGCTGGCGGGGTCATCCGGATTGGGTGCGAGTACCCCAGCAGCAGCTGGAGGTCCGAGCCCTGCATGCTGGCCCGATAGCCGACCCCCTGGAGCTCCAGATGCTTGCGGTAGCCGGTGGTGACCCCGGTCACCATGTTGGCGACCAGGGTCCGGCTCAGCCCGTGCAGGGAGCGGTGGGGGGCGCTGTCGGTGGGCCGCTCGACCAGGATCTGGTCCCCCTCCTGCCTGACCGTGATCACCGCCGGCAGCTCGCGGCTCAACTCGCCTCGGGGACCGGACACCGTGACCAGGTTCCCCAGAACGGTCACGGTCACGCCCTCCGGGACGGGGATGGGGGTCTGGCCGATCCGGGACACGGCCGGCCTACCAGACCTCGGCGAGGACTTCCCCGCCGAGCCCCTGGCGGCGCGCCTCGCGCCCAGTCATGATCCCCTTGGAGGTCGAGACCACCGAGACCCCGAGGCCGGCGAAGACCCGGGGGATCTCCTGACTGCCGCGGTAAACCCGGAGGCCCGGCCGACTCACCCGGCGCAGACCGGTCAGCGGCCTCCCCTGCGGAGTGGCACGCTTGAACTCCAGCCAGAGCGTCGGGCGACCCTCGTCCTCGGACAGGCCGTGGCTCAGGATGTAGCCCTCCTCCTGGAGCACCCGGGCGATCTCGGCCTTGACCTTGCTGGCGGGCATCTCCACCCGATCCCGCCCCGCCATGTTGGCGTTGCGGATCCGGGTGAGCATGTCAGCGATCGGATCACTCAGCACGTCTTCTCACCAACTCGACTTGCGGATTCCCGGGATCTGCCCCTGGGAGGCGTAGATTCTAAAGCAGATCCGGCAGAGGCCGAACTTGCGCATGTAACCCCGGGGCCGGCCACAAAGATTGCAGCGATGCCGGGCCTGGACCAGGAACCGGGGGGCCCGGCGACTGGCCATGATCTTGGACTTCTTGGCCATCTGCGGTCCTCCCTAGCGCCGGAACGGCATGCCCAGGGCAGTCAGCAGACTGCGGCCCTCGGCATCCGTCTTGGCAGTGGTCACGATGGTGATCTCCATGCCCCTCAGCTTGTCGATCTTGTCGTAGTCGATCTCGGGGAAGACCAGTTGCTCGGTCAGACCCAGGGTCAGATTGCCGCGGCCGTCGAAACGGGCCACGATCCCCCGAAAGTCCCGGAGCCGAGGCAGAGCAACACTGATCAGCCGATCCATGAACTCATACATGCGCGCGCCCCTCAGGGTCACCTTGAGGCCTACCGGCATCCCCTCGCGCAGCTTGAAGGCGGCCACCGACCGGCGCGCCTTGCGCACCGTCGGCTGCTGGCCGGTGATGATGCGGAGGTCGTTGGCGGCGGCGTCGAGCGCCTTGGCGTTCTGACCGGCCTCCCCGACGCCGATGTTGACCACGACCTTTTGCAGCTTGGGCACCTGCATCACGTTGAGGTAGCCGAACTCGCCGACTAGCCCGGGGACCACGTTCTCCCGGTAGCTCTCCAGCATCCTGGGGGTGAAGGCGGCGGTGCTGCTCATGCCCGTGGCGGCCTCAGGTAGTCCTTCTTGCAGCGCTTGCAGTAGGGGACGTAGTGGTCACCGTCGAGGCGCCGGCCCAACCGGGTGGGCTGGTCGCAGTTGAGGCAGATGAGCTGCACGTTGCTGTAGTGAAGCGGTGCCGGAAAGTCGAGGATCCCGCCCTGCAAGGCGGCGGTCCCGCCTCGCCTGGCGCCAGCCCGCTGATGGCGCTTGCGGATGTTGACGCCGGTCACCACCACCTTCTGCTCCGTCGAGAGGGTCCGCTCCACCACCCCGCGCTTGCCCCGCTCGGACCCGGAGATCACCAGCACCGTGTCCCCGGACCGGATGTCCAGGGTGCGCACATGGGGCTGCGGTTGCGCCTGCCTGCGGGCCATCTCCTAGAGCACCTCCGGCGCCAGCGAGACGATTTTCATGAAGTTGCGGTCCCGCAGCTCCCGGGCCACCGGGCCGAAGATCCTGGTCCCGCGGGGGTTGTTCTGGGGATTGATCAGCACCGCGGCGTTGTCGTCGAAGCGGATCCGGGTGCCGTCGGAACGGCGACACTCCTTGGCGGTTCTCACCACCACCGCCTTGACCACATCGCCCTTCTTCACCCCCGAGTTGGGCTGAGCGACCTTGACCGTGGCCACGATGATGTCGCCCAGGGAGGCGTAGCGGCGGTAGGACCCGCCCATGACCCGGATGCAGAGGATCTCCCTCGCCCCGCTGTTGTCCGCCACCTTGAGCACGGTCTCCTGCTGAATCACGACTACCGGGCCCTCTCCACGATCTCCACCACCCGCCACCTCTTGGTGCGGCTGAGCGGCTTCGTCTCCATGATTCGGACCCGGTCCCCGGTGTGGCACTCGTTGGCCTCGTCGTGGGCCTGGAACCGATGGTTCCGCCGCAGGACCTTGCGGTAGAGGGCATGGGCGCGCAGGTCCTCAACCTCGACCACCACGGTCTTCTCCATCTTGTCACTGACCACCAGGCCGACCCGCACCTTGCGGCGGGCCCGGGCGGCCGCAGGCGTCTCGCTCACGGCCGCTCCTCCGCCACATCGGCCAGGGCCCGCAGCCTGAGCAGGGTGTGAACCCTGGCGATCCCGCGCCGAACCTCGCGGATCCGACGGTGCTGCTCCAGCTGGCCGGTGGCCCGCTGCAGCCGGAGCTGGAGCAACTCCTGGTAGCGCTCACTGAGCGCCGTGGTCAGCCCCACGTCGTCAAGGTCTCGCAGCGTCTGCAGCTCGACCTGGTGCTTGCTCATTCGGCGACCTCCGACGTGCCGGCCTCCTCACGGGCCACGAATCGGGTCTTCACCGGCAGCTTGTGGGCCGCCAGGCGCATCGCCTCCTTCGCGGTGTCGAGGTCGACTCCATCCATCTCGAAGAGGATTCGTCCCGGCAGGACCACGCTCACCCAACCCTCGGGGTTCCCCTTGCCGGATCCCATCCGGGTCTCAGCGGGCTTCTTGGTGATCGGCTTGTCCGGGAACAGTCGAATCCAGATCTTACCGCCCCGGCGAACGTGCCTGGTCATGGCGCGCCGCGCCGCCTCGATCTGGCGGTTGGTCATCCAGCACGGTTCCAGGGCCTGGAGGCCATAGGGCCCGAAGGCCAGCGAGGAGCCACGGTAGGCGGCACCGGTCATGCGGCCTCGGTGTTGCTTGCGGTGTCGGGGACGGCGCGGTATCAGCATCTCAGCTGCCCGGGCTCGGCTTGGGGTCCGAGCGCTTGGTCGCAGCCCGGCGGGGTGCGGCCGCCTTCTTCTCCGAAGACGGGACGGCGGGCTTGGCCGCGGTCCGCCTGGAGAGAGGCTTGGTGGCCGCAGGCGTCCCCTTCTCCTCCACCGGCCCCGCCGTGGGCATGTCGGCAGCCTCGGGAGCCGGTCCGGCCGCAACAGCCGACCCCTCCTCCGGACTGTCGGTCGCCGCGGCGACCGCCTGATCACTCACCGCAGGAACAGGTACCACCTCAGCCGGTGCCGCCGGGGCCTGGGCCGGCTCCACCTCGGCTGAGCTCGATCGTGCCGGGGGACCGGTTTCCGCCGCCGGGGCCACGCCCACCTGGGGCTCGGCGAAGTCCCCCCGATAGATCCAGGCACTGACCCCAATCTGCCCAAAGGTGGTCTTGGCCTCGGCCTGTCCGTAGTCGATGTCCGCCCGAAGCGTGTGCAGGGGCACCCGCCCGTCCCGATCCCATTCGCGGCGGCTCATGTCACCACCGCCCAGCCGACCCGAGACCTGGATCCGGACCCCCTTGGCACCGGCTCGCATCGAACGCATCACCGACTGCTTGACGGCTCGCCGGAACGCGATCCGCTTCTCCAGCTGGTTGGCCACGTTCTCCGCCAGCAGGTGCGCATCCAGCTCCGGGACCTTGATCTCCTGGATGGTCACCCGCACCTTCTTGCCGGAGATCCGCTCCAGGTTGTCCCGCAAGGCGTCGACCGAGGCCCCGCTGCGTCCGATCACGATGCCCGGCTTGGCGGTGTGGATGATCACGGTCAGCTGGTTGGCCGACCGTTCCGTCTCGATCCGGGCGACACTGGCGTTGCGGAGCCGGCTGCGGATCAGCTGGCGCATCGCCAGGTCCTCCTGGAGCAGCTTGGTGTACTCGGGGCCACTGGCGAACCAGCGCGCCTCCCAGCCGCGGTAGACGCCGAGGCGGAAGCCGTTGGGGTGGACTTTCTGTCCCATGCCCTTGCCTACTCCTCCTCTTCTTGCACTGCGTTCGCCGAAGCCGGCGGGCCGCTGGCGCGGACCGGGCGGGCCCGCGTCCTGCCCTGCCGCTCCAGGCTGTCCTCAACCACCGCCCGCAGGTGGCAAGTGCGCTTGAAAATCGAGAAGGAGGACCCTCGCGCCCGGGGTCGATTGCGCTTGATGATGGGACCACCGTCGACCTCGACGCGCAGCAGCTGCAGCCGTTCCCGCTCCAGGTTGAAGTTGGTTTCCGCGTTGGCGGCCGCCGACTTCACCACCTTGGCCACGTCCTCAGCGGCGTCGCGGGACATGAAGTCCAGCACCGTGAGCGCCTCTGCCACCGGCATCCCCTCGACCACGTTGGCCACCAGCCGTGCCTTGCGGGCGGGAACCCTGACCCACCTGGCGGTCGCCTGAACCTGCATCAGCTGTTCTCTTCCTACTTCAACGCCGAGCTGCGCTCGGTGTGGTGGCCGTGGCTGCGGAACTTGCGGGTGGGCACGAACTCGCCCAGCTTGTGGCCCACCATCGCCTCGCTGACGAACACCGGCACGTGCTTGCGGCCGTCATGGACGGCAATGGTGTGGCCGAGCATCTCCGGGAAGATGTCGCTCCGGCGGGACCAGGTACGGATGACCCGCTTCTCCTTGGCGCGATTCATCTCCAACACCTTCCTAAGCAGCGGCGCGTCGCAGAACGGGCCCTTCTTGGTCGACCTGCTCATGGGTTACTTCTTTCTCCGGCGCACGATCATCCGATCGGTGGCCTTGTTGTTGCGGGTGCGGTGGCCCAGGGCCGGCTTGCCCCAAGGGGTCTGGGGATGGCCGCCGGGACCGGAGCGGCCCTCGCCGCCTCCGTGGGGATGGTCGAAGGGATTCATGGTCGAGCCTCTCACGGTGGGGCGGAAGCCGCGCCACCGGGTCTTGCCCGCCTTGCCCCAGGTCTCGTTGGAGTGGTCCGAGTTACCCACCTGGCCGATGGTGGCACTGCAGCGGACGTCGATCAGCCGCACCTCCCCGGAGGGCATCCGCAGCTGGGCGTGGCGCCCCTCCCGGGCGACCAGCTGGGCTCCCACACCGGCGCTGCGGACCAGCTGACCGCCCCGGCCCAGCTGGACCTCGATGTTGTGCACCGTGGTGCCCAGGGGGATCCTGCTGAGGGGAAGAGAATTGCCGGCCCGGATGTCGCTCTTCTCGCCAGCCATCACCTGGTCATCCACCGCCAGTCCCTCTGGAGCCAGGATGTAGCGCTTCTCCCCGTCGCGATAGTGGATCAAGGCGATCCGGGCGCTGCGATTGGGATCGTACTCAATGGTGGCGACCCGGCCTGCGATCTCCACCTTGTCGCGCCGGAAGTCGATGACCCGGTAGACACGCCGGTGGCCGCCTCCCCGGTGACGGACGGTGATCTTGCCGGTGGCGTTGCGCCCGGAGTGCTTCTTCAGGGAGACGGTAAGGCCCCGCTCGGGCCTGGCCTTGGTCAGGTCGGCACCGCCGCTGACGCTCATCATGCGGCGCCCGGCGGAGGTCGGCCGGTAACGCTTCACCGCCATCTCAGACCCCCTCGAAGAGGTTGGCTATGGTCTCCCCGGCCTGGAGCGTCACCACGGCCTTCTTCCAGTCCCGGCTCCGGCCCACGATGCGACCGCCCCGACGCATTCGGGTGCGCACCTTGCCCTTGACGTTCATCACGTTGACCGAGACCGCCTTGACCTTGAAGGCGGCCTCGACCGCGGCCTGAATCTCCAGCTTGTTGGCATCCGGGGCGACCTTGAAGACGTAGCGCTGATGGGCCATGCCGGCATAGGACTTCTCACTGATCACCGGCCGGATCAGAACCCGGGAAGGATCCTTCAACCCAGATGCTCCTCGACCGCCGCGACGGCAGCCCGGGTGAAGATGATCGTCTCGGCGCTGAGCACGTCGCGGACGTTGAGATTGCTGGCCAGCACCAGGCGCAACTGGGGAATGTTACGGGCGGAAAGCTCGACGTTGTCGGAGTGCTCCGCCAGCACCAGCAGAACCCGGCGGCCGGCCTCGGCCTTGTCCAGAAAGGTGGCCAGCCGACTGGTCTTGGGCTCCGCATACTCGAGTTCACCGACCACCTGGATGACCCCGTCGGCGGCCCGGGCGGAGAGGGCCGACCGCAGCGCCAGACGTCGCTGCCTTCGCGGCATAGCCTGCCCGTGGTCGCGCGGCGTGGGCCCGAAGACGGTGCCTCCCCCGCGCCACTGAGGTGCCCGGATCGATCCCTGGCGAGCCCGGCCCGTCCCCTTCTGGCGGTAGGGCTTGCGGCCGCCGCCACTGACCTCGCCGCGGGTCTTGGTGTCGTGGGTGCCCTGCCGGGCACCGGCCAGCTGCCGCAGCAGGGCCTGGTGCAGCACGGTGGCGTGGACCTCGGAGCCGAAGGCTGCCGGCAGCTCCAGGCTGCCCGCCTCAGCTCCCTCCTCGCTCCGGAGCACCGCCGTCGCCATCAGCGCTGCCCCCGCGCCTTACGGGTCCGGGGCACGGACTCCGTCACCATCAGCAAGCCATCCTTGCCGCCCGGGACCGCCCCCTTGATCAGGAGCAGGTTGCGCTCGGGATCAACCCGCAGCACCTCCAGGCGCCGGACGGTGCACCGGGCCGACCCCATGTGACCCGCCATCTTGAGCCCCCGCCAGGTCCGGGCGGCATCGACCGACCCCACCGAACCGGGTTGCCGGATGTTGTGGCTGCCATGGGTCACCGGGCCTCTGCCGAAGTGGTGGCGCTTGTGCTGCCCGGCGAAGCCCTTGCCCTTGCTGACCCCGGCCACGTCGACCAGGCCACCCTGCTCAAAGCCCTCCACGGTGAGCACCTGACCCACCGTGACCTCACCCAGGTCCCTCACCTCAGCGGCGTGGCGATGGGGCTCCAGGTCGGCGGCCTCATAGTGGCCGCGAATCGGCTTGGAAACCCGCTTGCGCTCGGCCCTGAACCCGATCTGGACGGCATCGTATCCGTCCTTGGACTGGCGCTTGACCTGGACCACCGGGCAGGGTCCGGCCTCGAGCACGGTCACCGCGAAGCAGCGACCATCATCAGCGAAGATCTGGGTCATCCCCAGCTTGCGCGCCAGCAGCGAGCACGGCATCAGAGCTTGATCTCGATGTTGACCCCGCTGGGCAGGTTGAGATGCATGAGCGCGTCGACGACCTTTGGATTAGGGTCGAGGATATCGACGATCCGCTTGTGGGTGCGCATCTCGAACTGCTCGCGTGAGTCCTTGTCGATGAAGGGGCCCCTGATCACGGTGTACTTGTTGATCTCAGTGGGCATGGGCACCGGACCCACCACCCGCGCCTGGTTCCGAGTCGCCGTGTCGACGATGCGAGCGGCGGCCTGGTCCAGGACGCGATGGTCATAGGCCTTGAGCCTGATCCGGATTCGCTGCGCCATCTGCTTGCTGGGGCTCCTGAGAACTGCTGCTACTTGTCGATCTTGGTGACGACGCCGGCGCCCACGGTCCGGCCCCCCTCGCGGATGGCAAAGCGCATGCCGTCCTCCACAGCCACCGGGCTGATCAGGGACACCTTGAGCTCCACGTTGTCACCGGGCATCACCAGCTCCCGTCCCTCGGGCAGGGTGACCTGGCCGGTCACGTCGGTGGTGCGGATGTAGAACTGGGGCCGGTAGTTGCTGAAGAAGGGAGTG